>ENA-OOXF01001610-OOXF01001610.1-human-gut-metagenome-genome-assembly--contig:-NODE-1610-length-14238-cov-4.292674_pt1 | contig 14238 bp, 8 predicted proteins | sample MGYA00241586_ERZ501341 | MGnify/ENA primary metagenome ERZ501341 (study PRJEB25962, sample SAMEA2042985) | human gut metagenome | biome: human gut; feature: human-associated habitat; material: faeces... | reverse complement strand
TCCAGCTGATGGACGCCGCCTACCGCGTCGAGGCCGTGCAGCCCGTCGACATGTTTCCCCACACGCACCATGTGGAGAACGTCGTGAAGCTCGTGCGGCGATAAACGGCGCGTCCGCGCGGGACGCAACCTGAACTGCAACCTGAACCACAGACCGATGATACGAATTTTTCTGACTGCATCGTTCGCCCTGATGTTCGTCGGGGCGGTCGCCCAGTCGCCGACCATCCGCACGCAGCGGAATGAGAATAACTCCGTGGATTTTATCCTGGAGAATAAGACGCGTCCGGGGACGTTGACCGTTTTTCTGACGCTCCGGGATTTGCAGAACTGTAACACCGCTTCGGGGACCTTCAGATACGAGACCCGCTATACCGGGACGCGGCTGCTGTCTCTCCGTCCCGCCGACGATACCCGGGGCGTGAGGTACGGTTATTCATACCGCTTTTTTTTAGGCCCTGTCGATAAGGAGCCCGATACCGCGTTTGTCTACCGCATGCCCACCACTGTTCGCTGGCCGGTGCGTGTGTCGCGCGGCGTGAGCGTTTACGACCGTTTCCGAAAAGAAAAGAAAGGGGCTTTGGGGTTGCATTTCGAAATGGAAAAGGGCGACACGGTCTATGCGATGCGGCGCGGCACGGTCGTGGAGGTCGGCATTCCCGAACGGGAACCCGATGCCCCGGCGGTGAGTTTTACCTCCGAAAGCCCCGATTTGCTGGTCGAGCAGCCCGATGGCACGCTGGCCTGGTATATCTGCCTCGACGGCGACAATGTGCTGGTCCACCGCGACTTCGCGATGCAGAACGGCCTATCGGTCGGCTCGACATTCCGTCTCCGGCAGGAGGGGCGCAACGCCACGGTGCGTGTGGCCGGGATCTTCTCCGGCAACGTGCAGGCCCAAAGCCCCCTGCCCTCGGACACTTCCGAGAATCTCATCTATTCGGGTAGGCGAGTAGCTTCCGCTCTGACCGGAAACGACCGGATCGACATGATCCGATGCCTGTCGGATAATCCGCAGGACCTGTCCGCGGCTATTGGACGGGCCAAGACCATGGCCGGCGGCAAGTACGACGTCACCGACGATTCGGCCCGGCTCTCCGGCGTCCTGCAATCCGTGCAGACGGTGCGTAATCTGGTGCGCATGGTGCTGCTGTCCGTCTGCCTCGCGGACGTACTGGTGCTGGCGATGGCGCTGGTCTTCTGGATTCGCTCACGCATCCATGAGATAGGCACGCTTCTGGCCCTCGGCATCGACAAGATGCGGATCGTCGCACAACTCGCCATCGAAACCGGACTCATGGCGGCGGTCGCCGCCCTGTGTTCGCTGGGCACCGGCGCCATGCTGTCGGGATACGTGTCTTCCCGACTGTTGCGCGATTCGGGCGTCGCGCCGTTGGAATCGTTGCACGTGGAGGCCTTGCCGCCTGAGCAGACGATGCTCATCCTGCTGCTCGGATGCGCGGTCATCGCCGTGGCTCTTGCCGTGTCATGCGCCGCCGTGCTGTCCAAATCCCCGAAATCCATTCTTTCCTCTATGCGTTAGGAGTCACCAATCATGTCTAACTGTCTGCAACTGGACCATGTCGATTACGCCTACGGCGCGGCGAAGATCCGTGTTCTTTCGGATGTCAGCGCGGATTTCGAATCCGGGAAGATGTATGCGATCACCGGCCCGTCCGGCGCCGGCAAGAGCACGCTGCTGTCGCTGCTGGCCGGCCTGGACGCCCCCTCCCGGGGAGTGGTCCGCTTCGAAGGGGAGGACATCGCCGCATCGGGCTATGCGAAGCACCGCCGGGAGCACGTGTCCCTGGTGTTCCAGGACCATAACCTGATCGACTACCTCACCCCCGAAGAGAACCTGCGGCTGGTCAGCGCCAAGGCCGATATGAAGATCCTCGAGGAACTGGGTTTGAGTCGTGAGGAATCCAAGCGCAACATCATGCACCTGTCGGGCGGCCAGCGTCAACGGGTGGCGGTCGGCCGCGCGCTGGTCGCCCCGGGCCGCGCGATCCTCGCGGACGAGCCGACGGGCAGCCTCGACCCGGAGATGACCGACGAGGTGATTCATCTGCTGCAGCACGCCGCCCATCAGCTCGGCAAATGCGTGATCGTGGTGACGCATTCCAAGCGCGTCGCCAACTCCGCCGATGTCGTGCTGCGTCTCAGGAGCAAGAAACTGACCCGGGCATGACCCACCTGGGCCGGGCGGCACCCCGGCGACGACCCGCATGGAATCATCGTCATAATGACGCCTGCGATCCCTGGACATGAGAAACCGCACCTCCGATCATCGAATCTGGATTACTCCAGTCCAACAATCGGGGTGCGGTTCAAAAGGCCCTTTTTTTGTGTCGGATTACGAACCGCGCGTCTCACCGCTTGCCGTTGTAGATCTCGTTGTCGATCACATCGGCGAACACGCGATTGACGGCCGGGCGCACCACTTTCAGCGACGGTGTCAGGCACTTGTTCTCCTGCGTGAACTGCGTGTCCAGCACGGCGAACTTGCGTACGGATTCGGCGCGCGAGACCGTCGCATTCGCCTTGTCCACGTACTGCTGAATCTCCTCGCGCACCGCGGCGTTCGTGGCGAGCCGGCGTCTCCGTGGACAGGCCGTGCGCGGGCAGCCACAATGCCAGCGACTCCGGATCGAGCGTCACCAACGCGCCGATGAACGGGCGCTGGTCGCCCACCACCACGCAGTGCTCCACGATCGGGCACTTGGCGATCTCTTCCTCCAGCGGAATGGGGGAGACGTTCTTGCCGCCGGCAGTAATAATAATGTCCTTGATGCGGCCGGTGATGACGATGTGGCCCTCATCATCGATCTCGGACAAGTCGCCGGTCCTGAGCCAGCCGTCGGCGGTGAACGCCTCGGCCGTCTTCTCCGGCAGATTGTGGTAGCCGCGGAACACGTTCGGGCCCTTGACCTGCAGTTCGCCTTCGTCGGAAATGCGAATCGAGGAGCCGGGCGCGGGCTGGCCTACGGTGCCGATCACATTGTCGGTCACGCGCGTGGCGGCGAACGGGGCGGCGGTTTCGGTCATGCCATAACCCTGAATCATCGGCAGTCCGATGCCGTTGTAGAAATGCGCCAGATCGAGCGACAGTGGTGCGCCGCCGCAGGCCACGTACTTGATCTTCGGGCCCAGAGCACCGCGCACCGTGCGGTAGACGAGCGTTTCGTACTTGGCGCGCTCGGCGATTTCGGCAAACGTGTGCTGCTCGCCGGCCTGCTCCTTGCGGCTCCAGACGCGCGCGGCCTCGGCGGCCTTGACAAACAGGCGGCCCTTCCAGCCGGCACCGGCCTTGTGCGAGGCGGCGTTGTATACCTTCTCGAACACGCGCGGCACGCCCAGCAGGTAGGTCGGTTCAAACGAACGCAGGTCCGGCAGCAGGGTTTTGGTGTCCGGCAGATAACCGACCACGCCGTCATCGGAGGCGATGGAGGCGTACTGGATGAATCGCGCGAAGCAGTGGGCCAGCGGCAGGAAGAGCAGCAGGCGCGGATGGTCGTCAAGCACCACTTCATGCAACGCCTGCGAGGCGGAGATGGTGATGGACACGAAGTTCTTGTGGGTCAGTTCGGCACCCTTCGGGTTGCCGGTGGAGCCCGAAGTGTAGACGATGGTGGCCAGGTCGCCCGTGCGCACGGTGGCCACGCGCTCGTTCAGTTCCTCGTCCGAAACAGCCACGCCCAGACCTTCGAGCGCGCCCAGCGCGTTGCCCTCGATCATGAGAATCTGCTTCAAGGCAGGACAGTGGTCCTTGACCGAGTCGAGCCGGTCGAAGCGCTCGCGGTTGTCGGCAAAGGCCAGCTTGACCGCCGAATCGTTCATGATGCGCTGGGCTTGCGGGGCGGAGTCGGTGTCGTAGATCGGCACGCTTACCGCGCCCACTGCGGCCAGTGCGAAATCGAGAATGCCCCATTCGAGACGGGTGGAGGAAAAGATGGTCACCGCGTCGCCCTTGGCGATGCCGAGCGCGATCAGGCCCTTGGCGGCTGAGACCACGCGCTCGTGGAATTCGCCGGTGGTGACGTTCTGCCAGCGGCCGGGGCCGATTTTCTTGGCGGCGATTACCGTGTCCGCGCCGGTGCGGGCCAGTCGTTCGGTGAGCAGTGAATAGATAGTTTGGTCATCGCGGATCTCGATGGATTCGCCGGGCGTGGTGTATTCGGTAAGCATACGGCCGTTTATTCCTTACAAACATGATGGCAAGTTGACAACCCGAGCCATTCTGACGAGTTAGATTACGCTGGCGTAAGGTTGCGCGCGTTGTGGGCAATGGAGAAGTTGTCTGTCTGGTTTTGTGGATTGTATACAACGCCGTGTCTAACCGGTTTGCTCTACGGTTATGACCGTGTCCATTTCGGGAGCCATCGACTTCCTGCAGGACAAGTACGTGCTGAGCCCGGCCCTGCAGGGTCCGGTCATCAGCTCCAGCATCATCGGCGGCGTCGGCATTGGGGAGTCTGTGGCTTCTTATTTGGGAACGAAGCTCAGCGTGACAGTCGTCTCAGCTGAAGGTCTGGCGTGTATGTGCGCTTTCGCCTAAGGTAAATAGGATTGCGCAGTGCACGCCATCGGTATGTGCAGGTATGCGATTGGTGGCACCCGCGACTGATGCATGACGAGACCTACTGCAGTACCACGGCAACCAACACCGCAACAACACGGCAAGGGGAAGCGAACCATGTTCGACAAACGACTGTTCCAATTGGCACCAGGTCTCGGCAAGCTCATAGCCGGCAAAGTGGCTCTGATGTGGGTTGGGCTGCTTGCCAATATCGGCTTCATGCTTTCGCTGGTCATGCTGCTGCAAGGACTGCTCGCCGCAGCCGACCCACACACTTTCTCCTGTAACGCCGCCTCGGCCTCCGAGTGCCCCGCCAATCTGTTCGGCGTTCCGGGCACCACCGTCGCCCCGATGGCCGGCGACCTCATGGTTTACGTGGCCTTGGCGATCGTCTGCATGCTGGTTCGCTACCTGGCCACCACACACGCCACACGCCTCGGCACCGAAGCCGCCGAACGGGTCAAGCTCGCTTTGCGTTCCAAGCTGTACCGCAAAATGGTGGCCCTCGGCCCGTCCTACAGGTCGCGCGTCAAGACCTCGGATGTGGTCCAGTCCGCCGGCGAAGGCGTCGAGCAGATTCAAAGCTTCTTCGAACTGTTCCTGCCGCAGCTCTTCTATGCGATTCTTGCGCCGATCACCCTGTTCGCCGTGATTGCGCCGATCAACATGCCGGCCGCCGTGACCATGCTCGTCTGCGCGCCGCTCATTATTATTGTCACCGGCATCGTATCCATGACCGCCGCCCGCGCCTTCAAAAAATACTGGGGCCGATACACCGACATGGGTGCCGCATTCCTCGACAACCTGCAAGGCCTCGAAACCCTGAAGAACTTCGACGCCGACGACCGTGCCGCCGCCGAAATGGACAAGAAGGCCGAAGGCTTCCGCGTCATGACCATGCGCGTGCTGCAGATCCAGCTGCGCTCGCTGACCGCCATGGACATAGTGGCCTACGGCGGTGCTGCGGCCGGCATTGGTGTGGCTCTATGGCAGTATGCGCATACCGCCGCGGCCGCCGCAGGAGCCAGCGCCGCCGGCTGGTCTCCGATTATGCTCGCCGCCCACCTGCCCGGTGCGTTCGCCTACCTGGCCTACGGCCTGCAATACCTGATGCCGTTCGGTGCGGGCTTCCCGCTCACCCTCGCCGGACTGTTGCTGATCGTGCTGCTGTCCGCTGAATTCTTCATCCCCATGCGCCAGCTCGGCTCCTACTTCCACGTGGCGATGAACGGCATGACCTCCACCAAGCGCATCTTCGCCCTGCTGGACACCCCCGAGCCCGCCCACGGCACTGCCACGCTGCCGGCCACCGCTGGTACCGATGCCGGGACTGATGCCGGTACCAAGGCCGGTACCAAGGCCGATGGCGGAATCACCGTCAGCTTCGACCACGTCGGCTATTCCTATGACAGCGCCGATTCCGGTGCCGCCGTTCAACAAACGAATTCCGCGCCGGCACCTGCGCTCACCGACCTCACCTTCACTGCCTACCCCGGTCAACTCACCGCCATCGTCGGCATCTCCGGTTCCGGCAAATCCACGGCTGCCGCGCTGCTTGCCGGTACGCTGACCGGATACCAAGGCTCGCTTACGCTGAACGGCGTCAAGGTATCCGACCTGTCCGGAGAGACGCTCGCCCGAACCATCACCCTGATCGGTGCCAGTAGCCATCTGTTTGCCGGTACTCTGCGTGAGAACCTTCTGATGGCTTTGCCCGATGACGGCCAGAACGGTGAAGCCGCGTCCGACGCCGTGGATTCCCGTCTCTGGGACGCGCTCGAACAGGCCCGTATCGCCGACTTCGTGCGTTCGCAGCCGGACGGCCTTGACATGACGATTGAGCCCGACGCCGCCAACCTGTCCGGTGGCCAGCGCCAGCGTATCGCCATCGCCCGTGCGCTTCTGCATGATTCGCCGGTATTCGTATTCGACGAGGCCACCAGCAGTGTGGATGTGGAATCCGAGGAACTGATTCTCGCGACCATCCGCGAACTGGTGCAATCCCGCAGCAAGACGGTGATCATGATCACCCATCGCATGGCCAACGCCGAGCACGCCGACCAAGTGGTGGTGCTCGAACACGGCAAGTCGGTGGAAACCGGCACGCATGCCGAACTCATGGCGGCCGGCGGCGTGTACGTCAAGTTGTTCACTACTCAGGCGGATATCGAGAACTTTGGGGCTGACCACCCTCAGCCAGCTTCGCTGACAGCTTCCGCCAGCGGGAGCGGGGCGGCTGTGGGCGCAGCTCCGGCTGCAGCTCCGGCCGAGATGAGCACGTTCCAGGTCATCAAGCGACTACTCGGGGAGGCCAAGCCACTGGCCGGGCTTATGGTCGCGGCTTCCACGGCCGGCACCATCGGTCACCTTGCCGCAACCTTCCTACCGGTGTTCGGCATCATCGCCGGATTCGCGCTCGCCGGCAACCCCGTGTGGGGCATGAGTGCGGCCGGTGCAATCACCGCCATGATTGTTTGCGCGGTGTTGCGCGGCCTGACGCGCTACGTTGAGCAATATCTGAACCACAACGTGGCCTTCCACCTGCTCGCGCTCTTCCGCTCCAAGGCTTTCGCCGCCCTTCGCCGCCTCGCTCCGGCCAAGCTCGCCGGCAAGGGCAAGGGCGACCTCATCGCCATGCTCACCACCGACGTGGAACTGCTCGAAATCTTCTTCGCGCATACCATCAGCCCCGTGGCCATAGCCGTGACCACCACCATCGTCTACGTCATCGTGGCGGCCACGCTGAGCCCCTGGATGGCGTTGGCGCTGATCGTCTCCCATCTGATCATCGGCATCATTGTGCCGCGCTTCTTCGCCACCGGCGTGCGCAATCTGGGCCCCGCCATCCGTGGCGCGGCCGGCGAACTCGACAACGTGATGCTCGACGACATGCGCGGTCTCGACGAGATCATCCGATTCGGTCGGGGTGAAGATCGTGCGCAGGCCATCGAAGACCGCACGCGCGCGCTATGGCGTGACCATGCCAAACTCAGCCGTGTCAACGGCCGGTTCGCCGGTGTCGGCGGATTGCTGGTTGCATTGCTTCCCTCGGCGGCTGCCGGCATCGCCATCAATCTTGCCGGCGTGAACCTCTACGATATCCCGGCGCTGGTCGCCGCCTTCGCGCTGCTCGCCAGCTCGTTCGGGCCGACGCTGGCGCTCGCCGCCCTGCCCGCGAACCTCACCCAGACCTTCGCCTCCGCCCGTCGTCTGTTCGGCCTGATGGACGAAGCGCCGGCCGTGGTGGAAACTGGCACTGCGAACTCGGATTATGAGGGCATGCGCCTTGATCGCGTCACCTTCGCGTACCCGGGGGAGGGGAGCGAGGCGATTCTCGCCGACTTCTCGCTCGATGTGCCGCAGCACGGCATCCTCGGTATCCAAGGCCCGTCCGGCCGGGGCAAGTCCACTATGCTGAAGCTGCTGATGCGCTATTGGGATCCGCAGCGCGGCCAAGTGACGCTGTCCGGCACGCCGCTACCGCAAATCGATGTGCATGCCCGCCGCCGTATTCAGGCCATGATGAGTCAGGAGACCCACCTGTTCGACGGCACGATTCGAGAGAATCTGCTTATCGCCTTGCCTGAATCGGAGATTCGCAATGGGGGAGCGGCCGGTGTTCTTGACGCCCGACTCCGCGAAGCCCTCGCCAAGGCATCCGTGCTCGACCTGATCGATTCCCTGCCGGATGGGCTCGACACCCAGGTGGGCGAGCTGGGCGACCGACTGTCTGAAGGCGAACGCCAGCGCATCGGCTTGGCCCGTGTATTCCTGCGCAATGCCGACTTGGTGCTCTTCGACGAGCCGACCAGTCGTCTGGATGCCTTGAATGAAGCCATCATTCTGCGTTCCATTCATGAGCTGTCCAAGAGCGAGCAGAATGCGGATAAGGGGCAAGACGTGGCTGTGGTGCTGGTCTCTCACCGTGAATCCGCCATGCGCGTTGCCGATGCGGTGCTGAATCTGTAAAGTCGCACAGTCACAGGCCGCAATACTCTGCAATACAGGATTTCCTTATATATCAGCCTCTGATAAGGGCATCCAGAGAGTCGAGGGCCGCGTCGATGGCCTGAGCCTCGCGGTCGTCATCCGTCTCGGCGAAGGAATGCTCGCTGTAGGAATCCTCGTCGGCACTGGGCAACAACACTCCGCGAGGCGTATCGGCACTGTGCGCGTGCTCAATAGAGGCCATATGTGCCGGCTGCACGGCATTTGTCTGCTTGCGGTTTCGATTCGCGTCATTCGCGGAATCAACGGCATCTGCGGCATCAACGCTATCTGTATCATCCGCACCACTGCGCGTAGTCGGCCGATTCGCCAGCGTGAATGGATCGTCGGGCAGTGAATCGGCCAAGGCCGCGACTGCTGCGCTGGCCGCTGCCTCGGCCGCCGCGCCGTCCAGCATCGCACCATCCGCAGAGTCAGTCACGGAGCCATCCACAGAGCCATCCGCAGGGCCGTTCGCAGAGCCGTCCGTATACTCACCGTCGTGCCGTCTACTGGATGACTTACCAACCAGAACAGCGCCCCTCGTACGCCGCATAAGCGACGGCACGTTCTCATCCGTCGTAACTTCCGAGACGGTCGCTGCCGTGTCTTCTTCTGCAGCCATATTCGCCGCTGCCTTGGCGGCTTCCTCGGCAGCGCGCTGCGCCTCCAGCCGTTCTGCCTCGACCCTTTTGGCGGTCTCTATGGCGAAAATCTTCTGCTGTGCCGCAGCGCGAGCCCGCTCAGCCGCATCCATAATGCCCAATGCCTGCTGACGTTCGTTTTCAATACGACGCAGCGTGGCTTCCGCGTGGCGGATATTCGCATCAGCCGTGCTCAGCGCGTATTTTGCGTAGGCCAAATCGGTTTTCGGCTGCCATAGATGCTCGATTTCCTCCAGCGTGCGTCCCATTGTCTCCGGCACCAACGCCACGATGCCGAACAGGCAAATCAGATCCAGAACCGCGAAAATCGCGAACGATATGCCGCCGCCCAATCCATCGATCATCATCGGCGTGAATTGTGCGATGATCCAGTTGGCGAACAGCAGACACATCACACACAATCCGGTGGCGCGACCGCGCAGATACGTGGGGAAGAGCTCGGGAATCACAATCCAGGGAATCGGTCCCATCGAAAAGGCGAACGATATGGTGAACGCCATGACGAATATAAGCGTCAGCAGCGAATTGCCCATGAAATACGAGCCCGAAATGCATAGCGCGAACACGCACATCATGCCGGTGCCTATTTCCATAAGACGTTTACGGCCGAACGTGTCGATCAGGTACATGCCTACCACGGTGGCCACCAGCTCCATGCCGCCTACGCTGGCGGCCGCGAGGAACTGAGTGTCCCCGGCGAACCCGAGATCCGAGAACATCACCGGCCCATAGTAGGAAATGGCGTTCATGCCGATGAACTGGTTGAACACGGCGAGAAAGATGCCGATGACGAGTGCCCGTCGCAGGCCTGGACGGAACAAATCATGGAATTCGTGCGACATCTCGGTTTCCAGTTTGACCGAGGCTTGGATGTCATCGGTGCGCAGGCGTGCGCGTTCGGTGCCGAGGATGTGCTCGAGCACCGCGAAACCTTCATCGGTTCTGCCTATCTGAATGAGGAATCGTGGGCTTTCCGGTGCCCTCCGCATAGCCAGCAGGAAGGTGGCGGCCGGAATCGCGCCTAATCCCAGCATCCAGCGCCATCCAGTGGCGATATCCCAGTCGTTTGATCCGTGGGAGGCGATGATGTAGTTGATGACGTTGGTCAGGAAGATACCGCAAACCGCAAGCAGCTGATAAGAGAAGGCGAGCAGACCACGGATGTTGGCCGGAGCCGATTCGGTGATGTATGTGACGGCCAGCGCGGCGGTCAGGCCGATGCCGTAGCCGCCGGCCACGCGCGCCACGATAAGCGCTATGGGACCTATCGTCAGCGCACTCCATACAGCCGCAACGAGGAAGAACGCGCCGCCGATAATAAGGATACGTTTCCTGCCGAATCGGTCGGAAAGGAATCCGGCGGTGGCCGCTCCGATGACGGCACCGAGCATGATGGAGGAAACGACGAGGCCCTCCATGAGAGTACTGAGCCCGTATCTGGCGTGCAGGAATTCGATGGCACCGGAGATGGAGACGGTGTCGTAGCCGTACAGTAATCCGGCAAGACCCGCACTCAAAGCCAGTCCGAATGTATATTTTCCTGATCCGCGGGTGCGTATGGCTGTTCCTAAAGGATTGGGCTGCTTGGAAGCAGTCCGAAACAGTCCCGCCATGTGCTCTTCCTCTCAATACAGCTATGGTGGTGCCTATTCATACTAGCCGAACTGGCTCCGTCTGGCGCTGGACATCCACGAATGTGAACGCTCTCGGAATTGTGGATGTCGGAGGCTGAAGATTCTTCTGTGTGCCCGAGGTGGCGAGTTTTGGCGGAAAATCAGGCGTGTCGCTTGATTTTGACAAATTGGTACACGGGTGTATCATCATAGATATTGGTACACGGGTGTACCAAAGAAAACACCCCAAAAAAGACCGTCAGCGGAGCATATCGCAGGCGAGGAACCCAGGCCCAAGGTAAGTCCAAAGTCCCGAAGCCACGACCAATCCCAACGGCTCAGGAGGAGATAACATGCGCAACACCAAGAAGGTCATCGCAGCAACGGCCGCCGCCAGCAACATAGCATCGGCCATGAGCCGGTACAATAAAGGACTTGATTGATATGACTACTCGTAGAACGTTCAGGTGGCCGTCCCTGCTGACTGAATCCGGTCGTGGCATCGCGTTCGGCGGCGACTACAATCCGGACCAGTGGCCCGAGGAGACACTGGACGAGGACATTCGCCTGATGGTCCAAGCCGGCGTCAACACCGTGGCCCTCGCCATCTTCAGCTGGGACAAGATCGAACCGCGCGAGGGCGAGTTCACGTTCGAGTGGCTTGACCACGTGATCGACAAGCTCGGCGCGGCGGGCATCGCCGTGGACCTGGCATCGGCCACTGCCACGGCCCCGTTGTGGCTGTACGAGCGTCATCCTGAGGTGCTGCCAATCGATCGGTATGGCCATGTGGTCAATGCGGGCTCACGTCAGTCGTGGCAGCCCACAAGCCCGGTGTTCAAGGAATACGCGCTGCGCCTGTGCCGCAAACTTGCCGAACACTACAAGGACAATCCATACGTGACGGCCTGGCACATGGGCAACGAATACGGCTGGAACAACCGCTACGACTACTCCGACAACGCCTTGGCCGCGTTCCGCACGTGGTGCGAGGCCAAATACGGGACCGTCGACGCGTTGAACGAAGCGTGGGGCACGGCCTTCTGGTCCCAGCACGTGAACAGCTTCGACGAGGTGTTGCTGCCTCGCCACATGGGCGGCGACAGCATGGTCAACCCGCCCCAGCAGTTGGATTACGAGCGGTTCGGCAACGACATGCTGCTCGACTTCTACAAGGCCGAACGCGACGCCATCGAAGAAATCTGCCCCGGCAAGCCGTTCACCACGAACTTCATGGTCTCCACCGACCAATGCACCATGGACTACGCGCAATGGGCAAACGAAGTGGACTTCGTGTCCAACGATCACTACTTCCATGAGGGCGAATCCCATCTGGACGAACTCGCCTGCTCGGACGCGCTCATGGACTCGCTCGCGCTCGGCAAGCCGTGGTACGTGATGGAGCACTCCACCTCCGCCGTCCAATGGAAGCCGCTTAACACGCGCAAGCGCGCCGGCGAGCTCATGCGCGACTCCTTGGCCCACGTGGCCATGGGTGCCGACGCCATCAACTTCTTCCAATGGAGACAATCCGCATCGGGTGCCGAGGCGTTCCACTCCGCGATGGTGCCCCACGCGGGCTCCGATACGAAACTGTTTCGAGGAGTGTGCGAACTCGGCGCCGCGCTGAAGACGCTGTCCGACGCGGGTGTGCAAGACACGGAACTGAAGCGCGCGGACACGGCGATTCTGTTTAGTGCGGAATCCGAATGGGCCACTCGCTCCGAGACCCTGCCCAGCATGAAACTCAATCACTGGCATGACGTACGCGACTGGTATCGCGGATATCTCGATGCCGGAGCGCGCGCGGACGTGGTCCCGCTCGCCTACGATTGGAGCGGCTACCAGACTATCGTGCTGCCCACCGTGATCGCCCTGTCCGACGAGGATACCCGTCGCATCGCGGACTTTGCCGAAAACGGCGGTACGGTCATCGTCGGCTATGCCACCGGCCTGATCGACGAACACTTCCACATCGGTCTCGGCGGATACCCCGGCGCCGGCAACGGACTTCTGCGCGACATGCTCGGCATCCGCTCCGAAGAATTCAACATCCTCGGAGAAGAAGCCGAAGACGAACCGGCCGAAATCGGTTTGTCGAATGGACTCACGACACGTCTGTGGCAGAATGACGTGACCTCGGTCGCTCCAGACACTCGCGTGCTTGCCACGTACGTGGGTACAGCCGCTGCTGACTGGGAGCTCGACGGCGTCCCCGCCATCACCAGTCACCCCCACGGCCAAGGCGCCGCCATCTACGTGGGCTGCGATCTTGGCCGCCACGACATCACCCACTTGCTCAAGGAACTCAACACAACAGCCCCCTCCGACGAAAGGGCTCCCGACCAAAGGCCGGGTGGGGGAGAGATCAACGCCGCAACTACGACCGCAGCAGCCACGACTCATGACCCCCGCATCCTGCACACCATCCGCCAATCCTCAGACGGTACCATCCGCTTCGATTTCTATCTGAACCGTTCGAAGCAGCCCGTTGCCGTCAACGGTGTGGAAGGTGATCCCATCATCGCCCACCGTTGCGAGACTGACGCCGTTGGATATACGCTGAACCGCAACGCCATTCTTATCGCTAAAACGTCCTGCTAAACCGCGCTAGAATGGCAATGTTGTCCGGATAGAGGAGTGTGGCATGAGCGACGAGAAAACAGCCAAGCGTCGAGTGACGCTACGCGATGTCGCTCAGGCCGCCGGTGTATCGCTCAAAACTGCGTCGAACGTGATCAATGGCTCCGGGCGTATGACCGATGAAACCCGTGCAAAGGTTGAAACAGTCATTAAGGACCTCGGCTACCGAGTCAACGTGGCCGCCCGTAACCTCAACCGCGATCACACCGGTTTCATCACCCTTGCCGTGCCTTCGCTGATTCCGCCATATCTGGCCGAGTTGGCCAACCGCACCATCGAGGCCGTCCGTCAGCGCGACTACTCCGTATACGTCACCACGTATGCGGAAGGCTCCGCGAAAGGCGCGCGCGATCTGCTGAAGAAGTTCAACTCCACGGTGTCCGATGGCATGATCCTTTCCATGAGCGAGGTGGAAAACATTTCGCCCGATGATCTGAAGGTTGATTTTCCGCTGGTCATCGTTGGCGCGCGTACCACGTGGGGCATTGTGGATCACGTGACCCCAGACGATGTATCCGCAGCCGCCATGGCCGCAGGCTACCTGTATGACCGCGGTTCCACCAGACTTGCAGTGATCGGTGCCCGTGACGTTTACGACGAAGATGCATTGCTGAATGCCGTAGAAGGCAACGCGCAGCTGCGTCTGCGCGGCATCATCGAAGAGACCCGTAGGCGTGGGCTCTCCTTGGATCCGCAGCTGATTGGCAACACCGATCAGGATTGGACCATCGGCGCTGGCGCTCGCGTGACTC
>ENA-OOXF01001575-OOXF01001575.1-human-gut-metagenome-genome-assembly--contig:-NODE-1575-length-14428-cov-2.322619_pt1 | contig 14428 bp, 8 predicted proteins | sample MGYA00241586_ERZ501341 | MGnify/ENA primary metagenome ERZ501341 (study PRJEB25962, sample SAMEA2042985) | human gut metagenome | biome: human gut; feature: human-associated habitat; material: faeces... | reverse complement strand
GTATTAAGCTTAAATGTCCAGTCCGATATCTTTACCGCCTCTTTATTATCCGTAGTAACATTTACGCCAAAGGCTTCATGCAGAGTGCGCGCATGTGCCTCAGTTGGCTCGCCTACGGTAATCATCTCCGGCGCAATCAGACCGCCGCCGATAATTCCCTTGATAATAGCTTTGGCCATAGCGCCACCGCCGATAAATGCAATCTTCTTTACTGCTATTTGTCCCATGGATTATTTCCCCTCTCGTCAAGCTCGTGCTCTTCGCCCGCATCTATATCTACGTTTTTCGGGGCGCAGATAACAATATTGCGGCCCAGCTTTTTCATGCTGCCGCCGATAGCATAAACAGTACCGCTGATAAAATCGGTCATACGCTTGGCAACAACATTATCTGTCTTATCGTAATTAACAACTACAGCCTGATTATCACGCAGATAATCGGCAATCTTAGGAGAATCATTGAAATCTACAGGCTCCAGCAGTACAACTGTCATAAGCTTGTCGGCAATAGGCAGGTTAATGGTTTTGCTGCCCATTTTTTCATTTTTAACCGGCTCCGGCTTTGCTGCCGAACCCTTAAAGTTCAAAATGGATTTGCGTTCACGCTTAGGCTCCTCTGCCGGTGCCGGAGCGGCAGGCTCCTTGCTGCCGAAGAAACGTTTCTTGGGTTTAGCGGGCTCCTGCTCGGTCTTGGCAGGCTTTTGCTCCACTTCTTCCTCGATGATTTCTTCCTCGTCATAAAGACTTAATGCATTCATGATTTTATCAATAATATTCATTACGTCACCAACCTTATCTATGTCTTAAAATTTCAGACTATAATCACGCTGTCCGAACAAGGCTGTGCCTACACGCACAATATTAGCGCCCTCTTCAATCGCAACTGTGTAATCGTTGCTCATACCCATAGACAGAATATCTGCCTGCGGATACTGCTGCTTTAAGCGGGCGAACGCACGGTAGCCTGCCGCAAACACCGGTCTTGTCTGCTCAATATCTTCGCATTTTTGGGCAATAACCATCAGCCCGCGCAGACGCACATGCTTATATTCGGGCAGCTTCGGCAGCAGCGCCAGATAATCCTCTTTATCCAAGCCGGACTTCTGCTCCTCATGGGCAATATTCAGCTGCAAAAGAATATCCTGCACCTTACCGATGCGTTCTGCCTCCTTATCAACCGCAGCCAGCAAATGCTCGCTGTCAACCGATTCGATAAGATCAAACAAGGCAACTGCCTGGCGCGCCTTATTTGTCTGCAAATGACCGATAAGATGCCAGTAGCCGTGTTTGCCCAAGGCCTCCTGCTTATGCTTGGCCTCCTGCACGCGGTTTTCGCCTACGTTGGCAATGCCCAAGGCTTCGATATCTGTAATAATTTCGGGTGGATGATTTTTCGTCACCGCCACCAGCGTTACCTTATCTCCTGTAAGCAGGTCTTTATTTTTACGCTTGTCCAAAGCAGACGCTATCTGCTCCTGAACCTGCTTTAAATTATCAGCTAACAATGTATTTGCCCCCCAATTCTCAGCAAAATGATTTGTGGCAAAGATTCTGCTTTTTATTATGCTTTAAAAGCTCTTTATCCTTATATTTTAGCATACGTGTAAACCATTGTCACGAATAAAAACAACAAAGAGCTGCCACACAAAAGTGCAGCAGCTCTCAATAAAATTATCTTTGTTATGATAGCTATTAGTATAACAGCTTGTTAGCAATAACCAGACGTTGGATTTGGTTGGTGCCTTCGTAGATTTGCATGATTTTAGCGTCACGCATCATCTTCTCTACGGGGTACTCTTTGGTGTAGCCGTAACCGCCCATTACCTGAACAGCGTCGGTAGTTACCTGCATAGCAACGTCAGCGGCATAGCATTTAGCCATAGCAGCCTCTTTGGAGAATTCCATGCCCTGGTCACGCATCCAGCAAGCCTTTTGAACCATGAGGCGAGCGGTTTCAACCTTCATAGCCATGTCAGCCAACATGCCTTGAACCATTTGGAAGGAAGCAATCGGTTGGCCAAACTGACGGCGCTCTTTAGCATATTTAACAGCGCAATCCAGAGCAGCCTGAGCGATACCTACGGAAACAGCGCCAACGAACGGACGAGCGCTGTCTAAGGTGTTCATAGCAATACGGAAGCCTTCGCCTTCGCGGCCTACGCGATAGGACTCAGGAATAACAACGTCTTGCAGAACCAGCTCGGTAGTATTGGAAGGACGGATGCCCATTTTGTTTTCTTTCTTGCCAACGGAGAAGCCCGGGGTGTCTTTCGGAACGATGAAAGCAGTCAAACCACGGATACCGCCGGTTTTACGGGTGTTAGCGAATACCAGGAAGATTTCTGCCAGACCACCGTTGGTGATGAACATTTTGGTACCGTTCAGAGTGTAGGTACCTTCTTCCTTGTTGCGTACAGCGCGGGTAGAAACGCCGCCTGCATCACTGCCTGCACCGGGCTCGGTCAGTGCGAAAGCAGCCAGACCGCCGTTGTTCAGGATATCGCAATACATTTTCTTTTGTTCGTCGGTGCCTGCCAGCAGAACAGGTACAGTTGCCAGGCTGTTAGCAGCCAGAGAGGTTGCAACACCTGCGCAGCCTTTGCCCAGCTCTTCATAAATGGTAGCAACAGAAATGCTGTCCAGGCCGGGGCCATCTAATTCTTCCGGAACAATAACGTTCAGCAAGCCCATTTCGTTAGCCTTGTCAATCAGGCCGTCACGCATATGGTTTTCTGCATCCATTTCAGCAGCATAAGGAGTAATTTCTTTTTCAACAAACTCCCTTACCATTTCCTGTAATTCTAATTGTTCCTCGTTTAATGCAAAATCCATCATATCCTCCTTGATATCAAGCGGTCTTCCGCGTCATTTCCCTTCCAAATAAACTCAGGCAAGCTCACCATTTGGCGGGTATTTCTTTAAATCTGTCGACGACAAACATTGTTGTTAAAATCGTCCCAATTAAATTCTTTTTGCTGTCAGTCATTTCAGCCTCAATAACCATCGTAGAATGTCCGGAATGCTTTATATGGCTTCGTACCGTTAAGGTAGTCGGCTCATGGACACCTTTGATAAAATTCATGCTGAAATTAAGAGTTGCCACTACAGCGCCCACGCTTGCACCGGTAACACCCAGAACGGAGTCTGCCAAGGCCAACATCACTCCGCCGTGACATATGTCACGATGATTAAAATGCTTCGCCGGATCAACGTCAATGCTGACTTCAGCACTGCCACACTTTATCTCACCAATATGCACACCGAATTGAGTCATAAAATTATTATCCGTGTACATCTGGCGAATATAGGCAGGAACATCCTTGACCTGCTCCACAGCTATCATCGCCTTTCTTCGGACAGCAGAAAATATTACTGTCAATATATCTTTGATATTTTACCACAAAACAGCGCTTAACTCAACAGTTTCATGCAAAAAAATAAGCTGAAAGGAAAGTTTTCAGGGATAATTTTTTCAATAATCGCACTTTGGTATAAGCGCGAAACAAAATGGCTGCCGCACTTTGAGTACAGCAGCCATGCAAGAAGCAGATAAATTAATCGATAATATTTTGCTTGTAATCGTGATACAGAGTCTTGAGCTCTTCCATAGTTGCCCCCATCTCAACCTTGAGCTTGGAAACAGTATCGTAGTCGCCTTCGGCAACAGCTCTGCGGATAGCAGTGAAGATGCTCTTCTCTTCGAAGGAATCCTTTGCCAGCTTAGCACGCAGGTTCTGAATCTTACGCCACATTGCCAGGTCGCAGTCGGTGCAGGTTTCCTGGTTATGCAGGCGTTTCATATCGATAACAGCCTGATAGTTTTCCGGAATCAGACGAGTCAGAAGCTCAGTTTTCCAACGAATCAGCGCACCCTGCATGAAGGAGTCGATATATTCTTTCTTCAGGATATTGCCTTGGGTGAGCACTGCAACTTTTTCCGGATATTTTTCGAAAGCGCAGAGATTTTCCCAAACGGTAGCAGGCGGTTCGCCGAACAGCTTGCTGCGTTCTTCCGCAGTGAAATCTTCAAATACATCTTCCTCAGTGCGGTATTGACGGTCGGTATCCAGATAGAAGCCCTCTTCGCCGGCCTTCTTGGAAATTTCTTTTTCCAGAGCCTTCAGGTCCTTGCCGGATTCTACGCAAGCCTTGATGCCGTCGAGGCAGGACAGATAGAAGGCAGCAATAGCAATATAGGTATTGGTGTACGGGTTCGGAGAACGCATTTCGATACGGGTAGCCTTATCGTTGTCCAGATCGCGGATCAGGCCTGCCAGAATTGTTCTGTTACGTGACGGATTATCCGGGCTCAGGCCAAGGCTGGTAACGATGCAGACAGGAGCTTCAAAGCCGGGTTTCAGACGGTTCAGAGAGTCAATGGTGCAGGAGATAAACGGATTGGTTACCTCGTAGTTTTTCAAAAGGCCCATGAGAGCGCCGTAGCCGATAGCGGACAGGAAGTCCTCATGCATATCCTTCGGCGAAAACAGGTTGACAATCTTGCCGTTTTTCATTTTTGCGGCAATGCCTACATGTGTATGCTCACCGCTGCCTGCAACACCGGGAATCGGTTTAGCCTGGAAGGAAACCTCCAAGCCGTTCATGCGGAAAACTTCTTTAACGATGATACGTGCCAAAAGCTCGTTATCCGCAGTCTGAACGCCGCTGCTGAACTTCCAGTCAACCTCAAGCTGCTCCATAACGTGAGTCATATGACCTGCGGCATCAATCTGACCTTTAACGCCGCCGCATTCCTTGTGGCCCATTTCAGGCTCCAGGCCGTACAGCTCCAAAGTCTGAATAGTCTGCTCCAATGCAGTACGTACGTTGCCGCGGGTACGCTGCCAATATTGCTCCTGCATTACCTGAGAAGAGCTCAGAGCCTCCAGCGGTGCGTCCTCACGCGGAGTTTTTACCCAAAATTCCAGCTCGGTAGCACTGGTGAAGAGCAACTTTTCAATCTCAGCAGGATTTACATGCTCCAGACCGGCAATTACCGGATGCTTAGCAAACAAATCCATGATTTCTTTTTCTACATAAGCCAGAGTATCATTCAAAATAGAACGGGAATCAACATGATTGCCGTTGTGAATCAGATAGCAGGGAATGCGCAGAGTACCGATCATGCGACCGCTTTCTGCGTCAAAATGCTCATAGTTATAATCAACAAACCAGTTAACGGTTTTATCAACCTTCATATCAACGCGGGCATCGTTCAGAGTAGCGATACCGGTCAGCACAACGGAGGAGCCGTCAGTCTGTGCTGCGCTGCCTGCCAAAAAGCCATCGATATCCTCGAGGAAAATCTTCATCGGAATTTTTTCGTCGGTATCATTACCGGCAAAATCCACACCCATCAGAGATACAAACTGAATCTCCGGATGCAGAGTCAGAAGCTCACGCAGAGTGCTTTCGTTTTGTTCTTCAGGTTTAATTACATACAGTAAATCTTTGTTGTTCATGATCAGTGCAGCCATAAGGCTGCCTCCTTTCTCAATACTCCCTAATTATCATGCTGCAGAAACATGCTCCCTACATATTTTCTGCAAGATAAACGAAAAAGGACCTTTTTAAGCATGGACACACTACTTCCTTACTCAAAAAAGTCCTCGTTGACTGTCTTACTATTATAGCAGATATTAAGTGCTTTTGTCCAGCTTTAATTTCTGAGTATAAGATATCATGCAAGCAGGCGGACAAGAATTTCCTCCAGCTTTTCGTAGCCACGTCCGCCCTGACGCAGTTTTATATTCATATCCGATAGTCCCAGCAAAGCTTCCGTCAGACGCTTTTCATCAAAGCGCCTGCTGTCGCGCTCCAAAAATCTGTAGGCATAAGGACTGCGCATCCCCAGCTCCTCCATAATGCCCTTTTGGTCGTAGCCTCTGCGCTTCAGCTCCAGATAACGCAGCACCTGACGCAGTTTAAAAGCTACGGTTGCACTGAGCGGCAGGATATAGGTTCCGTGCTTGCGTTCGCTCGCCAACAGCTCCAGGCACTGCTTCAGCTTGCCTGCCATAATATAATTGGTCAGCGCAAAAGATGACGCGTTTGGCAGCAGTGCAAAAACATTCAGCACATCCTCTTCCGTCCATTCTCTGCGTCCTGCGGCATAAATCGCCAGCTTGCCGATTTCCTGCTGCAGCAAATCCAAGGGAATTTCTTCCTTCACGGGCTCAATATATTCGCTGATGGCGGCCAGCGCATCTCTGGTAAAATGTGCGCCGTATGCTGCTGCCTGCGCATACAGCCAGTCATCAAGATCTCTTTCCTTAATGCGCTCGCACGGACAAATCAGCGCACTTGCTTTAAGCTGCTTATACAGCTTGGTCCGCTTATCCATTTTCTTACTGCTGATTACAAGCAGGCAATAATCTGGTACGTCGCTGACAATCGCCGCCAGCTGCTCCATTTTCTTGGAATCGGTATCATCCTGCGCATCAGCGGCGCTGTTTGCTTTGGCAGGCTTTGCTGCCCACAGCTTTTCGTCCTTTAAGAAAATCAGCGATTTGCCGCAGAAGAAGGGATAGCTGTTGACGGCTGCCTGCAGTCCGGATAAATTGGTGTCCTTGTCAAAGACCGTTATTTCGCGGTCAGCCTCCGGCGTATCGCCAAAAACATATTCCGGCAGCGCGGCAATAATGCTGTTGCGGTAGTAATCCTCCTCGCCGCACAAAAGCAGTACCTGCGCCTGCGGCAGCGGCTTATGCTGTTGTAATTTGGCAAGCAATTCTTCTGCTTTAATGTCCATGAGTATATTCGCACTCCTAAAAAACATTTTTATGATATACATAACTATAGCATTTTATTCCCTCGGCGTCAAAAACAACTTTAATGCAACCCAGCTCATCCGTTCTGACAACATTGCTGCCTATGGCCTGCAAACGCTCCAGCGTTTCCTGATGCGGATGGCCGTAGCGGTTGCCGCGCCCGCAGGAAATAACTGTCAGCCTTGGCTGCACCTGCTCCAGAAATTCCATACTGCTGCTGTAATGCGAACCGTGGTGTCCTGCCTTCAGCACAGCGTACTGCTGCAGCTGCAGCCCTCGTTCGCGTTCTTCCCCAATGTCGCCTGTAAACAGCACGCTGCCTTGCGCGCTGTGCAGCGCCACCAGCGTGCTGGCTTCGTTTCCCGGCACGGCCTGCTGCGGCACATCAACCAAAACAAGATCTGCAGCAGCGTCCAACGCATAGCGTTCACCGCTCTGCACCACATGCACCTGCGTCCTGCCGGCCTGCGCCAAAATTTCCTGCTGCACCCTTTGGCTTTCCTCTGTAAGTGCTTCATTGGGCAGGAGCAGCTTTTTTACCTGCAGCTGTCGCAATAAATCCGCCGCAGCACCCACATGGTCAAAATCATAATGGCTTAAAAGCAGGATATCTGCCTCACGCTTGCCAAGATAGCGCAGAAATGGTGTTATCACGCGCGTTGCAGTCGAAAGATTTTTTAAGCCGCCGGTATCAATAATTGCCACCCGCTGCGACGGCGTGACGATAACAGCGCAGTCCCCCTGCCCAACGTCCAGAAAATAGCAAGCCAGCGGCAGCGTGCAATACTGCTGATAAGCAAGCGTCCCGGCAAGCAGCAAGGCATGCAAAAGCAGGATACAGCGCCTTTCCCTGTTACTCCAAAATTGCAGCCAGGGGAAATCTGCCCACACAAAGAGCGCTGCATAATAAATTACAAAGCAATAAGCAGGCAGCTTGCCGATAACTACAGTGCTGTACGGCAATTCAGCAAAAAAACGCGCCTGCGTCAGCACCTGCGCCGTCAGCCAAGCAGCAAGCTGCAACAGATAATCACCGCAGGCAGGCAACAGTGCGCCCACGAGTGCCATCTGCGCGGCAATTTCCAACACCGGCACCAGCACGATATTGCTTACCAGGGCAATCAGCGAAATTTGGTGAAAATAATAAACCTCCGGCGGCAGTACAGCCAGCTGTGCTGCCAGCGAAACTGCTGCCGCTTCGCCTATCGGCGCAGGCAAGGCCTGCGGCAGCAGCCTTTGGCATGCAGGCAATAGCCACAAAAGTCCGGCCGCCGCCCCGAACGATAACTGAAAACCGATATCGGCCAGCCATAACGGCTGCATACACAACAGCAGTGACGCCACCAGGCACAGCAAGCGCCCGCGCTCCGCGCCGCTGCCGCCAAGCAGCAGAACGCTGCTCATAGCCAGTGCTCGCAGCAAGCCGCAGAGCAAAGCATAGGCAGCCAGCAAAATGATAACAATAACCTTACGCCAGGGCAGCGGCACCCACTGCAGCAAAGCAAGCAGCAGGCCTGTGAGCAGCACAATATGCGTGCCTGAAACAGAAAGAAGATGTGCCAGCCCGTTATCCGTAAACAGCTCGCGTGTTTCTTCATCCAGCCTGCTGCTGCCGCCAAGCACCATGCCGCTCAGCAGCGCCCCATATTCAGCGCCGGCTGCTGCCTCTATGCGTTCGCTCAGCTTTTTGTTCCACAAAGCAAAACGCTGCCACCACAAAACCTGCGGTTCTATCTTTAGCAGCTGCGCCTTGCGCAAACGTCCGCCCAGCTCCTGCACTCTGTTATAGCTTGCAGCGTCAAAGCCTCCGGGGTTACGCAGGCTGTCCAAGCGCTCCAACGTCCCCTTAAGCACCACGCAGCCTACCTGCGGCAGCTCACCCTTCACGCTTACGCGCAAACGACCGCTGTAAGCAAGCTCTGTATCGCTATATACTTTTTCGCAACGCAGAACCGCACTGCTAAAGCCATCCAGTCTGCGCACGCTCAAAGGCTCCACTGCGCCCTGCACAACCAGCTGCCGCCCGAAGCAGGCAGCAAGCTGCTGCTCGGCGGACGGCGGCACGGTAAGCAGACGAAAGAATAATATACAAAGCAGCATGAACGGTAAAAATAATCGTAGATAATGTGTTTTCTGCAGCACTAATCCACCTCCACATAATTACGCAGCTTTGCCAGCTTGGCTTTGCCTATTCCCGGCACACGCAGCAAATCCTCCGCACTGGTGAAACGCCCGCCTTTTCTTGTTTCCACAATGCGCTGCGCCAACGCCGGTCCGATACCAGGCAGCTGCTGCAGTTCGCTTACGCCTGCGCTGTTGATGCGCACAATCTGCACTGCAGAGTTATTTTTTTCTGTGCCTGCTCTGGTACTACTAGACTTCTTTGTGGTACTTGCACCTAAACCGGACTTTGCCTGAGCGTTTTTCCTCTGTGTTCTGCTTGTCCGTGCAGCCTTCTGCACAGGTACTCGTATCTGCATCCCATCGCGCACCTTACGCACAAGATTAACGCGTTCACTGTCGGCATTTTCCGTCAGACCGCCGGCAGCAGCAATGGCCTCTTCCACTCTGCAGCTGGCAGGCACATCATAAATTCCCGGCTCCAGCACGGCGCCGCTCACCTGCACGCGCACTGTTTTTGCCTGCGCTGCTTTGGATGTGACAGCACCTTGCGCAGACTGAAGCAGGCTACTGCCGCCAGGCAACGCTTTTGCTTTGTCATTGGTGCTTATAAGGCTGGTGATGATGCAGCCTGTGAGGAGAACGGCGATGAAGATCAGTTTTTTCGATTTTGCTTGCATGGGGATACCTCCTAATGGTGTTAATAAAATTAAAATTCAGTCTTCAATTTCTAGTATTACTTCTTTCGTCCCCGAAAGAAGTAACAAGAAAGGGGCGCGCTTTGCGAAAGCGCGGGAAACAGTCGCTTTTTTGCTCGCACAAAAAAGCTTAGCAAAAAATGCTTTACCATATTCCCTTTGGTTCGTAGTAAGCTAAAGGCTACTGCAACATAGCAATGAATATGCAAGCATTTTTTAAGGCTTAGACTAACGCGAAGTTTAATCACCCGATACAAGTCTTAGACAAACCACAAAATACATCATAGGTTACGAAGAACAATTAAAAGAACTTCGAACAAGCGCTAGTAACAGCAAAGCGACCCGATTTAGAGAGCTTTTTGGTAAAACTTTTTCTCCCGAAAAAGTTTTTGTTTTGCCGCGCTTTCCAAAAAGCGCGAACCTTTCTTGCCAACTTCTTTCAGTTATGAAAGAAGCTGAATAAACATCACAAAAAAATAAAAAGAGCCCCCAAGAATAACAATTACGTTATTCTCAGAGACTCTGAAAATGTAAGCGTTATTTAGTACTACTAAATAATGTCATTGCTGACATGCACTGCTTATTTTTTTGTCCGCGCTACAGTCTGCGGAAACTGCCTGCTGCAGGACAGCTGTAACTGCGGTGGTCGCAGTTAGTTATTAGTGGTTAGTGGCCAGTAATACCAAAGCTCGCGACAAATTTTATTTTTACTTTTATTTTTCCCCTCTTCTTGCTCGCTATCCGCTCGCAACGGGGATTCGTTCCACCTTTTCGATTTCTAACTTCGCTTACGCTCGTTACAAATCGGGTGTCACTTCGCTACGATGTTTACCAGACGGCCGGGTACGCAGATAACCTTGCGTACTGTTGCATCGCCGATGTGAGCCTGAACGTTAGCGTCAGCCATAGCAATCTTCTCCAGCTCTTCTTTGGTAGCTTCAGCCGGAACAGTCAGACGACCGCGAACCTTGCCGTTAACCTGCAGAACGATTTCTACATTGTCAACCTTCAGGGCTTCTTCATCGCACTCAGGCCAGCTTTGTTCATGTACGCTGCTGTTGGCATCAATAGCACCGCGCCACAGCTCTTCGGTGATATGCGGAACAAACGGGCTCATCATCTTGATGAGGTCGGAAATTGCTTCGTAAATCAGACCTGAATTCGGCTCTTTGGCAGCTTCTTTATAAGCATAGAGAGCGTTAACCAGTTCCATCATAGTGGAAATAGCAGTGTTGAAGTTGAAGCGGGTTTCGATATCGTTGGTAACCTTCTTAATGCTGCTATGCAGTACACGGCGCAGGTCCTTATCTGCTTCGTTCAGGTTGCTGTGATCGTATTCGGTAACCTTTTGTGCCAGAACCGCTTCAAAAGCTTGTACAATACGCCAGATACGGTTCAGGAAGCGGAAGGAGCCTTCAACGCCCTGGTCGCTCCACTCCAGCTCTCTTTCAGGCGGAGCAGCGAAGAGGATGAACAGACGCGCAGTGTCTGCACCATATTTGGAAAGGATTTCTTCCGGAGAAACAACGTTGCCCAGAGATTTACTCATCTTAGCACCGTCTTTGATTACCATGCCCTGAGTCAGCAGGTTGCTGAACGGTTCATCATAATCAACCAGGCCTGCGTCACGCAGAACCTTTACAAAGAAGCGGGAATACAGCAGATGCAGAATAGCATGCTCAATACCGCCGATATATTGGTCTACAGGACCCCAATAGTTGTTGAGCTCCTTGTCAAACGGCATCTTGTCGTTGTGTGCGTCGGTATAACGCAGATAATACCAGGAGGAGCACAGGAAGGTGTCCATGGTATCGGTTTCACGGGTTGCGTCAGCACCGCATTTCGGGCATTTGCAGTGAACGAATTCCTCGGAGGTTGCCAGCGGAGATTTAGCACCGGCAGTAAAGCTTACGTCCTCAGGCAGGCGAACCGGCAGCTGGTCTTCCGGAACCAGAACCTCGCCGCAGTGCGGGCAGTAAATGATAGGAATCGGAGCGCCCCAATAACGCTGACGGCTGATCAACCAATCACGCAGACGATAGTTTACACGGCGTTTACCAAAGCCTTCAGCTTCAGCCTTATCCATGATAGCGCTCATAGCCTTGTGCATTTCCATGCCGGTGAATTCGCCGGAGTTAACCAGCATGCCTTCTTTTTCTTCGTAAGCGCAGGTCATTTCTTCCAGCTTCAGCTCTTTGCCGATTGGGCAGATGGTAACGATTTTTTCAATACCGTATTTGTCTGCAAACATCCAGTCACGTTGGTCACCGGTAGGAACGCCCATAACAGCGCCGGTACCGTAATCATACAGTACATAGTTGGTTACCCAGATTTCTACCTTGCGGCCGGTGAACGGGTTAATGCAGTATACGCCGGTGAATACGCCCTCTTTTTCGGATTCGCTGGAAGTACGTTCAATTTCGGACTGATTACGAACACGCTCGCAGAAAGCGTTGATTTCGTCAGCCTTCGGATTGTTTTTGCAAATCTTTTTAATCAGCGGATGCCCGGCAGCCAGAGCCATGAAGGTTACGCCGTAAGCAGTATCCGGACGGGTGGTGTAAACAGCAACAGTATCGTTAAGTGCCGGGATTTCAAAGGAGAATTCCAAGCCTTCGCTGCGGCCGATCCAGTTGTGCTGCATGGTTTTTACGCGCTCGGGCCAGCCCGGCAGCAGGTCAAGATCCTTCAGCAGCTCATCAGCATAATCGGTGATTTTGAAGAACCATTGGCTCAAATCCTTTTTAACAACCTCATGGTCGCAGCGCCAGCATTTGCCGTCAATAACCTGCTCGTTAGCCAATACGGTGTTACAGGTATCGCACCAGTTTACAGCAGATTCCTTTTTAACTGCCAGACCGCGTTTGTAGAACAGCTCAAAGAACCATTGAGTCCATTTGTAATAATCTTCCTTGCAGGTGGTAACCTCGCGGTCCCAATCGTAGGAAAGACCAAGAGCCTTCAGCTGACGAGTCATGTTAGCGATGTTTTCCAGAGTCCATTTTTTAGGCGGAATATTGTGTTTGATAGCAGCGTTTTCAGCAGGCATACCAAAGGAGTCCCAGCCCATCGGATGCAGCACGTTGAAACCCTTCATGGTGCGGAAACGTGCGATTACGTCGCCGATGGAGTAGTTACGAACGTGGCCCATATGCAGGTTGCCGGACGGATAGGGGAACATTTCCAGAACGTAGGATTTAGGTTTATCCTTATCCATCTCTACTTTAAAGGTTTTGTTTTCTTCCCAGTATTTTTGCCATTTAGCTTCAATAGCATGAGGAGCATACTTTTCTTGAATCATTTCATTACCTCCCAGGTATTATTGTTGGTCGAAAATAAAAAATCCCCGACCTTAAAGAAGGTCAGGGACGAAAAATTCGCGGTACCACCCTGATTGCGGCTACAGCCGCCACTCAATTAGCCTTAACGCAGCATCACGTCCGCACATTTCCTTGCGGCTTCTTCACGGTGAGTTCATCTGCCCTAACTGCCGGCTTGCATCAACCGCCGACTTTCTGAAAGATACTGCAGACTACTGCTCCGCTTCACAGAATTTGAATAAAAATATCTTGTATATTATATAACGCCAAACAGGAAAAGTCAAACTCCCGCATCGGCATTATTTTTTCTTTTTCTTCGGCACCAGCTTCTGCCCCAGCTGTCCTTTGACGATAATCAGCTGGTCACGCAGCTCGGCCGCTGCCTCGAAGTCCAGCGCCTTTGCCGCCTCCTGCATCCGTCTTTCCAGCTCGCGGGCCAGCGTGTTCAGCTCCTTAGTTGATTTCTGCTTCAGCTTCTTGCTGCTGCCATAAGCTTCGGCTTCTTCTGTATCTGCCACCTTTGTCAGCTTAATCAGCTGGCGCTGCTCCTTGTAAATCGTTTTCGGCGTAATGTGGTGCTCCTCATTGTACGCCTGCTGTTTTTCACGGCGGCGGTTGGTTTCGTCTATCGCCCGCTGCATGCTGTCGGTAATGCGGTCGGCATACATAATAACACGACCGTGAGCATTACGCGCAGCACGGCCGATGGTCTGAATCATCGCCGTATCACTGCGCAAAAAGCCTTCCTTATCGGCATCCAGAATCGCAATCAACGATACCTCCGGCAAATCAAGGCCTTCTCGCAGCAGGTTAATGCCTACCAGCACATCAAACTTACCGGCACGCAGGCTGTCGATAATTTCCGCTCTCTCAATCGTAGCGATTTCCGAATGCAGATAGCGCACACGCACACCTGCCTGCTTCAGATATTCCGTCAGGTCCTCTGCCATGCGCTTCGTCAGCGTAGTCACCAGCACACGCTCGCCTGCGGCGGCAACCTTATTGATTTCGCCAAGTAAATCATCTATCTGTCCCTTAATCGGGCGGATTTCAATCTGCGGATCCAGCAGGCCTGTCGGGCGGATAATCTGCTCGACAACCTTGTCCGCCTGCTCCAGCTCATACTTCGCCGGCGTAGCCGAAACATAAATCGCCTGCTTAATCTGTGCCTGAAACTCGTCAAAGGTCAGCGGTCTGTTATCATAGGCCGACGGCAAACGGAAACCATGCTCCACCAACATCTCCTTACGCGAGCGGTCACCGGCATACATAGCACGAATCTGCGGCAACGTTACGTGCGACTCATCCACCACCAGCAAAAAATCCTTGGGAAAATAATTTACCAGCGTAAACGGCGGCTCTCCGGCCTTGCGTCCTGCTAGATGGCGCGAATAGTTTTCGATGCCGGAGCAGTAGCCCATCTCCTGCATCATCTCCAAATCATAATTAGTGCGCTGCTCCAGACGCTGTGCCTCCAACAGCCTGCCATGCTTATTCAGCTCATCAAGGCGCTCGTCCAG
>ENA-OOXF01001570-OOXF01001570.1-human-gut-metagenome-genome-assembly--contig:-NODE-1570-length-14455-cov-2.378819_pt1 | contig 14455 bp, 9 predicted proteins | sample MGYA00241586_ERZ501341 | MGnify/ENA primary metagenome ERZ501341 (study PRJEB25962, sample SAMEA2042985) | human gut metagenome | biome: human gut; feature: human-associated habitat; material: faeces... | reverse complement strand
CTCCCGAGGGCGTGACGTACTTAAAAAGCGGAAACTTCGCGTGCTGACGATCGTTCTGCCAATCCCCTTTAACCAACGCCTGGTAGGTCTTGTGCATCTCTCCTTCGCGGATCATTTCGTGGAGTCGCACCAAAGCTTTCCGAGTTTTAGCCAGCACCAATACGCCGGAAGTCCCTCTGTCCAAGCGATGGACGAGTTCCAGGAACGGAAGTTCCGGGCGGCTCGCTCTCATTCGTTCGATTAGACCGTAAGAGATGCCGCTGCCGCCATGGCTTGCCATACCGGCCAGTTTGTCCACGACCATGATGTTTTGATCTTCAAAAAGAATCGGCGGCATTTCCGAGAGCTTCAAGGGAGGTGCCGAATGTTCGGATTCTTTTTCGGTATAGCGGATCGGCGGAATACGAACTTCGTCTCCGCTCTGCAGACGAGTGTCGACATGAGCTCGTCCTTTATTGACTCGGACCTCGCCGGAACGCACTACGCGGTAGATCAAAGATTTCGGCACGCCTTTAAGCTGTGAAAGCAGAAAGTTATCCAGTCTTTGACCGTCATTGCTTTCGTCAACCTTCTTGAAGATAACCTTCGGCTCGGCGGCTTTTCTTTCTTTCGGTTCTTGTGCCGATGTCTTCACCCTTGGTAAGGCAGTCTTTGGCTTTGGGCGCTGAGTGACCTTTCCGGTCGACGCGGAAATGTTTAAGTCTGCTAACAAATCTTTTCCGCTGCGGGTGCGGCTTTTCGCAGAAGTACGACCCTTTTTTGGGGCTGTTCGCTCATTATTTTGGCGAGATTTCATCATTTGTTCTAAAATCCTGTGCGAGAGGTTTGACCGTCAGAACAACTCGGCGCCGCAGGTTTGCGCGTCTGAAATCTGTCGGTTCAACTGTTCTCAATGACCTCCGCCGATTGTAATCTTTTGACGACAAACGGAATGCGATGCGTACCGATTCTAGGGTCTCTCCGCTTGAGCTGACCGATGATGAACGGAACACGCTAAACATCGTTTTTCGCAACGATGCCGGCAGGAGATTTTGTAATGAATGATAGGCGGTGCTCCGATTTTCGAATCGTCGCAGCTCGCCAATGGCCTTCGGGTCATTTGCTGTAAAGAATTTTTATTAACACGGGGCGCAGCATCCGGTTGATGCGCGCACAAATTTTGGAACACATGCTGCACTCGTGCAGCAAAAGTATTGGAAAAAAGAGAGTGGCTTACCTCCGCTGTTTCGATCGGCCTGCCTATTCCTGCCTAGCGGGAAGGGATAATTGTGCCTGCACTGCGGTCTCCTCTCTCGATTTTATAAAGCCTCCTGCGGACAATTTCCGCGATTCACTCAGGGAGATCCCTTTGCCCGTTCCACTTGTTCCGGAACCTGTTTGATATCTTTTCTCTACGGCACGCCTATGGTCCGCGTCAGTGACTGAGGAGTGCTTGATGAAGCGCATGTTATTTAACGCCACGCATGCTGAGGAGCTGCGTGTCGCTATTGTTGAAGGTCAGAAGCTCATTGATATTGATATCGAGTCTTCCGAACGTCAGCAGAGAAAGTCCAATATCTACAAAGGCGTAATCACCCGTATTGAACCGTCTTTGGAAGCATGTTTCGTCGATTACGGCGAAGAACGCCACGGTTTTCTCCCTTTTAAAGAAATTTCCCGTTCTTACTTCAAAGAAGGTGTTGATGTTCGCACTGCGACCATCAAAGAAGCACTCTCCGAAGGAACCGAGCTCATCGTTCAGGTTGAAAAAGAAGAACGCGGCAACAAGGGTGCGGCACTGACCACTTTCATTTCCTTGGCCGGTCGCTACCTCGTCCTTATGCCGAACAATCCTCGCGGAGGCGGTGTCAGCCGTCGTATCGAAGGCGAAGAACGCGAAGAGCTTCGTGAAAACATGTCCAAGCTCCCGACACCGAAAGGCATGAGCCTCATCGCTCGTACCGCTGGTATCGGCCGTACGGTCGAAGAACTCAAATGGGACTTTGATTACCTTCTCCAGCTCTGGCAGGCCATTGTTGAAGCTGCCACACCGCAGTATGAAGACACCGAAGGCAACTTCGTCACCGCTCCCATCGGTCCTCTCGGCCAGAAATACGAACGCGTGAATCCGGCCCCCTTCCTGATCGTTGAAGAAAGCAATCTCGTGATTCGCGCGATCCGCGACTACTTCCAGCCGGACATCGCTGAAATTCTCGTTGACACCGACGACATCTACGAACAGGCTAAGCAGTTCATGGGCCACGTCATGCCTGACATGATCAACCGTGTCAAGCGCTACACGGACGATGTGCCCCTATTCTCCCGCTTCCAGATCGAAAATCAGATCGAAACGGCCTACTCCAGAACCGTTCCCCTCCCCTCGGGCGGCTCGATTGTGATCGACCACACTGAAGCTCTGGTTGCCATCGACGTTAACTCCGCCCGCGCCACCGCCGGCGGAGACATCGAAGCCACTGCCTTCCACACCAATGAAGAAGCTGCTGAAGAAGTTGCGCGTCAGATGCGTCTGCGTGACCTCGGCGGCTTGATCGTCATCGACTTCATCGATATGGAAGATCCGGCCCATCAGCGTGCTATCGAACAGCGCATCAAAGAAGCTATTCGTCACGACAGAGCCCGCGTCCAGATCGCCAAGATTTCCCGCTTCGGCTTGTTGGAACTCTCCCGCCAGAGACTTCGTCCGTCTCTGTACGAAGGCAGCCACATCACCTGCCCGCGCTGCAACGGTATCGGCGCTATTCGTGACACCGAATCCAGTGCGATTCAAGTGCTTCGTATTCTCCAGGAAGAAGCGCTCAAAGACGGCACCACTGCTCTTCAGGCCCAGGTTCCGGTCGATGTTGCAACGTACCTGCTGAACGAAAAACGCGACGACATCGCCAAGATCGAACATCGTCACCACATTGAAGTCATCCTGATCCCGAACAAGACGCTCGAAACACCGCATTATCAGATCGAACGCCTTCGCACCGAAGATCAGCTGCTGACAGAAGGTGCTCCGAGCTACAAGCGCGTGGAAGAGCTTGCTCCTGAGCCCGAAGCTCCTTACTCCAGAGCTCAGAACGTCGCGCCTTCTACTAAGCCTCGTCAGATCCCTGTCATCAAAGGCCTGCCCGTCAGAGAAGACGCTCCGAAGCACGTTGAGCCTGCCAAACCTTCCAAAGAACCTGCCAAGAAAGAAAAGAGCTTCTTCCAGAAGATTCTTGCTTTCTTCACCGGAAATTCTGAAGCTGAAGAGAAAGAAGAAGCCAAGAACAATTCCAGCCGCGGCGACAAATCTTCCGTCAGAAAAGAGCGCGGCGAGCGTAAGAATCGTCGTCAGGAAAGAGACGATCAGCGTAAGACACGTACGCCTGTCGCCAAACAGGAAAAAGTTGAGCGCGCGCCCAAACAGCCGCGTCAGGTAAAACCGACCAAGACTGAAGACAGACGCCAGAAAGAGACGGTTGAAAAAGCCAAGAATGTTCCTGCCGTTCGTCCGGCCGCTGTCGAAAAGACAGAAAAGCCTGAAAGAATCGAACGTACTCGCAAGGCTTTGAAGGAAAACAGCGCTTTACAGGATAAAAGAAGTGCTAAGCCCGTTCAGGCTCCGGCAGCTGTTGAAGAAGCAGTAAAACCTGTTGAAAAACAGAACGTTCCGGCACCCGTCGAAGCCGTCCAGGTTCAGCCGCAGGCTGAAAAACCAGCTCCGACTCCGACACCTGCCGCTGTTGAAACTCCGGCTATCCAGGTCGAAGAAAAGAAAGCTCCGGCAGAAACCGTTGAAGAAATCATCGAAACAGCAGTTCGTGTTGTGCCGTCCGTTGAATCTCAGTCCAACGCCACAGAACAGCGTACTCGTACTCGCAGAGCCCGCCGCCTGCGCAAGGACAGAGGCGACAGAGAACCGCGAGCCGCAAGATCTGTTGTGCCGCCGGCACATGTATCTCCAGTCGTTGCTGCTATTGAAGACGTTGTGATGAGCGAACATGCCGTTCCTCAAGTGAATGCGGCTGCTATTCACGCCGACGAACATATGCCTCGCGTAGATACAAACCAACTGCATCTTACGGAAGAAACTCCCAAACATGCTCGTCCGAGACGTGAAAGAGCACCTCGTAAACCGGCAGCTGATTTTGTGACCAAGGTGGAAAGCCACGACTCCGAGGTTCAGGCCGTTAGTTCCGCCGCTCCTAAAGCAGAAGCCGTAAAAGAAGCTCCTAAGGATGCTCCTAAGGCCGATCAGGCGAAGACTGAGGATGTTAAGCCTGTTGTGACAGAGAAGACCGTCGTTAAACCGGCCGAAGTTAAACCCGTAGAAACCAAGCAGGTCGAATCGGACGCTCCGGTAAAAGCTCAGATGAAAGCTGTTTCCAACGACAAACCGGTCGATCTGAAGCCGATGCTTGAAAAAGCAGGTCTTGAGCTCGTCGGAACCACGAAAAAAGACGTTCCTGTCAGAGAAGAGGCTCCTAAGCCTAAACTCGGTCGCAAACGCATCAAGCGTGTTATCCAGGAGGACTCTGCGCCGCTTGAACTCGTTCAGACGAAGAAAGAGTAATCCGACTTATCGGATGTAATAAAACCGAATCGGTCTTGCGACCGGTTCGGTTTTTCTTTTGTCGCTTATTTCTGTTGTTCTTTTCGGCGTTCTCTGACGGTCTTGCCCCCGATCCCGTAGTTTTCCATCGGGATCTCGTCGATGATGACGACCATGTTTGAGGTATTCTTACCGAGCACGTCACCGACGAGTTTTGTCACTCCGGAAATAAGTTCTCTCTTTTGTTCCGGTGTCGGGCGTTCTTCATCGCCGGTAACACAAATGCGTACGAAAGGCATAGCGCAGCTCCTAAGGAAACGATACTTTCAATGTACAAGCCGAACAGACGGCGGTCAACGCTTCCGGATAGGAGTTCAGCAGGCAAAAATTTAGCGGGCGTCCCGAAGAACAACCCGCTGTTAGCGCCAATTAACGGTTCACTTAATGCTGAGGCTGAGGCTCTGCAGGAGCCTCAGCTGCATGCTCGTCCTCTTGTTTTTCCGAAAGCATGAAGTTCAGTTCACGCTGCAGAAGGACAATAACGGTGTAGCGATTGATGATTTCGCGATAAAGCTGGAGGATGGACAAGTACAGTTCCGAACGATGAAGAGGCATCTTATTGACTTCGATTTCTTTCATCAGTTCAAGCTGGAACGCATTGACTTCCTCAAGGTTCGTATTAGACAAGCGAAGAAGCACTTCGTCAGTTGTCGAACCGTTCATCACGTACTCAGACAGAGATTTTTGGAAATTCGACAACGCATCAACTGCCTTCAGCAAATTGGCTCTGAGCTGACCTTTGAAGACCGAGTGGCTGTTTGCCAAATGCTGCTCCATCTGATTTACCGTGTTGCGGAGGTCTTGGGCAACATCTTTGACGTTTGAGAAGGTGCGGTAATAGTAGTTACGCGCGTCGTAGTCTTTGCCGGCGCCCTGACCGTGACTGATCATGAGATAGTACTGGCTTCGAAGCAGGGAGATATGGTCTAAAAGCTCCTGGGCCTCGAGTTTGCCTTTCTTCACCGCCGAATAGTCTTCCGAAAGGAAGTTCATTGTGGTGTTCGAGAAGATGTCAATTGTCTGCTTCAAGTTGCGGTCAATCGCAGCGTTAAAGCGCTTACACAGCTCTTCTTTGGACAGGCCTGCTTCAAAATCTTCCATTGCTTCGACTTTCTTGTCTTTGCTGAAGAAGTTGGAACGGATCAGGAGTGCAACGACACAAACACCACCGATCACCATAAAGATCGGCCCGAACCAAATGCAAAGGAGAACCGCAATACCGGCAGCAATAAAGGCCGTAAAAGCGGTCAGGAACCAGCCGCTGATCACCGCCATTACACCGGAAATTCGGTAAACAGCAGTCTCTCTGTCCCACGCACCGTCTGCCAAAGAACTACCCATGGCAACCATGAAAGTAACGTAAGTCGTCGAAAGCGGAAGTTTCATGCTGGTAGCCGTAGCAATCAAGATACTGGCGAGTACGAGATTGACGGAAGCACGAACTTGGTCAAACGGCAGAGGAACCTCTCCTTTCTTAAGACGAGGTTTCTCAAAATGGTTGTCGATACTATTCAGTACTGAGCGCGGAAGAATCTGATTGATGATTCGGTTAATTCCGAGACCGGAACGAACCAAAACACGAGCACCGACAGTAGATCCGAATTGTTCTTTTTCACTGCGTTCGCTGGCGGATAAATTAATTGCAGTCTGGACGACACGCTGAGCTTTCGGACTAAACCAAAGCGTGCAAACCATGATTAGACCGGAGATGATGAGCCAAATCGTCGGAGTGACAACAGACTCCTTGAGGGCGCCCATATACAGCGTGGTAGGCGTCAGAGCGGGATTCGCAGCTTCAGCAGAAGCAGCTATGCCGGCACTTTGCATTGCAGCCAAAGGCACACCGACGAAGTTCACTAAGTCGTTGCCTGCGAAAGCAAAGGCCAAAGCGAAGGTACCGGCTAAAATAACGATGCGAAGTGCATTAAAGTTCCAGAACCAGATCAGGATCTGGAAAACGACGGTGATTGTCAGGAAGAAACTCCACATAAGAGTTTCGGTATTAGCATCCAGCCAGGCAATCAATTCCGGCGTCATGAAAGATGCGCCCTTTGCCCCCTTGACGATCAGGAAGTAAAAAATTGCCGTCAGGCAAAGGCCGGAGTAAACGCCGCCGACGTAACGATAGACTTTCTGATAACGGAACGTGAAAAGGTAACGGATCAGCCATTGAATGATTGTTCCGAAGGTGAAAGCGATCACTACCGAGGCCAAGATACCGATGATGATCGAAAGGGCTTTTTCGTTGTTGATGTAGGCGCCGAGACCGACGATGGTTCCGGTCGACACCCACAGCTTGTAAGCGGCGGAAACCACAGAAGCACCGAGAAGCTCGAAAACGATAGATACCGTGGTCGAAGTAGGAAGACCGAGAGAATTAAAGGTATCCAAAAGAAGAACATCTGTCAGCATCACCGCAAAAAAGATGAGCATGACATCCCAATAGGTAAAGAGCTGCGGATTAAAAATCCCGCTTCTCGCAATTTCCATCATTCCGCTTGAGAAGGTGCAGCCTAAAAGCACACCCGCGGCAGCAACACCCATAACGATGTTATATCGGGCGCTTTTAGAGCCCAGTGCAGAACCCAGGAAGTTCACGGCGTCGTTGCTGACGCCCACGAACAAGTTAAAACTTGCCAGGAGCATCAGAAAGACCATCGTGCACGTGAGAAATGTATCCATGATAGATGGTTATCTTTATAAAAAAACAATGGCGGATTCTAGAGGGTGAATGTGACGAGCGGATGACACAAAACTCAGCATTTCCCCTACTCTTCAGCGTACATCTAATTAACGGACTAAATAATGGGTACTATCATGGAATACCTCCCCAATCTAGGCGAGTTAAGTAACCATTTCCGAGGATGCAAAACTCTATGTATTAGTATCAACCTCTATACATTTTTGAGTTAGCATTCCTTTGTTCAAAATTTGTAAGAGCAATTTCTAAAGAGGTTACTGTGAATTTGAAATCTATTACTGCTCATTCAGCTGTTGCTTTGTCTCTCGTTTCCGTCTGCTCCCTGAGCCATGCGAGCTTCTTTGACAACCTGTTCTCGAGCTCAACAAAAGAACCCGTTGCTCTTTCTGCGACAACTCAGGAGATCATGAAAAATCATCCGGTTTGGGTGATTGACGGTAAAGACACTTCCGCCTGGTCTGTCGTTGAAGGGAAAAAACCGCGCCGCGGGGCCGCACCGCTTTTACTGAAACAAGACAGAGGCGACCTCGGGCTGATCCCGGCCCAGACAGACGCCGGATATGTTGCCACTAAGACAGAAAAGATCTCTCTTTTCCAGCCGACCAGCGTCGTATTTGAAAAGAACGGCTCGGCTCTTCTTAAGTTCGGTGCAGGCAAAGCCCCGGTTCAGATCGGCCTGAAACTTCGCGCCTTTGACGTCAGCGGCTTAAAAATGGCCGAATTCCTAAAGAACCGCAAGGGTCAGCCTCTTGCCGAAGCTGAAAAAGTCGGCAATGCAGTCTTCCCTGCCGGCTCAATTGCCTACAAGGCCGACACGACTTTCCTGAATAATGAAATGGTCATTCCGGTTAACCAGAACTTCACCAGCGCAACCACCAGCGAAGAACTCCTGAAGAATTTCTCCTCTATTCCTTTCTGCCTCAAACGCGTCTCCGGACACGCCTACGGCATTATGTTTGATAACGCCACTCCTAAAGCCGTCAGCGGCACTTTCCGCGTTACTCCGGTTAAGAGAGAAACCATGTTCTGCACTCCGACCGGGGAAGCTGCCGTCGCCACCGGCAAATGGAACGTTGTCAACAACGGTCGCTCTCAGGCTGTCGTGCTGACTATGCCGAAGGAAGTCACGCCTGCCGAATACGGTATTGAAGAGCACGAAAGCGGTGTCTCTAAGATGGCTTTCGTTGCCCCGGGCAAAGGCGACAAGATTTTCCGTCCGGGCAAATTCTTCGCCAAAGGAACAACGCTTGAAAGCCGTCGCTTCTTCTTCAACACAACAGCTGCTGAGGCTATTCTTAAAGCCGCTATATAATTAAGAAAAGGGACCCTTTCCCCTATTAATCCAAAGCCCGATTGACTCTGTCGACTCGGGCTTTTTCTTTTTCGAAAAATGAAAAATCCTGAACTCAGCAGTGAAATTCAGGACTTCATCAAATAGGATTCTCTAAGAGAAGAACTCTCTGTCCTCATCCGGGAAGGATTCAACATCCGCCCAACCGGCTTTGCCGTAGGCATAGCGGAAGATATCGGCACCCTGCTCTCGGATCAGCGCCGTATCGCTTAATGTCCTTCGCCAAACTTTCGCTCCTGCCAAGCCCGTCAGCAGTCCGTGCATATGCCGGCAGCAGGCCCGCAGAGAATGATCATCCGGCTTAATGAAGCGAACATACTCTTCCATGGCGTCGATCACTCGATCGCGCGTCACGGGAGCGTGTTCGTCGTTGTAAAGGCGGGCATCAACATCAGTGAGAAGCCACGGTGTGTAATAAGCGGCCCGACCCAGCATAACGCCGTCCACGTGTTTGAGTTCGGCTTCACATTCGCCTAGATCCTGAAGCGCGCCGTTAATGACAATGATCGCTTCCGGAAAATCTTTCTTAAGCTGATAAACCACTTCTCTGCGAAGCGGCGGGATTTCACGGTTTTCTTTTGGCGACAATCCCTTCAGCCATGCATTACGGGCATGAACAATAAAAACACGAACGCCGGCATTAAATAACGTACCGACAAAGTCACGCACAAAACCGTAATCATTATTGGCATCAATACCGACGCGATGTTTGATGGTGACTGGCAGATGAGTTGCGTCCTGCATGGCTTTAACGCAATCCGCGACCAAGCCGGGTTCGGCCATTAAACAAGCACCGAACGAGCCTTTCTGCACACGTTCGCTCGGACATCCGCAGTTAAGATTAACTTCGTCATATCCCCATTGCTGAGCAAGCTTAGCACCGTGGGCCAGATCCTTCGGATCGGATCCTCCGAGCTGCAGAGCAACCCGATGCTCCGCTTCGGAAAAATCAAGATGATGGGGAACATCGCCGTGAACCAGCGCTCCGGTCGTCACCATCTCGGTGTAAAGTCGAGCACGATGAGAAAGCAGACGATGAAAGTATCTGCAATGGCGATCTGTCAGATCCAGCATCGGTGCGACACAAAAGCGCCACCCGATCGGGTCGTAAACATTATCTGTCATGAAAGGATTCCGTCAATGTAGTACCAACGGCCGTTTTCTTTTACAAATCGGCTGTTTTCTTTCAAAGTGATCATATTTCCGGCATCGTCTCGTGCTTTCGCAACGAATTTCACACGTGCCGTTATCTCCGATAAAGGCATGAAGGCCTCAATCTTGAGACTGCGCCAATGGAGCGGCTCAAAATCTAATTCTTTGGGACGGGTGCTCTCGTGCCAGGTTCTGAGAAGATAGTCCTTGTCTTCCTTCACGAAAGCCGTATAGCGAGAACACATAAGCGCCCTCGCATCGGGTGCGGGGGAGCCGGCAAGAAGCGGCCCGCAGCAGTCTTCATAAGGCTTGCCGCTGCCGCACGGACATTTGGGTTTAGATTCCCGGGCCAACGCGACTGTCTCCGCGTGCAGCACGGCGGCGTTCGAATTCCTTCAGCCAGCGCTTACGGATACGAATGCTCTTCGGTGTGATTTCAGCCAGTTCGTCATCGTTGATGAATTCAACGGCACTTTCCAGTGTCAGCTGAATCGGAGGAACAAGACGAATGGCTTCGTCGGTACCTGAAGCACGAATGTTGGTGAGTTGTTTTCCCTTAATCGGGGTCACGACAATGTCGTTGTCACGAGAGTGAACACCGATCACCATGCCTTCATAAATAGGTTCTCCCGGACCGATGAACAAACGTCCTCTTTCCTGAATCTTCCACAGAGCATAAGCAACGGCGTTGCCGTCGTCCTGGCTGATGATGGCGCCGTTGCGGCGTTCACCCAAGTCTCCGGACTTAACAGGACCGTACTCATCAAACACATGGCTCATGACACCGGTGCCGCGAGTCATCGTGAGAAAGTCGTTCTGGAAACCGATCAAGCCACGGGCGGGAATGCGGTATTCGAGACGAACACGACCTTTTCCGTCCGGCTGCATGTCCTGAAGGTCGCCCTTTCTGCGGCCGAGCTCTTCCATGACGGGACCTTGATGGTTTTCTTCCACGTCAACGGTCAGCATTTCGAACGGCTCCATCTTGACGCCGTCGACTTCTTTGTAAACGACGCGCGGACGGGAAACAGCTAGTTCATAGCCTTCACGACGCATGTTTTCAATCAAAATCGTCAGGTGCAGTTCACCGCGGCCGGCCACTTCGAAAACGCCTTCGTTGTCGGTCGGTTTCATGCGCATAGCAACATTGCTCTTTAATTCGCGTTCAAGACGTTCGCGAATCTGACGACTGGTGACGAATTTGCCTTCCTTACCAGCCAGAGGGCTGGTGTTGACATGGAAGTTCATCGTCAGAGTCGGTTCGTCAACGTGCAGGAGCGGCAGCGCATCCGGATGGTTCACATCGGTTAAGGTAGTACCGATGCCGATTTCTTCGATACCGTTGATCAGAACGATGTCGCCGGCTTCAGCCTCGTCAACCAGTTTTCTTTCCAAGCCCTGGAACTTCAGAACCTGATTGACCTTGGCGCGCTTCGGTTCGGAATCCGGGCCGTTCATGATCAGAACTTCCTGAAGCGGTTTAATGCGGCCGCGCTTAATACGGCCGATACCGATCTTACCGACGTAGCTGGAGTAGTCCAGAGAGGAAATCTGCATCTGCAGAGGACCGTCAGGATCGTCGTCACGAACCGGAACTTTTTCCAGAATCGTGTCGAAAATCGCCTTCATGTTTCCGATCTTCTTCAGTTCTTCAGCATCATCCGTGAAACCGGCAAACCCGTTCAGAGCAGAAGCGTAGATCACAGGGAAGTCCAGCTGTTCTTCTGTAGCGCCCAGTTTGTCGAACAGATCAAAGGTTTGGTTGATAACCCAGTCAGGACGAGCGCCTGGACGATCAATCTTGTTAATCACAACAATCGGTTTCAGACCTAAAGCCAACGCTTTCTTGGTCACGAAACGAGTCTGCGGCATCGGGCCTTCTACCGCATCCACGAGCAACAGAACGCCGTCAACCATAGACAAAACGCGTTCGACTTCACCGCCGAAGTCCGCATGTCCCGGGGTATCGATGATGTTGATGTGGGTGCCTTCGTATTCGACGGCGCAGTTTTTCGCCAAAATCGTAATGCCGCGCTCGCGTTCGATGTCGTTACTGTCCATCACGCGCTCGGCAACAGCCTGATTGGCACGGAAGGTGCCGGACTGTTTCAGCAGCTGATCCACCAACGTGGTTTTACCATGGTCCACGTGAGCAATAATCGCAATATTTCTAATCGCTCGAGTCATATTAAAAATTATCTATCGTTGTCTACAAACGAAATTAATCGATCCGGCGCCAGGACTCCGTCGGAAGTCAAACGTCCGACGCCGAGTAAAAATTCAGTTTTTTCAGCTGAGATACCGTACACACGCACTTTAGCCTCCTCGATCGAACGCTCGTCCGTGCGTACCTTCATACCGTTCAGAAACTTCTTAGTCGCTTCTTCATCCAGCTTGACGGGCGCAAGACTCTGCAGCAATCGATCCGGAGGAAGCAAAACAGCAATACGCTGCTCCTCAGTCATGCGTTCAAACAGATCCAAATCCACAGCTTCTTCAATGTGGAGATCGGCAATAGCCGTCCTCCGCAGCGTCTTTAAATGGGCGCCGCAGCCTAAGGCTTCGCCTATGTCTTTCCCAAGCGTACGAATATAGGTACCCTTGGAGCAACGCACCAGAAGGGTGACTTCAGGCGGTTGGAAGTCCACAATGTCAAGTGAGGATATTACTACTTTACGGGGCTCTCTCTCGATTTCTTCACCTTTTCTTGCGAATTTATACAAAGGAACTCCGTCTTTTTTCAAGGCTGAATACATCGGAGGTATTTGAATGATCTCTCCTCTGAATCTCTCTAAAACGGCACAGAATTCTTTGAAGGTAAATTTCGGCTCGGCCGAAAAGATGACTTCGCCTTCAGCGTCTCCTGTAGAGGTCTTTTCTCCGAACTTCACCGTCGTTAAATATTCCTTATCGGCGTTGAGTAAATCGGCAGAAAACTTTGTCGCTTCCCCGAAACACAAGGGAAGCAGTCCGCTTGCTAAAGGATCAAGCGTGCCGGTATGGCCGGCTTTTTGTGCATTCAGAAGGCGGCGTGCCTTCTGTAAAGCGCTATTGCTCGACAAACCTACCGGCTTATCGAGCAATAAAACGCCGTCAATTTTTAAACCTTTGCGACGACGACCCAATTATTCACCTTTGACTTTTTCTCCGTCCTCTTCGCGAGCCTGACGGATCAGCTGATCCATTTCAAAGCCGCGTTCGACGCCATACTGCTCTTGTCATAGACAAAATGCAGCTGAGGAACGGTGTGAATCTTCAAAAGCTTGAAGATTCTGGAGTGAAGCATCGGAGCTGCGCCGTTCAAAGCCTCGGTGGCTTCCTCAGGCGTAGAACCGATGGACGTAAAGTAGATCGTCGCATGTGCGTAATCAGGAGTAATTTCGCACCCTGTCAGCGTTACGAGACCAGTCTTCGGGTTGCTTACTTCTTTCTGAATCAGTTCGGCAACGTCACGCTGGATTTGGTCCGCAATACGGTTGGCGCGTCCCGGTTTGGTGGGTTTAATCATTTTTCAACTCCTCAATAAAACCAGCTAAATACAAAGGAGCCCGAAAGCTCCTTTGTGTTCAGGCTATATCAATCTCAGATCGTTCTTGCGACTTCCTCGACCTCAAAGATTTCGAGTTTGTCATCGACCTGAATGTCATCGTTTCCTTTCAGAGAGATGCCGCACTCGGCACCGGCCTTGACTTCCTTAACGTCGTCTTTGAAGCGGCGCAGAGAGTTAATCTCACCTGTCCAGATAATCACATTGTTGCGCAAAAGACGGGCATGAGAGTTGCGTCTGACGACCCCTTCGAGCACCATGCAGCCTGCCACTGCGCCCACTTTGGGGACGCGAATGACCTGACGGATTTCAACGAGACCTACGTGGTTTTCGCGGCGTTCCGGAGCAAGCATGCCGCTCATGGCAGCCTTAACATCATCTACGGCGTCGTAGATGATGTTGTAGTAGCGGATGTCGATGCCGTTGTTTTCAGCCAGTTTTCTAGCCAATGCATCGGCACGGACGTTGAAGCCTAAGACAACAGCATTGGAAGCAATCGCCAAGTTGATATCAGATTCACTGATACCGCCTACGGCTGCGTGAACCACGCTGACCTTAACTTCATCGGTAGAAAGTTTGGTCAAAGCGTGAACCAAAGCTTCCTGAGAGCCTTGAACGTCGGACTTGATAACCAGAGACAGGGTCTTCTGGCCTTCCGGATTCTGACCAAAAAGACCGCCGAGTTTGTCATTGACCTGGCGAGCCAGCTTAACGTCACGGTACTTGCCCTGACGGTAGTTGGCCAATTCACGAGCCTTACGCTCTTCGGAAACGACGATGAGTTCGTCACCGGCCTGCGGAACGTCGGAGAGGCCTTGAATTTCCACCGGGATGGAAGGACCGGCGCTCTGAACCGACTTGCCGTTTTCGTCAACCATGGCGCGAACGCGACCGAAAGTGGCGCCGGCCAAGACGATATCACCGCGCTTTAAGGTACCGGCCTGAACCAGGACGGAAGCAACCGCACCCTTACCGCGGTCAAGGCGGGATTCAATCACGACGCCCTTAGCAGGACCTTCTTTCACAGCCTTCAATTCAAGAATTTCGGCCTGCAGAAGAACGTTTTCAAGCAGCTCGTCAATGCCCTGTCCGCTCTTAGCAGACACGCAGACGAACGGCACGCCG
>ENA-OOXF01001569-OOXF01001569.1-human-gut-metagenome-genome-assembly--contig:-NODE-1569-length-14465-cov-3.525121_pt1 | contig 14465 bp, 9 predicted proteins | sample MGYA00241586_ERZ501341 | MGnify/ENA primary metagenome ERZ501341 (study PRJEB25962, sample SAMEA2042985) | human gut metagenome | biome: human gut; feature: human-associated habitat; material: faeces... | reverse complement strand
GACCAGAAGGTCTATGCCGTCCTCTTTTCATGCCAATTTGTTCGCTCTGGTGGGCGCTCGCTGTCGGTGCCAAAACATCGGCATTGCCATGATCCAAGGTAGTCATTGGGGACGTTCTTAAACGACTACATAGCATGAGAGTGGATAATCTCCCGGTTTGAGCCTGCATTCAAGCTCTAAGTGGGAGATTATCCACTCTCGTTTCGTTTGTTGATTTAGATGACTACATTTGTAGGAACAGTTCGTGGAGGCGGGTGTCTTCGTCGAGTTCGGGGTGGAAGGTTACGCCGAGCTGGTTGTCTTGGCGGGCGGCGACGATGCGGCCATCGACTTCGGCCAGGGCCTCGGCATCGCCGTGCACCTCAACGATGCGGGGCGCGCGGATAAACGTCAGCGGCACTTCACCGTCGATGCCGGCTATTTGCCCCTTGGTTCGAAAGCTGCCGAGCTGCCTGCCGTAGGCATTGCGCTCGACAAGTACATCCATGGTTTCCAGACGCGGCGTGCCCTTATCGTCATGGGCGGCAAGGTCGTGAGCCAGTAGAATCAGGCCGGCGCAGGTGCCCAGGACGGGCATGCCTTCAGCGATACGGGCACGAAGCTCCTCGAGCATGCCCAACTCATCAAGCAGCTTCCCTTGAACGGTAGACTCGCCGCCGGGAAGTACCAGACGGTCAAAGTCCTGCTTCAAATCAGCCGCCTGCCTCAGCTCAATACAGCGTGCGCCCAGCTCGGATAGCCTCGCCTCGTGCTCGGCAAAAGCACCTTGGACCGCCAGCACGGCGACCATCTGGTCTGCATAATCGCTCATGTGCGATCCCTTCTGCTGGACTAGCGCCCGCGCTCCTCCATGATAATCTCGATCTCGTCGGCGTTGATGCCCACCATAGCCTCGCCCAGGTCCTCCGAAAGCTCGGCGATGAGCTTGGCATCGGTGAAGTTTGCCACGGCCTTGACGATGGCGGCGGCGCGCTTGGCCGGGTCGCCGGACTTGAAGATGCCGGAGCCCACGAACACGCCTTCGGCACCAAGCTCCATCATCAGGGCGGCGTCGGCCGGGGTGGCCACGCCACCGGCGGCGAAGTTCACGACGGGCAGACGGCCGTTGTCGTGCACGTACTTGGCCAGATCGTAGGGCACGGCCAGCTGCTTGGCGGCCTCGTACACCTCGTCGTCGCGCAGGGAGACAAGTTCGCGAATCTGCTTGTTCATGGTGCGCATGTGGCGCACGGCCTGAATCACGTCGCCGGTGCCGGGCTCGCCCTTGGTACGAATCATGGACGCGCCCTCCGCAATGCGGCGCAGCGCTTCGCCCAGGTTCTTCGCACCGCACACGAACGGCACGTCGAACTGGTTCTTGTCGATGTGGTACACGTCGTCGGCCGGGGAAAGCACTTCGGATTCGTCGATGTAGTCGATTTCGATGGCCTGCAGAATGCGGGCCTCGGCGATGTGGCCGATACGCACCTTGGCCATGACCGGAATGGAGACAGCTTCCTGAATGCCCTTGATCATGGCCGGATCGCTCATACGGGAGACGCCGCCGGCGGCACGAATGTCAGCGGGGATGCGCTCCAGCGCCATCACCGCGCATGCGCCGGCATCCTGCGCGATTTTCGCCTGTTCGGGCGTGGTGACGTCCATGATCACACCACCCTTGAGCATCTGGGCCAGATTACGGTTGAGTTCCGCACGATTCTGCGTCATGAGTTTCCCTTCGTTTCGACGCTGCTTGGTATCGCGCTTCATTATTGAACGGATTGGATTGGCCCACCCAAACCAGTCCAATTTGGATGGGGCCAATCCGCAACTTCTGCACCCATCCAATCCGGCAACCGGTTGTATGGACTTATGCATCCGGCACGTATTCGAGGATGCGCGCAATCAGTGGGGGGGTATTAGCCGATGGTGTTGCCGTAGATTTGGGCTTGGAGGTCTTTGCGGGCGGTTTCCATGCGGGCGATTTGGCCGAGGAGGGTTATCTTCTCTTCGCCGTCGGGCAGTTGGGCCATGCGGCGTTTGGCCAAACCGATCTGGCGCATGAAGCCCATGTCCAACAATCGGGTGAGAAGCTCAGTGGCGTAGCGCTGCTCCTCCGGCGTGGCAGGACGCAGCTGTACTGCGGCGGCACCGCCATTCACGCCAACACCTCCTCCCGACACGTTGGCCTGCACCGGCTGCGCACCGTTGCCACTGTCGTCGCCAGGCAGAGGCAGAGGCATGACAGCCAGCTCGTTGATCACCTGATTGAGCATCGGCCCGCCGGCCTTGGTAAGGTTGTGCATCCACAGCCCCTGCGGGGTATCGTCGGATGGCAGTCCGCCGGCGGCCGCGATCGCCTGGAACAGGGTGCGGAACACCGAAGTCATGAAATGGTCGATGGTCAGCTGCCCGAACATGGTGCGGTCGATGGCGCGCGGCACCTGAATCAGCACGGCCATGAACTGCTGTTCGGCGATGAATACGGCGTCGTCGATCTTGAAATATGCCTGTTCGGCGGCGTCACGGCGCTCCAAGGCCTTGCGCGTGGCCGGATTGGCGTACGGGTTGGTGCCGGGTTCCACACGCGGCTCGTCACGCTCGAATCGACGTTTGGGCGCGTAGGCGTCCTCATCGCGTACATGCATCTGCCGGCGTGCGTTCATCACCTCGCGGCGCATCACCTCAAGGTCCACACCGATACGGCCCGCGGACTTGCGCACGTAAGCGTCCCACAGGGAGCGGTCGCGAATCTGCGCCACCAGCGGGGCCACGGCTTTCATCGCACCCACTTGGCCGGGCGTGTAGGTCAGGTCGAACCGGCTGATGGCGGCGTCGATCACGAAGTCATACAACGGTTTGGCGCGGGCGATCAGCGAACGCACTGCTTCGTTGCCTCGCTCGATGCGCAGGTCGCACGGGTCGAGATTGTCGTCGGCCACGGCCACGAAGGTTTGGGAGAGGAAGGCCGAATCAAGGCCGAAGGCATGCAGCGCGGCTTTCTGGCCGGCGGCGTCACCATCGAACGTGAACACGATGCGCGAGCTCAACGGCTGGTCCTTGACCTTCAACGGCCCGACCAGCTGGACCGCGCCCAGCGAATCGTCGGCGATCAGGCGGCGCACAATCTTGGCGTGCTCGGCGCCGAACGCCGTACCGCACGTGGCGATGGCGGTGTCAATGCCGGCCAAGTGCATGGCCATCACGTCCGTATAGCCTTCGACGATCACCACCTGTCGCTTCTTGACGATGGCGGATTTCGCCAAATCGATGCCGTAAAGCACCTGGGTTTTGCGGTAGAGCTGCGTGTCCGGCGTGTTGATGTATTTGGCGGCGATCTGATCGTCTTCGTATAGTTTGCGCGCGCCGAAGCCGAGCGTGCGGCCGGTCGAATCGCGGATAGGCCACGTCACGCGGCCGCGGAAATAGTCATAGATGCCGCGCTGGCCTTGGCGGGCCAAGCCCGCGTCGAGGATTTCCTTCTGCGTAAACCCCTTGGAGGCCAAGTGGCGCACAAGATTATCCCAACCTTGGGGCGCGTAGCCGCAACCGAAACGTTCGCAGTCGGCTTGGGAGAAGTTGCGGCCTCCGAGCAGCTTGCGGGCGGGCAGTGCTTCCTTGGTCAGGATCTGGGAGACGAAGAAGCGCTGGGCTTCCTCGCAGGCTTCCAGCAGTCGCGTGCGCTTGGAGCCGGTGTTCTCGCGCGCCGGGCCGTTGCCGCTGTTCTCGTAGTGCAGCTCGATATGGTACTTGTCGGCGAGCAGTTCCACGGCTTCGCGGAAGTCGATGTTTTCGGATTGTTCGACGTATTTGAATACGTCGCCACCCAAGCCGCAGCCGAAGCAGTGCCACACGCCGAGCGAGGGACGCACGTTGAAGCTGCCGGTTTTCTCGTCGTGGAACGGGCACAAGCCCACGAAGGTGCCGGTGCCGGAGGGCTTAAGCGTTACGGTCGCAGATACAATGTCATACAGGTCCGCGGCGGCGCGCACCTTCTCGACATCTTCTTTCTTAATCATTCCGACCATAAGTCTCTAGAGTACCGCCTCACCTGAGACACGGTAAATTTTTACCGTCGGTTATCATTTCTTCCGCGAAACTCCCTTCAGTCGTCTACAGCGACAGCTCCCCTCACCCGAGGGAAGCTGGCTCGCGCAGCGAGACTGAGGGAAGCGCCCGCCCAACACGCCCTCAGCACAAAATGGAGTGCAGGGCCAGGGCGGAGTTGTCGGTCAGGCTCGCGACCTGATCGATGGCGACGCGCAGGCGTTCGTCGTCGTTGGTGGATTCGTTCCAATCGGCCAGGAACTGGCTTTCCAAAGCGTCGGATGGGAGCGGCGAATCAGCCATAAGCACATCGACCAAATCCGATACGATCTTGAGCTCCTCCTGATGGAATGGCTCGCGCTCGCGAGGCGCCATGACGAAGTACACGGCGATGCCCTTCAGCGCCACGATCTCGTAATTCGTGTTCTCGGGAATCACGATGTTCGCGGAATACCGGGTCAACGGCCCGGGCCCGTACGTGTCGCGCGTGGCGGTTTCCACCGACCAGCAGAAGCGGCCGATCAAATCGGACGTAATGTTCTTAAGCTGTGCCAACGATTCGCGCGAACCATTGAAATATGCAGGGAACAAATACTCTCGGCGCAATCGCATGAACGCGGCCAGCAGCTTGTCGGCATCCCATTTCGCCCCATACCATGCGCGCGTCTGCTCGATGATGTGGTCCAGCATCTTCGGATCGGCGAGCACAATCGGATCGAACGCGCCGGTGGCGATGGAATCCTCGACGTCATGCACGGAGTAGGCGATATCGTCCGAAAGGTCCATGATCTGGCATTCCATGGGTTTGGCGGCCTGGGGCGCGCCGATTTTGAGCCAGCGGAACACCGGTTCGTCATCCGGGTAGACGCAGAATTTCTTCGACCGCTCCCCCTTCGGGTGTCGGTCGGCTTCGGCCAAGGTCCACGGGTATTTGACGGCCGCATCCAAGGCCGCACGGGTCAGGTTCACGCCGGCCGAACGCCCGTCCGGGTGAAAGATCTTGGGTTCGAGCCGGGTCAGGATACGCATGGTCTGTGCGTTGCCCTCGAAGCCGCCGATATTGCTGGCGATGTCGGCGAGCGCACGCTCCCCGTTGTGCCCGAACGGCGGGTGACCAAGGTCGTGGGCCAGACAGGCGCAGTCGACCACGTCCGGATCACAGCCGAGCAATGCGCCGATTTGGCGACCGATCTGGGCGACTTCCAGCGTATGCGTCAGTCGAGTGCGGGCGAAATCGTCGGTACCGGCAATCAGAATCTGGCTTTTCGCGCCCAAACGCCGCAAAGCGGACGAATGAATCAGTCGCGCGCGATCGCGTTCGAAAGCCGTGCGCGACTTGGATTTGGGCGGCTCGGGTGCCCATCGCTCCTCGTCGAAGGCGCTGTAGCCCTCATCGCTCAGCACCTGTTCCCCATCCAAAGTCGTTTCCATATTCCAAGCATAGGCACACATATCGGCCGCAGTAATCCCGACTTCCCGAATATGTGCCACTGACGTCAACTCAACAGCACATATTCGGGAGATTGGGGCCGATTTCCCGAATATGTGACGCTCAGCACATGTCAACGGCACATATTCGGGAAGAAGGGATTACGGGGTGCCACCGTATGGCGGTAATGCACCTTATAGCAGCGTGGCGGGGTCGAGCTTGGCGAGGTCGGCGGCGGGCAGTACTTCGGCGGCATGCTCGTAAAGGCGCGGGATGCGGTTGCGCAGGCAGGTGAAGATCTCGTAGCTGATGGTGTCGGCGGCGCGGGCCCAATCGTCGGCGGTAGGCTCAACGTAATCCTCGCCGCGGCCCGGGCCGAACAGTTCGACCGTGTCGCCCTCGTGAACGCCGAGTTCGGCGGCGGATCCGTGCAGGTCCACGATGAACTGGTCCATGCACACGCGGCCGCACACGCGGTAGAGCTTCGGACCTTCAGTGGTCATGATGCGCACCGGGCCGCCCGGCTTCTCCACGTGCTTGGCACCTTCCATATCGAAACCGGAAGCGGAGCGGTGGATGCCATCGGCGTAGCCCAGCGGCACAATAGCGGTCGAGGTGTTGTCCGGGGTCAGGTAGGTGCGGCCATAAGAGATGCCATGGCCGGCCTCCACATCCTTGACCGTGCCGAGCTGCGCCTGCAGGCGCATGGCCGGGGTCAGATGCCAGTCGCGCGGGGTGCCCATCGCGGGATCGGGCTCGTAGCCGTACAGGCCGATGCCGGGGCGGGTAAGTTCGAAGTGAATCTCCGGGCGGTCCAAAGTGGCCGCCGTGTTGGCCAGGTGACGGATCTCCGGCGGAATGCCGGCCTGTTCCATGCGGCGCGTGAAGTCCTTGAATGTTTCGATCTGGCGGTCGGTGGAGGACACGAATTCGGGCACATCGGGCGAATCGGCCACGGCGAGATGGCTCCACTGACCCACAATATGCAACACGCCCTCTTTGGCGAGCGGCACGAGTTTGGCGAGCGCGGCGTCGAATCCGGCCGGCGTGAAACCGTTGCGACCGAAGCCGGAATCGACCTTGACGTGTACGCGGGCGGGCTTGCCGAGCTTGCGTGCGGCGGCGGCCACGGCATCGATGCCGGGCAGGGAGCCGACCGATACGTCGATATCGGCAGCGATCAGCTCATCGAATGGCACTTCGGTGCCGTTGTAGACCCAAGTCAGAATGCGGCAACGGTCGGGGCCGATGCCGAGTTTGCGCAGCAGCAGTGCTTCATGCGATTGCGCGGTGCCGAGCCATGTCGCGCCGCCGGCGAGCGCGGCCAGTGCGGCGGGCAGCAGTCCGTGGCCGTAGGCGTCGGCCTTGACCACACCCATCACCGCCGTGCCGGAAGCGGGACCGCCGACCACGGAGACCAGGTGGGCCATGTTGTCGCGCATGGTTTTGAGGTCCACGATGGCCTGTGCGGGGTATTGGCGGCGGGCGGCCGCATAGTTGGCCTTGCCCTGCTCGGACGAGAATGCGATTTCGGGTGCTGCGTTCATGCTCATAGGCACCTATTGTTGCGCAGGAATGTGACGTGTGGTCGCAATCGTCTGTTTTCGCCCGGCAGTCGTACACTAATGACCGATATGCGGTTTCTCGGAAGCCGCCTTTGATTCCCGGCGTTGAGGCGTGCCGGGATCCCGGAAATCCGTCCGGTTCAGCCCCATAATCCTAGATTTCATGAGAGAAGAACATGGATCTGTTTCGTAAGAAAAGCGTGGATCAGCTTGTCGCCGAATCCACTCCCCTCAAGCGCACGATGCGCACCTTCGATCTGACGATGCTCGGCATCGGCGCGATCATCGGCACCGGTATCTTCGTGCTCACTGGCAAGGGCGCGCTGACCGCCGGCCCGGCCCTGTCCGTATCGTTCCTGCTGGCCGCCGTCTGCTGCGGTTTTGCCGGTCTGTGCTACGCCGAGTTCGCCGCCATGGCACCGGTGTCCGGCTCGGCCTACTCCTATGCCTATCTGGCGTTCGGCGAGCTCATCGCCTTCGTGATCGGCTGGGATCTGATTCTGGAGTACGCCCTGCAGGCGGCCACAGTGTCCGCCGGCTGGTCGGGCTACTTCAACAAACTGCTGGAAGGCTTCGGCCTGCACCTGCCGGTCGAGCTGACCGCCGCCTACGGCACCAACCCGGACGTCACCACCTACTTCAACCTGCCCGGTTTCGTCATCGTGCTCATCATCACGTGGGTGCTCTCCATCGGCATCAACCAGACCAAGCGCACCAATGACGTGATGGTGCTCATCAAGCTCGCCATCATCGTGCTGTTCATCGTGTGCGCCGTGTGGTATGTCAAGCCGTCCAACTGGCAGCCGTTCTCCCCGTACGGCATCTACACTTTCCAGCCCGGCTCCACCCAGCCGTACGGCATCGTGCCGGCCGCTTCCATCGTGTTCTTCAGCTTCATCGGCTTCGATGCCGTGTCCTCTTCCGCTGAGGAGACCATCAACCCGAACAAGACGCTGCCGCGCGGCATTCTGCTGTCCCTGGCCGTTTCCACCGTGCTCTACGTCATCATGACCCTGATCATGACCGGCGTGGTGCCCTACAAGGAGTTCGCCAAGTACATCGACGCCCCGGTGGCCGGCGTGATTCTGGAGACCGGCATGAACTGGCTCGCGGTGATCGTGAACCTGGGCGCCCTCATCGGCATGACCACGGTGATGCTCGTGCAGCTGTACGGCCAATCCCGTATCTGCTACGCCATGAGCCGTGACGGCCTGTTCCCGAAGTTCTTCGGCCACGTGCACGAGAAGTACCGTACCCCGTTCAAGGGCACCTGGTTCTTCGGTCTGCTGACCGCGTTCGCCGGCGGCTTCATCAACATCAACGTGCTGTTCGAGCTGGTGAACATCGGTACGCTGTCCGCGTTCATCATCGTGTCGGCCGGTATTCTATGGATGCGCAAGACCCAGCCGAATGCGCCCCGCGGCTTCCGCGCGCCGGGCGTGCCGGTCACCCCGATTCTGGCCATCGTATTCTGCTTCGTGCTCATCGCCGGTCTCAACTGGGAGACCTGGGTGCGTTTCGCCGTCTGGTTCGGTCTGGGCCTGATCGTGTACTTCGGCTACAGCCGCAAGCGCTCCAAGCTCGGCCTTGAGCAGAAGGCCGGGGCTGACGCCAAGGTCGCTGCGACTGAGGACTGAGGACTGAGGTCTATCGGCTGACCGATAGCCGATGGCTGCTTTCGTGAAAACCGTACGCTGAGTTACTTTCAGCGTACGGTTTTTGCGATATGAGGCCATGTCGGAGACCACCCTGGACCGTATGGTCCGCAAGAGCGTCAAGGAGACCTTGAACGCGATGCCCGCTACCAGCGGTGCATGGTGCACTTCGAACGCAACATCCTCGCCAGGGTCAACCCCGGGAACCGGGATTGGACCGTGGACGTCCTGAAGGCCGTGTTCTCCATGGAATCGAGGGACAAGGCGCTGGAGAATGCGGAATTCGTCGCCAAGGACATGGAATCGAGGAAGCTGAGGGAGGCCGCCAAATGCCTCAGGGAGGGCATCGGCGAGACGACGACCTACCTGCTCGACGACTATCCCAGGGAGCATCGCCGGCGCATCCGCACGAACAACATGATCGAACGTCTCAACCGTGAGATCAGACGGCGCACGCGCGTGGTCGGCAGCTTCCCCGACGGACGCAGCGCGTTGATGCGCGTCTGCGCGCGCTATGTCACGTCGAACGAGTGGTCGACTCGCCGCTACCTCGACATGTCAAGGCTCGGTGAGACCGTACGGGAAGCGAACTGATCATCGCCACAGGGACGGGCGAAGACCAAAGTGCGCAAAACTTCGGCCTACCAAATGAAAACGCCGAAGCGGCCTACTTCAACTTGACACACATACGAACATGGCGCGGATGATGTTGCCCTTGCCCTAGCGTAGGTTCCCTGTGCGCGATTGTGCCCCCGTCCTTGGCCTTGGCGATTTTGGCGGTACGTTCCGTGGAGTGTCGTACATGCAGGGGCAGCGTCCGGCAGGGAGACCACTGAACCCTCGCACCACCTTGCCGATGATGACCTCCTCGTTGTATCAGGGACGAACCAACAGAAGAATTCAGATTCGCAAATGGCGCAATGATTAATACTGTGACTGTCCTGTGTAATGATGAGGAGTCTGAATAAATAATTTGCTGTTTGTGAAGAGTGACATCTGGGTGGTTGGAGTGTCCTAGACGTCGCACATCACAAACAGCAAACAACGAAATGCTGCAAAGATGTATGTGTTATCTCAATTATTTCATTCCAAGGTACTGTTTCCAATACTGGATAGAAGTCAGTTCTTTACTAGCGGCCTTGTATTCAGCTGACAGACGCTCGCGATTCTTCTTGAAGTAGGCTAAATCGCGTTTGTACCGCTTTGTGACCGCATTGTACTGTTTGAGGTTCTTAGTACGGATAGTTCCTCTGCGGTTGAACCAATCGATGGCAATAATGATATTCTCACCATGAATACTGCCTGCGGGGTAAATCCACCCAGCGCTCGAAATCAGGGCATAACGCTTACCGGGAGTTCCCTTAGCCCCATGGATACTGGAATGCAGAAGACGCTGGCCGTTGATGGTAAGAAAATCAAAAGCGCGCTGTTGAATCGAACGCGGTTTGTCATTGTCTATTTCCTGACGTGTCAGCTTGGATACGTCAAAACCTTCCAGTCCCATATCGTCGGCCATCTGCTGCAGCTCGGGGAAGGACACTAGTTTTTCCTTCTCTTGATTTGCTTGTACGAACTTCTCTTGGACGATAGGCTGTTTAATGAAATCAGGTCCTTTGAGGAAGTCCTCGAAGCCCTTGAGCGCAAGCTCCGCATCCGTGTAGTTGAACTTTTTGAGTTCCAAATCAACTTGATCGTGCAACTCGCGTAGGAACGTATCGATACTGGGTGCCAGTCCCGTCGTCATCTGGGCAATCATGCCATTACGGATACTTTGATAACGTTCCACAGCAGCGTTGTAGCGAATCTCAAACTTGGAATGCCAAATACACAAGCCGTTCATTGTCATGAACGTGGGGTTGCAACGAATTCCGTATTCTACATCGTCGTAGCGGACGAAAACTGGTAGTGGCATACCATTGCGTTTGATAACACTCATGGGAATGCAGCAATACCACCAGGCTGCGTAGCGCCGGCCATCGCCGACTCGTAAGTTTTCGTCGTATACTTCATTGAACACAATGTCAACGAACTTCGTGACCTGCAGCGGAATTTTAGCGGCCACGCAAATACCAATCTGCGGATCTATGAAGCCGGTATCTTCCTTCATGTCCTGCACGTCCTCGTAATTCAGCATAGCACCGCTAACAAACGCTTCTGAATACTCGGGTTTGACGATGCGGAGTAGATTGTACGTGCGCATGATGCTCTCAGGAGAGACTTCAACGTCATCGTCCATTAGCAACACGTGGGTCGCGGGAACGTCCTGTTCCATGGACTCAATCATGCCACGTGCGAAGCCCCCAGCACCGCCCACGTTCTCATTAGGGGAGATAGTCACCTTGTCGGTGCTAAGTTCTTTGTAGGGGAGAGTACAGCCGTTGTCTATGACGTGCATGCGGAAATGTTTGGCGATATCGTTGTCGGAACCAAGAATCTCTTTCTTCACTAGTTCGATATTCTTGGTAATGTAGGATTCCTTCTTGAAGGTGGTGGTCGAGAGGGAAAGTTCGATATCCGTCAGTTCGCCATCGATGTCTAGCGTGTAGTAGGCATCGCGGACAACAATGGCGCCGGTGGTTTCGATTTGGAATCCCGCGAGAACCATGTTCTCGTCGACTGTGAGATCGAGATCGATGGACTGCCATTTATTGCTGGCCTGGACCTTGGCAAAAACCGTGGGATCGATTTCAGGGGATGAAGAAAGTCGATAGGCTTTGGTTTGCGTTATAGTGCAGGCATTCCCCTTGACCTCAAGATGCAGGTGGAAACCTGTCGCACGAGTATATTTGAGCAGCTTCATTGTAGATAGGCTGTTGAAATATGTTGTGAAATCAATGGTGCCCGCACCCTCGACGAACCACTCGTGTGTGTCTGGATTGACGCGTACAGGTTGATTGGTGTGGTAGTACATCGTCGGGTAGCTGAGCGCTCTTGGAGTTATCTCCATGAGCACATTCGCGAAACGTATTGATGGCATGTGCCCTTACCTCGCTTACACGGAAAACATCTGAACAATGTAATAATAACTAGGTCTGTGCGACCTTTTGGTAGGGGGCTGCATATATTTGCAAATTACGACACGTGGAAAGGATAGCTTATGTAACTGAGCGAGCCAGGACCTTCAATAGGTCATGAGGGGATGGACTATTCGAGGCAGTTATCCAATCCTATGCTGGTGCATGTCTTAAACAGGCCATGGTGAAAAATATCAAGAAACTTCACAGCAGGGGCACAGATCGAGACGCGGTTGCAAAGCATACGGATATGGGGGATCTGAGTTCAGAATGACCCGTGGGTGCAATCTCGGTGCAAAGCTAGACGAGGTTCATGCCCATTACCGTGTTTGGTAGGTCCCGATGGTCGAGGCCAGGTCGCCGGTTCCGGTATGACTCTCTCGTCCTGTCGTCGATGATCCGGGGGGGTGTTGTCGCCGGGAATGGGGACGCCCGATGACCGCTGATAGGAACCAGGCCGGCTACACGGACGCTTCAGGGGCGCATGGCGCAGGTCTCGTCGTAATGTGGGTGCGGCGCGGGCGTCCGGACTCCTCCGAGCCCGCGGCGACCGGAAAACCTTCATGACGGGAGGAACGATGATGACCCCGGACGACATCGACGTGTGGGTCGGCCTGGACGTGGGCAAGAGCGCGCACCACGCGCACGCCCTCGACCATGACGGGAACACCCTGTACGACAAGCCGTTGAAACAGGACGAGAAGGCCATCCGCACGATGCTGGGCAAGCTCTCCAAGCATGGCCGTGTGCTGCTGGTCGTGGACCAGCCCAACACCATCGGCTCCCTGCCCCTGACGGTGGCGCGGAACATGGGGATCGCGGTTGCCTACCTTCCCGGCACGGCCATGCGCAGGACCGCGCAGCTGCTGCCCGGGGACGCGAAGACCGACCGCAGGGACGCGCATGTGATCGCGTGGGCCGCGCTCAAGCTGCCCGAGACGCTCAGGGACGCGGGCCCGGATGACGAGACCCTCGCCGCCCTGAAGCTGCTCGCCGGCCACGACGAGGACCTCGCCCACGAATCCACCCGCCACGTCAACCGCCTGCGGAGCCTGCTGCTGCAGACCCACCCCGCGTTCGAACGCGCGCTCAAGGGCGAGAGAATCACGCGCGACGCGACGCTCGCGCTGCTCGAACGATACGGCGGGCCCATGGGCGTGAAACGGGCCGGGATCGAGGACGTGAAGGACTGGGCCAAGTCCAACGGGCTTCGCGCCGGCCGCATCATCGACGACATGTTCAAGGCGATCGGCGAGCAGACCGTCACCGTGCCCGGCACCCTCATGGCCGAGACCATCATCCCCTCCATCGCCCGCGACATCAAGGCCATCAAGGACCGGCGTCGCGAGATCGGCACGCAGGTCGAGGCCCTGCTGGAGGACCGCCCTCTTCTCACGGTCCTGACGTCGATGCCCGGGATAGGCGTCAGGACCGCAAGCAACATCCTGCTCGGCATCGGCGGCGACATCGCCAACTTCAAATCGTCCGCCCATCTGGCCGCCTACGCGGGCATATCGCCCGTCACCGGCCAATCCGGCACCAGCATCAAAGGCGAACGGCCCTCCAGGCGGGGCAACAAACGCCTCAAGAACGCGCTGTGGCAGACCGCGTTCGTCGCATCCACCAAACACCCGCCCTCCGTGGCCTATTACAAGCGCAAACGCGAACAGGGCAAACACCACAACGCCGCCATCATCTGCCTCGCGCGTCGGCGCTGCGACGTGATCTACAGCATGCTCAAAAACGGAACCCTCTACCAGGAACCAGCCCTCGTAGCCTGAACCGGGCCACACGGGAAAGGACGCCGGACGCCACCGGCAGGGCGAAGCGCGCCCACGACAGCCAGCCGGAATCCCGACACGTCAACTCCCCAAGGAGTTGACAAAAAACATAGGAACACCTCCACACACCAACACGACACCCCACACAAAGATTGACAAAAACATAGGAACACCCCTCTATCATGGGCCCCCTGAGGACGTGCGGAACGCTTGTGTTATATGCGCAGGTCATCTATGACCATTACTCGGCATCAGTGAACCATTGCAGGATGCGTGTGCTTTGTGTTGCGTGTCGTAGGCGAACAGGGATTGTCATAGAGTGGTGCCAGCCGGGGCGTTCCGTTGACCGGTTCCAGAATCGCATAGCTCTTGACATGAGCGTATGGCCCGGCATCGATAGTGAAAGTTGTGCGTTACTGGGGGCTGTTTCGTTTGTCTCCTCGGGGGTGCCGTAGGAAACTGTGAGAGTGATTCCAAGGGCGTTGCACAATGTCAGGATACGGCCGATGCTGGCGTTCTCGATTTTGCCCTGTTCGAATTGGTTGATCCAAGGGCGGCTTAGACCGGTGCGCTCGGATAAATCAGCTTGGGTGAGTCCCTTGATGAAGGCGGTTGGGGTTATAGGCCAAAATGTGTGTCCGTTTTGGCTTGTGTTCCTTTGTGGCAGTGGGCGTTTCTCCTGTTCGAGTTGTATGGGCGGGGAACTCGAGGTCGGCCAGAATGTGTGTCCGGAATAGCCGGTCAGGCCTTGCGGCACAACGGTTGAGTGACTTTCGAGTTGGCGTGGCAGATTGGGTGGATGAACACACCTTGTTGCGCCGTGTGCGGCGAGCCGATGAAGCGGAACGGAAGGACGAGCTCGGGACGGATCAGGTGGCGGTGCCGGAACGCCGGCTGCGGGAGCTCGCGCACCCAGTCGCGCGACAACAGCGCCCGTGATCTGCGGTGCGGTCTGGACTGGCTGTTCTCGAAGCAGTCGCAGGCCGGGCACCGGC
>ENA-OOXF01001543-OOXF01001543.1-human-gut-metagenome-genome-assembly--contig:-NODE-1543-length-14609-cov-2.481861_pt1 | contig 14609 bp, 11 predicted proteins | sample MGYA00241586_ERZ501341 | MGnify/ENA primary metagenome ERZ501341 (study PRJEB25962, sample SAMEA2042985) | human gut metagenome | biome: human gut; feature: human-associated habitat; material: faeces... | reverse complement strand
ATCCCGAGACATACAAGCCAAAATGCCATCACCGAAGGTGATTTTTTATGCATTTAGGCTCGTAACTGTGAAGGTACTGAACAGTTACAACAAAACACAGGAGGAAAATCAGTGAAAAAAGGAAAGATACTGGCACTGCTGCTGGCAGGCGTAATGGCAACAACGGTACTGGGAGGCTGTGGAAGCAAAGGAAGTGACAGCTCTTCTTCATCATCAAAAGCTTCATCCGATGAGAAGGTTCTGAACTTCGGATGTGCAATGTACACCGACGGAAGCGTCAACACTGCAGGTGACGAGAACGGTGGCTGGAACGCGATGCGTTACGGAATCACAGAGACATTGTTCAAGTTCAACGATAACATGGAACTGGAACCATGGCTGGCAGAAAGCTATACCGTGAATGATGATCATACCGAATGGGTCGTTACTCTGAAAAAAGGTCTGAAGTTCTCTGACGGATGTGATCTTACCGCAAGCAAGGTAAAAGAAGCATACGAACATCTGAAAGAAGTAGGACCGTCCGGATCTGCAAAACCGGAAAAATATCTGGAGTTCGAGGCAACCATCGATGCAGATGATGAGGCAGGTACTCTGACAATCAAGACCTCACAGCCGTATGCCAACCTGATGGGACAGCTCAGTCATCCGACCATGGGTATCGTAGACGTAGAGCATACGGAGAACTTTGACAACGGTACAATCGGAACCGGTCCGTACATGATCGATTCTTTCAACGGTGTGGGTGTCGGTTATACACTGGTCGCAAACCCGAACTTCCGTGAAGAAGTACCTTATGATAAAGTAAACCTGCTGTATATGGGTGACAACTCTGCGAAAGCAATGGCACTGGAAAGTGGACAGGTTGACCTGGTAGAGAATATCACCAACGTAGCAGATATTCAGAAATTCCAGGATTCTGATGATTATACCGTAGACATCGCTACAGGTGTGCGCTGCGGGTTCTCCTGGATGAACTTTGATGGCGTTCTGGGTAACAAGACACTGCGTCAGGCGATTCTGATGGCGATCGATTATGACACCATCTGTAATTCCAAGACGATCGGAGGACTGTATACACCGGGATTTTCCGTACTTCCATCCAACCTGTCCTATGGATATGAGAAACTGAACAATCCATACACCTATGATCCGGAAGGTGCGAAGAAACTGCTGGATGATGCGGGGATTGTAGATACAGACGGAGATGGTATCCGTGAGATTGATGGCGAAAATATCAATCTGCGTTATATTTCTTATGAAAACCGTCTGCTGAATGAATTTTCTGATGCACATACCCAGTATCTGACAGAGATCGGAATCGGTGTTACTTCCGAGTACGGAAGTTCTGATGATCAGTGGAGTAAGCTGGCAGCACTGGATTATGATTTTAACAACAACAACTGGATTACCGTAGGAACCGGAGATCCGTTCGCTTACATGGCAAACTGGACAACAGAAAGCACTTACTGTGCATATTCTAATCCGGAATACGATGCGTTATATCAGGAACTGAAAAGTGAGATGGATGAGGACAAACGTGCAGATCTAATTTTCCAGATGCAGCAGATTCTGATCGATGATGCGGCAGTTCTGATCGACGGATACTACAACTCCAGTATGATTTATTCCAAAAATGTAGGATATGCGAAGATTCATACCGCAGATTATTACTGGTTAAGTACGGAGATTGTTCCGGCAGAATAAAAAACTCTGGAAACGCCTGGTTGTTTTTACAACCGGGCGTTATGCCGTTGCATGACAAGGCAACATGTATTTTTTGGAAAAAGAAAGGTGTGAACGATTTGAATAAGAAACAAATACTCATGCGTCTGCTGCAGATCATCGTGGTACTGTTCGGTATCAGTTTTATTACATTCGGTCTGACCTATATGTCACCGGGAGATCCGGTGCGAAACATGTATTCCGCCAACGGTGTAATGCCGACTGAGGAGATGGTAGAGCAGACAAGAGAAGAGATGGGATTAAATGATCCGTTTTTTGTACAGTATGGAAGATGGCTTGGCAACTGTCTGCAGGGAGATTTCGGAAAATCCTATTCCCTGAACAAACCGGTAACAGAACTTCTGGCACAGAGACTGTGGCCGACCTTAAAACTGACACTGATGGCGATGCTGCTGATGCTGGTACTTTCTATTCCCCTCGGTATGGCATCTGCTTTGAAAAAAGATACCTGGATCGATTATCTGGTACGGGGGATCACGTTTATCGGTTGTGCGATGCCGAACTTCTGGGTGGGACTTCTTTTAATGATGGCGTTTTGTGTCTATTTCCAGATTTTTCCGGTAATCAGTTCTGCGGGAGACTTTAAGAGTCTGTTCCTTCCGGCACTGACACTGGCGATCGCGATGACTTCCAAATACACCCGTCAGGTGCGTACCGCAGTTCTTGATGAACTGAGCCAGGATTATGTGATCGGCGCCCAGGCGAGAGGAGTAAAATGGTCCAGAATCGTCTGGTGCAATGTATTCCCGAACTCTCTGCTTCCTCTGATCACCATGTTTGGTCTGTCCATCGGATCTCTGCTTGGTGGTACGGCAGTAGTAGAAGTTATTTTTTCCTATCCGGGCCTTGGTAACCTTGCAGTGTCTGCGATCACTTCCAGCGATTATAACCTGATTCAGGGTTATGTACTGTGGCTGGCACTGATTTATATGGTGATTAACCTGATCGTGGATGCTTCTTATGTATATATTGACCCGAGAATGAGATTAAAGGAGTAATGAGTATGAAAAAGAAGAATTTTTTTGCACAGTATAAGCAGTTTACCTTTTTTCTTATTCTGGCTGTTGTGATCATTCTGATTGCAGTATTTGCCCCGGTTGTGAGCGGGGGTGTGGATCCGCTGAAAGGAAGCCTGGATGAAGCCCTTCTGGCTCCGAGCAAGGCACATATCTTCGGAACCGATAAGATGGGACGTGATATCTTTGCACGTGTGATTTACGGAGCGAGAGCGTCTCTGACAGCAACTTTTGGTGTAGTTGCACTGATTTTCTTTATCGGAACAACACTTGGCGTGATCGCCGGATATTTTGGCGGTATCGTGGACAGTGTTATCATGCGAATCGCTGATATGATGCTGTCTTTCCCCGGTCTGGTTCTGGCACTTGCCGTAGCCGGTATCATGGGAGCAAGCATGAAAAATGCAATTGTAGCCGTTGTCGTAGTCAACTGGACAAAATACGCCCGTCTGGCAAGAAGTATGGTCCTGAAAGTAAAACGTAATCTGTATGTGGAAGCGGCTGTGGTAAACGGCACCAGTACATTCAAAATTTTGTGGAAGCATATCCTCCCCAACATGCTGACGACTATGACAGTAACAGCAGCGGCAGATATGGGTACCTACCGATAGCGGTGGTATGATGCTGGAACTGGCAGCCATGTCCTTCCTGGGATTCGGAGCAAAACCTCCGGCACCGGAATGGGGCTATATGCTAAATGAAGGAAGAGCATGTATTCAGTCTGCACCATGGATGATGATTTTCCCCGGTCTGGCGATTTTTATTGTAGTTGTAGTCTTTAATATGCTGGGAGATTCTCTCCGGGATATTCTGGATCCGAAAGACGAGTAAGGAGGGCAAACATGGCAAATATGTTACAGTTGAAAAATGTGACCGTTTCCTATAAGAATGTACCTACCGTGCAGAATTTTAACCTGGATATGAAACAGGGACAGATCGTATCACTGGTAGGTGAATCGGGAAGCGGAAAGACTACCGTGATCCGTGCCGTTCTTGGACTTCTGGCAGGAGGTGGAGTGGTTTCCGGGGGAAGCATTACGTTTGAGGGAAAGGATCTGCTTTCCTATAACCGCGAAGAGTGGAGAAACCTGCGCGGCAGTGAGATCTCCATGATCTTTCAGGACAGCGGTGCGATGATGAACCCGACAAGAAAGGTTGGAGATGTATTTGTTGAATATCTGCGCACCCACGAAAAAATCTCAAAAAAAGATGCCTGGGCAAAAGGCTGTGGGATGCTGGAAAAAATGAATCTTCCAAGCCCGGATAACGTGATGAAATCCTATCCGTTCCAGCTTTCCGGCGGTATGCGCCAGCGTGTGGGAATCGCGATGGGTATGTCCTATCAGCCGAAACTGCTGCTTGCGGACGAACCGACCTCCGCACTGGATGTGACAACACAGGCACAGATCGTGCGCCAGATGATGGAACTGCGCGATGATTACGGAACCAGTATCATTGTGGTGACGCATAACCTCGGAATCGCAGCGTATATGTCTGATTATATCGTGGTTATGAAAGACGGAAAAATGGAAGATCAGGGAACGAGAGAATATATTCTGCATGAGACCCAAAATGCATATACCAGAAGCCTTCTGGGTGCCGTTCCTTCCGTGGGAGGTGAGAGATATGTCTGAATCAAAAGAAGTAATCCTGGAAGCAAAACATGTGACCCGACGTTTTCGTACTACAGACGGACGGACACTGCTTGCCAACAACGATGTCAATCTGAAGTTTTATAAAGGAGAGACACTGGGACTGGTAGGAGAGTCCGGTTGTGGAAAAAGTACTTTTATGAAATTTCTGGTATCTCTCGATATCCCTTCCGAGGGAGAGATTCTGTACCGTGGAAGGGATATCACAAAATTAAAGGGAGAAAAACTGCGTCAGAACCGCCAGAATATTCAGATGGTTTTTCAGGATCCGACTGCATCCTTTAATCCGAAAATGAAGATCCGTGATATCATATGCGAACCGTTACTGAACTTCGGGAGAATCAAAAAATCCGAAAAAGAAGAAAACTGTCGCAGACTTCTGGAACTGGTAGAATTGCCGGCAGAATTTTCGGATCGGTATCCACACAATATGAGCGGTGGCCAGAGACAGCGTGTGGCGATCGCCCGTGCCCTGGCTCTGGAACCGGAAGTGATCATCATGGATGAAGCAACCTCCGCACTGGATGTATCGGTGCAGAAGACGATCATCGAGCTGATTACGAAATTACAGAGAGAAAAGAATATTACGATCGGATTTATCTGTCATGATATTGCGCTGATCGAGCAGTGTGCCCATCAGATTGCAGTCATGTATCTGGGAAATGTGGTGGAAGTACTTCCGGGCGGACAGCTTTCCAAAGATGCTGTGCATCCGTATACGAGAGCACTGATGGGGTCTGTCTTCGATATCAACATGGATTTTTCCAAATCGATCGAGAACCTGGAAGGAGAAGCGCCAAGCCCGCTGGAGCTGCCGGAAGGCTGCCCGTTCCAGGGTCGATGTACCAAATGTATGGCAATCTGCAAAAAAGAAGCTCCGCAAATGGTCAGCCTTACATCGGATCATCAGGTCGCCTGTCATCTGTATACCGAAAGCGCACAGAAATAGAAACATGAGGGTAACTGTGAGGGCACTGCACAGTTATGAGGAGAATGATAAAGTGAAGGTGAAAGAAAAAAAGAGCAGCAGTCTGATAGAAGGAAACATTGGGAAAGCAATTTTATTATTTGTACTGCCTCTGATCGCGGGAAGCCTGATCCAGCAGTTGTATGTGACAGTAGATGCGATCATTGTAGGACGGTTTGCAGGAAAAGTGGGACTGGCAGCAATCGATTCGATCAATACGCTGTTTAAGTTCCCGATCAACTTTATGAATGGTCTGGCGGCAGGAGCAACGATTATTATTTCCAGGTATTTCGGAGCGAAAGCTACCGAGCATCTGCATCGTTCGATCCGTACGGCGATCACGATTGCATTTGTCCTGGGAATCATCAGTTCTTTTGGAGGCGTACTGCTTACTCCGCAACTGTTGAAACTGATGCGTGTTCCGGCGGATATCTACAGGGATACGCTGACATACTGCACGATTTATTTCGGTGGTCTGTGGTCTCTGATCCTTTATAATATGGCAGCTGGGATCCTGCGTGCCTTTGGGGATTCGAAACGTCCGCTGTATGTATTGCTTGTGAGCAGCTGCATGAATATTTTAGGTGATCTTCTTTTGGTAGGCGTTCTGCACCTGGGAGTAGGCGGTGCGGCTGCTGCCACGGTTGCGGCACAGATCGTCAGTGTGATCCTGACTTTTCTGTTTCTGGCGAGAGAAGAACATCTTCGCGGAAAAGTGCATGTCTGGCATCTACATTTTGGCAGAGAGCATATGGTGATGATGATCCGTACCGGATTTCCGCTTGCTTTGCAGTCCATGCTGTTTCCGGTTTCCAATTCCATTGTGCAGGCGAGTGTCAACACGATGGGAACCGACAGCATCGCAGCCTGGAGCATCTGCGATAAGCTGAGTATGCTGATCTGGCTGCTTGCCGACTCCATGGGACCGGCGATGACGACTTATGTTGCACAGAATCTTGGTGCAGAACAGACAGAAAGAGTCAAAAAAGGAGCGTTTATCGGAACCGGTATCTCGGTCTGTGCGGTGGGAGCCGTCAGTCTGTTCCTGTTTTTTTTCTCCGGATGGGTCGGCCCGTGGTTTATTGATAAAAAAGATGCTGAACTTTTGATTCCACTTGTGGTAAAATATATGCAGATGATGGCGCCGTTTTATCTGTTTTATGCGATTGCGGAAGCATTATCCGGTGCAAGCTGCGGTTTAGGGGAGACCGTTGCACCGATGATTACGACGCTTCTCAGCATCTGTCTGCTCCGGGTATGCAGTATCTGGGTGATTCTTCCGAAGTTTGAGACGATGGAATGTATCATCTGGATCTATATTGCTTCCTGGATCGTGGCAGGTCTGTCTTTTATCGGATTATTCTGGTATAAGAGCAGAAGAAAATTACAGAAAAACAGGTAATGCATCCGGAAAAACAGCCGGAACAGGAAATATAAGACTCCGGGCATACCTGTTGGAAAAGATGGGAGTATCGTATGGAATTAAGAGAATTACAGTTCTTTGTTGTAAGTGTGGATGCAGGAAGTCTGAGTCAGGCTGCGCAGATTTTGTATACGACGCAGCCACATGTAAGTAAAACGATCAAAAAGCTGGAGAGGACACTTGGATACCAGCTTCTCGAACGAAGCAAAAAAGGTGTGGAACTTACCAAAGAGGGAGAAAAAGTATACGATCAGGCAAGAAAAATGTTGAGTTCCATGGAAGAAATCCAGAGAATTCATATGGAGACGCAGGAGAGTACGATCCGTATCGCATCTATGCCAAGCAGTCTTCTGAGTGAAGAATTTGCCACATTTCTTGCAGAACATCCGAAACTGCATGCGGTGTGTTATGAGGAAACACTGGAGAAGATCATTCATCATATCTGTCATCGACAGGTGGAGGTTGGTTTTGTGTTTATCTCCAAGATGCAGCGGCAGGCTTTTGAACGGATGATACAGAAAAGAAAAATGACGTTCACACCGTTAAAAGAAAAAGATATGGCACTGTATGTGGGACCGAATCACCCATATTATGAAAAGGAGTATGTGACAAAAGAAGAACTGCGAAATCTTCGCTATGTACAGCATGAAGAAGACCAGATTTCCCTGTTACATACTTCCGGACATCTGCAGGAAGATCTGATTGACAGCAGAGATTTTCAACAGATCGTCACGGTAAACAGCAGCTCACTGATGCAGGAACTTTTAAGAAAGACGGATCTTGCCAATCTCAGCTGTAATCTGCAGAAGGAAAAAGAAAGGGACAGCCTGATCCGTATGATCCCGATCCGAAAAAGCCATACAAAAGTCTGCTTCGGATATCTGCATCGGGCAGACTGCGTATTGCGTGCTCACACGGAGGAGTATTTGAAGCAGTTAGAAGAAAAACTGAAATAATAGACAAAAAAACAAGAAAAAATTTGTCGTTTTCATACAAGGTCATAATTGAAAATCTTTCATGAGATGATATGATATAACATGAAAGTAAAAACAGTAACGATACGATGAAAGATAGCAGAAGGAAATAGTCGGAACGTTACAGGGGGAGAGATATGACAAAACGATGACAACGAAGAAAAAAGTTCTGACAGGAATTGCCGGTGTGCTTCTGGTGGCTGCGACAGCCGGCTATGGTGCGGCAGCATATTATTACAGCAGTCATTTTTATTCGCATACGGAGATCAACGGTACTGATTACGGGGAGATGACCGTTGCGCAGGTGAAGAAAAAAATAGCGGATCAGATACCGTCTTATCAGATTACAATAGAAGAAAGAAACGGGCAGGAAGAAACACTGACCGGAGAACAGCTAAAACTGACCTACCAGGATGATGGAGAAATTGATAAACTGATGGAAGCTCAGCGGCCCTGGGCGTGGGTGATTCATGCGTTTACCGGTGTTCATGTACAGTTAGAGAACATGGTGGCGGTCAATGAAGAAGCATTGAAGCAGGCAGTGGAAGGACTGACTTGTATGCAGCCGGGGAATATGCAGGCTCCGAAGGATGCCTATGTGGGCATAACAGATGACGGCTATGCGGTGATTCCGGAGGAAGAAGGAACTACCCTGGACGAAGGAAAAGTAACAGCAGGACTTCATCAGGCTCTGACGAACGGGGAGATAACCTTTGATCTGGATGCCGGTGACTGTTATGTGAAACCGGAGATCATGCAGGATGATGCAGAACTAAAGGCAAAAGCAGATGCAATTAATCAGAAATTATCTGCAAACCTTACCATGGACTTTGGAACAGACCGAAAAGAGGTACTGGATAAGAATACCTTAAAAGACTGGGTAGCAGAAGCAGAAGATGGAAGTTTTTCCATAGATGAAGAAAAAGTGAAAGAATATGTGGCTGGTCTTGCAAAAAAATATGATACGGTCAACAGCAAAAGGACATTTACCACAACAGCCGGTAATACCGTAACGCTGACACCGGGAGACTATGGATGGGAGATTGATCAGTCCGGTACAGAGTCAAATCTGATGCAGGCAATCAATGACGGAACACAGGGTGATTTTGAAATTGTGTATACATCCACTGCGTTGAGCAGAAATGAGAATGATATCGGAAACTCTTACGTAGAACTGAGTTTGTCTGATCAGCATTTTTGGGTCTATGTGGACGGAAAACAGGTTATGGACTCAGAAGTGGTGACCGGATGCCGGAATAAAGGAACAGAAACTCCCCAAGGTGTGTATAAAGTCAAGGGGAAAACCACAGATTATACCATGCGCGGTGAGAAAAATGCCAGTGGCAACTGGTCGTATCAGGTACACTGTAATTACTGGATACCTTTTGCAGCCGAAGATACCATTGGATTCCATGATCTGACAACCAGAAGTGACTGGAGCAGTACTGCGTATCTGGATAATGGATCTCATGGGTGTGTGAATACACCGTTGGATAAAGTAAAAGAATTATATGATATTGTGTCGTATAAGTTTCCTGTTGTAATATATTAAGAAAAAAGCTATTCTGACAGCAACAGTCTGTTCAGGATGGCTTTTTTTGCGTTGCCAAGCATACGACAAAAAGGTCCGGTGGACCTTTTTTAGTTAAGTCGATTTTGACCGAAAATAAAGTCGGAATTGACACTGTCACTTTTAGCTGGAAATAGTATACTGAGATTGTTTCTGTTATGGGGATAACAGCAAAATAAAGACAGGTTTCAGACGGGAAAGGATTGAACAGGAGATGAATTCAAAAAAATTAACTGCGCAGTGTGCTGTATTACAGGGGAGTTATTGGGTGGCGGTCTGTGCGATCAATGGGTTTGCAACGGTATTTTTATTACATATCGGACTGAAAAGTTCTCAGATAGGAGTCGTGCTGGCTCTTGGAAATATTCTGGGAGTTATATTACAGCCGTTTGTTGCAGCGGCGGCGGACCGTGCAAAACGGGTAACTTTACAACAGATGACTGCAGGGATGGCAATTGCCATAATCCTGCTGCTGATTCTGATGCAGTGTATGTCAAAAATGGTACCGGGAATCGTGCTGTCATTTTTGATTGTTAATATGTTATTACAGGTGGTACAGCCACTGATCAATTCTATCAGTTTGTATTATGTGAATCATGGTATCTATGTGGATTTTGGAATCGGTAGAGGAGTGGGCTCTGCATCCTATGCGGTAGCAGCTTCATTTTTGGGGATCCTGATCGGCAGGTATTACGGTCTGGCAATTATGGGTGTTGGATGTCTGTCTTTTGCGGTGATGTTCGTTACCTTGATTTCCATGCCGGTTGTGAAGGATCCGAATGAAAGTAAAAAAGAAGAACAAAAAAATACTGCAAACAGACAGAGAGGTGGCGGGATTCTGGAATTTGCACGTCGCTATCGGAATTATATGCTGGTATTGCTGGGAATGATATTAATCTATGTAGAAAGTACATATGTGAACAATTATCTGATCAATATTGTGGTAAGCCTCGGGGGAGATATAAAACGGATGGGAACACTGCTGACAGTATCTGCAATGAGCGAACTTCCTACGATGTTGTTGTTTTCCAGGCTGGTTGGCAAATGGGACAGCAGAAAACTGATTCGGTTTGCGGCGGTAATGTTTTCTGTGAAAGCACTGGGGTATCTGGTGTGTGGCCGTATATCGTTCCTGTATGTAGTGCAGATGCTGCAGATGTTATCATTTGCATTATGTCTGCCTTCTGCGGTATACTATGTAAATGAAACGATGGCTGTGGAGGACAGAGTGAAGGGGCAGTCGCTGCTGATTGCGTCAAGTACCATGGGAGGGGTATTTGGCAGTCTGTCCGGTGGTGTGCTTGTGGATTTTGCCGGAATAAAGGCAATGCTTGCAACCGGTCTGGGACTGTCCATGATCGGCACGGCAATCGTGTGCATTTTTGTATCGCGAAAAGACAACTAGGAGGAAACGATGAATTTTATCAGTGCGTTTGAGGTGATCGGCCCCAATATGGTGGGACCGTCCAGCTCCCATACAGCGGGAGCAGTATCTATCGGAAAGATGGCAAGAAAGCTTTTTAAAGAAAAAGTGACAGAGGTGACATTCACTCTGTATGGTTCTTTTGCAAGAACGTATAAAGGACATGGTACAGACCGGGCATTGCTTGGCGGCGTGCTTGGATTTGCAACCGATGATCTGCGGATCAGGGATGCATTTTCCTGGGCAGAGAAGATGGGAGTGAAATATCAGTATATCGCTGATAAGGAGTTTGTTCCGGATCATCCGAATACTGTGGATATCCGGATGACAGGAGAAAACGGCACCAAGATGCAGGTACAGGGACAGTCCATCGGTGGCGGCAAGATCAAGATCACCCAGATCAACGGTATTAATGTGGAATTTACCGGAGAATACAGTACACTGGTGGTAAAACAGATCGACAAACCGGGTGTGGTAACACATATTACGCAGTGTCTGAGCAATCAGAATGTAAATATTGCTTTCATGCGGCTGTTCCGTGAGGGCAAGGGAAAAACGGCTTATTCTGTTGTGGAGTCAGATGAGCGGATTCCGGATGAGATTCTGGAAGAGATTCGACAGAACCCGTATGTGCAGGAAATATTGCTGATTCAGATATAGGAGAGACGGACAGATGACAGATTTTAAAAACGGACAGGAATTATTAGAAGTATGTAAGAAAAAGCAGTGTTCGATCTCCGAAGTGATGAAACAGCGGGAGATCGAAGGCACATCCTCCACAAAAAAAGAAGTGGAAGATAAGATGCGAAAAGCCCTCGCCATCATGAAAGAGGCAGTAAGAAAGCCATTGGAAGACCCGAAACCGTCCATGAGCGGACTGATCGGCGGGGAGGCAAAGCAGATTACCGGATACAGAGAGAGCGGGACAAATGTCTGCGGAACGTTTATGAACAAACTGATCGCTTACAGCATGGCGGTTCTGGAAGTCAACGCTTCGATGGGGGTCATCGTTGCGGCACCGACTGCCGGATCTTCCGGTGTGGTTCCGGGAGTGTTACTGGCACTGCAGGAGGAAAAAGGATTCGGCGATGAACAGATGACGGATGCATTGTTTCATACAGCGGCCATCGGCTATCTGCTGATGCGGAATGCCTCTGTGGCAGGTGCAGAGGCAGGCTGTCAGGCAGAGGTAGGTGCTGCATCGGCGATGGCTGCTGCTGCTGTGACAGAACTGATGGGTGGAACACCGGAGATGTGTCTGCAGGCAGCAGCTATGGCGATCTCAAATCTGCTTGGTCTGGTCTGTGACCCGGTGGCAGGACTGGTGGAAGTTCCATGTCAGAGCAGAAATGCGATAGGTGCGGTTAATGCTGTGACCTGTGCGGAGATCACATTGAGTGGCGTGATGTATCCGATTCCGTTTGATGAGATGGTGGATGCAATGTACAAAGTAGGAAAGAGTATTCCGTTTGAACTGCGTGAAACAGCCATCGGTGGATGTGCGGGAACACCCACCGGATGTGGAATGCGTTGCAGAATCTGACGGAAAAACGACAGAAAAATAAAAAATGTATAAAAACTATACAAAAGAAAAATGAATTTTGTATAAGTCGACAGTTGTGTGAAAAAAACAAAAGTGGTAAAACTAATATAAGCTCAGATAAAGAAAAACATTGATGAAGACAAGTTACACAGGAAGATTTCTTTCAGAGAGTTGCCGGCTGGTGTAAGACAACAGAAAACCTGATGTAATATCCCTTCGGAGTATCCGCTCTGAAAATAGAGTAAGAGCAGACGGCACTCACCGTTATCGGAGATCTGTTATCACCGGAAAACCGGCTGACAGTACAAAAGAGATTGTCACTATGACAATAAAGCAGAGTGGTACCGCGGAAAAGATTCGTCCCTGCAGCAAATAAAGCTGCAGGGCTTTTTTATTTTGAAAGAGTGAAAAACTCAGGGTATCCCTTATGCGACGGGGAAGTCGTTCATGTTTTCTGAATGAGTCAGAAAAAGGAGGAAAAAAACATGAGTGGTATTATGATGATGGTAATTGCCATTGTGGTATTAGGCGGAGCCTATATCTTCTATGGCCGTTACCTCGAGAAAAAATGGGGCATTGATCCCAACGCCAAAACTCCGGCTTATGAAATGGAAGACGGCGTAGACTATGTGCCGGCTGATACCAATATCGTATTTGGTCATCAGTTCGCATCCATCGCAGGTGCGGGTCCGATCAACGGACCGATCCAGGCTGCAATCTTCGGATGGCTGCCGGTGCTGTTATGGATCCTGATCGGTGGTGTATTCTTCGGAGCAGTACAGGATTTCTCTGCAATGTATGCTTCTGTAAAAAATAAAGGACGTTCCATCGGATCAATCATTGAAACTTACATCGGAAAGACAGGAAAGAAACTGTTCCTGCTGTTCTGCTGGCTGTTCTGTATCCTGGTTGTAGCTGCTTTCGCCGATGTTGTAGCAGGTACTTTTAACGGATTCTTAACTGCAGATGACGGAACCGTATCCAAGATCACGGCAAACGGAGCAGTAGCAACAACTTCTATGATATTTATCGTTGAAGCTGTATGTCTTGGTATGATCCTTCGTTACGGAAAACTTCACAAATGGGTGAACACAGCAATCGCAATCGTAATGCTGATCGGAGCAGTAGCACTGGGCATGAACTTCCCGATGTTTCTGCCGAGAACTACTTGGCATGTGATCATCTTCATCTACATCCTGATTGCATCGGTAGCTCCTGTATGGAGTCTGTTGCAGCCTCGTGACTACCTGAACAGTTACCTGCTGATCTTCATGATCATTGCAGCCATCATAGGTGTATTCGTGGCAAATCCACAGTGCCATCTGGAAGCATTTACTGCCTTTAATGTAGATGGACAGACTCTGTTTCCAATTCTGTTTGTAACCATCGCCTGTGGTGCTGTATCCGGTTTCCATTCACTGGTATCTTCCGGAACTGCATCCAAACAGATCAAAAATGAAAAGAACATGCTTCCGGTATCTTTTGGTGCCATGCTGATGGAAAGTATGCTGGCTATCATCGCTCTGATTGCTGTAGCATCTTTTGCAAAAGGTGAAGCAGCAGCACAGGGTCTGACCACACAGCCACAGATCTTCGCAGGAGCAATTGCAAACTTCCTGGAAGTCATCGGTCTGCCACATACTCTGGTATTTACCCTGATCAATCTGGCAGTATCTGCATTCGCACTGACATCTCTGGATTCTGTAGCCCGTGTCGGACGTCTGTCCTTCCAGGAATTCTTCCAGGATAACGATGTGGATGAAAAAGATTACACACCATTCCGTAAACTGATGGTAAACAAATATTTTGCAACAATCCTGACACTGGTACTGGCTTACCTGCTGGCAAAAGTAGGATACGCTGAGATCTGGCCACTGTTCGGTTCTGCCAACCAGTTGCTGTCTGTACTTGCGCTGGTAGCATGTGCCGTGTTCCTGAAGAAAACAAAACGACAGGGAATTATGCTGTGGGCTCCTGCAGTATTCATGATGGCTGTTACTTTCAGTGCACTGGGTCTTACCATCTACAAACTGACTGGCGCTCTGATGACCACAGGTCTGGATCTTGGAAATACCCTGCAGCTGATCTTCGCAGTTCTGCTTCTGATCCTTGGTGTGATCGTAGCAGTACAGGGCATTAAGAAACTGTTCGAAAAACCACAGAAAAAAGTGGCATAATCGGACAGAGATTTACCTGAATAAAATGAATAATAGTAAAAAGGCTTTCGCAATCGGTAATGCAATGTACCCGGCCTGCGGAAGCCTTTTTATTTACGCGAGCAACGAGCCAAAGTCCGTG
>ENA-OOXF01001541-OOXF01001541.1-human-gut-metagenome-genome-assembly--contig:-NODE-1541-length-14623-cov-3.794344_pt1 | contig 14623 bp, 9 predicted proteins | sample MGYA00241586_ERZ501341 | MGnify/ENA primary metagenome ERZ501341 (study PRJEB25962, sample SAMEA2042985) | human gut metagenome | biome: human gut; feature: human-associated habitat; material: faeces... | reverse complement strand
AGCCTTTGGCTCCCGGGAGGCCCATTTTCGTTTCCGGGCTTCCCGGCGGGTTCGCGCTCCGGGAACCCCCGTTTTTTCATCACCTCCCGGGCCTCCCGGCAACGCCTTTCGGGCTCGTCGAAGGTCCTTATCCGGAGTCTCCACCGGATGTCCGCTTTGAGAACCACTTTTCTCTTTGATGTTTTTTGATTTGAGATTGTGCTGTGGCACCATGGATACACCATAGGAATCATGTGCCAAGGGGATAGCTATGTTTCTTCTTCCAGATCAGCAACTCAGACGTGCCGATCGAGTGATGCGGCAACGACTTGTGCCATATGTGCACGAAACATTATCGCATTGTCAGTTACGCGCTTTCGCCAATGAAGGCGAACTCGAACAGAGCGCCGACTTTCTTGCCCGTGTCAGGGAAAACAAAGTGGATTTTCTCGACTTCATGGTTCCTGGTGCCTGGGGGCACGATATGGGGTACCACATGGTTCGAGGTTCGTGGACGTATCGACCGTGAGTCGGTCAAAGGCAGAGCCGTCGAACTGGTTGTAGATCTGGGATGGAAACGACATCGTGGCCCGGGCTTCCAAGCGGAAGGATTATGCTATCGCCCTGACGGCAGCGTCATCAAAGCGGTGAATCCAGACAATTGCTGGATTCCGCTTATCGATGCCAATGGCGTGGCGAATGTGGAGCTTGACGATGCCGGTCGTTTCACGGTATATGTCGAGGCCGCATCGAATCCACTGGTCGAAGCTGACCTGCCATTCGCGCCGATGAATCTGGGGGAGCGTGCCGACGGTCGTCCATCCGACTATGTGCTCACCACAATGGACGTGTGCGCTTTCAACCAAAACGTGTTCGACTATCTGATGGACTTGGAAACCGTCACCTCGCTGATGAGGGAACTCAAGGATGATGATCCTCGATATTGGCAGCTGGCCAAAGCGCTGCAACGATCACTCAACACATATGACGAGCGTGATATCGCCGGAACTCTGGAGCCAGCCAAGGAAAAGCTTGCCGGGGTATTATCCGAACCCGCATATTCCAGCGTCATCCATCATGTCGCGGTCGGCCATGCGCATATCGATTCCGCATGGCTGTGGCCCGTGCGCGAAACCCACCGTAAAGTGGCCCGCACGGTGTCCAACGTGCTTGCCCTGATGGACGAGGATCCGGATTTCACGTACGCGATGAGTTCCGCCCAACAGTATGCGTGGCTGGAACAGGAACATCCAGACCTGTTCGCGCGCATGCTGCAGCGCATCAAGGAAGGACGATTCATTCCCGTCGGCGGAATGTGGGTCGAATCCGATAACATGCTGCCCACAGGTGAGTCGCTGATCCGCCAGATCACGTTCGGCATGCGTTACTTCCGTGAGCATCTTGGCGTGGAACCAAAAGGACTGTGGCTTCCCGACAGTTTCGGTTATTGCGGGGCATGGCCGCAAATCGCACGTCGTGCCGGTTTCGAATGGTTCCTCACACAGAAGATCTCATGGAACGACACCACGAAATTCCCCCACCATTCCTTCGAATGGGGCTGAACCAATTCCACGACATTCTTCCCGGATCGGCGATCGCATGGGTGCATCGGCAGGCGCGTGCGGACTACGTGCGCGACATCGCAAGACTGCGTGATATCGCCGCTGAAGCGGGTGCTTCCATCGCATCGGCGCGGGATGATGCCGACATGCGATCGAACGCGGCCATCGTCCCATATACGGCAAAGAATGGCGATTCGTGGATTGCTCGCACCGCGGCAGTGGGAACGCAGGATGATGACACGAACGGCACCGACGCGGTCGCCGATGAATCCACCATCGCAACGACATGCGACGACGGTCGAATCATACTTGACAACGGTTTGCTACGTGCCATCATCGCACCAGACGGTACGGTCCGTTCACTGATCGACCTTGATAATGGACACGAACTGGTGCCCGACGGCAGTGGAATCGGGCATTACGAGCTTCTCCGCGACGAGCCATACGAGTGGGACGCATGGGACATCCAGCGCGATGCCTTCCTCAGCGCCGAAGGCATCGATGACTCGCATGTGGAACGAGTGACGGAGACAAAACGCGGCGGAGCCACCGTGCACGTGTCCAGCACCGCCGACGGGGTGTCCATCGATGCCTGCATTACATTGCGGCCAAAGTCGAAAAGCCTTGAATTCCGGACCAAAGTGGATTGGCGGGCATCCGAACGATTCCTCAAAGTCGACATTCCCATGGCTATCCAGGCCGACCGGGCGCAGTACGAATGCCAGTACGGCATGGTGGAACGGCCCATTCAGAAGAACACACGTTCCGACGAGGCGAAATACGAAAGCTGCACGCACCGGTTCGTACGCGTCGCCGATGCCGGCTATGCGGCTGCGGTCGTCAACGCCAGCACCTACGGTTCCGACGTTTCGCCGATTCACCGGAACACGGCTTCCGGGCCGGTGCGTGGCACGATGATTCGACTTTCGTTGCTGTCGTCCCCGCTATACCCCGATCCGAACACTGACACGGGCGTGCATGAGTTCGCGTGGAACGTTGTGGCGGATGCCAGTATGCCGGCTGTGCTTGACGAGGCGAACCGTCTCAACGCGGCCGTGCTGCCTGCCGTGCCGGCGTTCGATCCGCTGGCGCAGCTCAACCCGGTGGATGGCGTCATGGTGCTTGACTGGGTCAAGCTTGCCGATGACGGTTCCGGAGATCTGATACTGCGCGTCTATGAGGCGGTCGGCGGCGAAGCCCATGCGAGACTTGCCGTCAACGCCGCTTTGGGGAAGGCCACGGTACGCGAGTGTTCCATTATGGAGGATGCGCGGCTGGATGCCGAATTGCCCGCGGCTTTTGCCGACGGTGATCCGTCCGTGGCAAGAACGGCGCAAGGAGCGATGCTGAGCCTGCATCCGTTCCAATTGGCCACGTTGCGCGTCAGTTGTGGAAGCGATGGTGGAAATACTGATGGGAATGAGAGTGGAAGCCTGCGATAGATGAGGAACTGGCGGCGGATGTGCTGAGCCGTGCGCCGCCTATTCCTTGGCTTGAGTCCACGCCTGAAGCTTCATACGATTGAGCTCGGTGTTGGGATCGTACGTGTCATCCAACCGCTCCTGATACATCGCGACCAGTTCTCCGCCGCGGCCCAACGCCTCCAAAGCGGCCTCACGAATCGACTCCCATTCGTACGGCACCACTTCCTCGGGGAACATGACCGTGCACTGGTTCGGTGCGTCACGCTCCACCAGATCGACGAAATTCAGCAGATCCTGCCACCGTTCGGCAGCGATCAGCCGCGCCGCGTACGCGTCGGCAAGCGGCTCGGACGTATGGTTGTCGCGCAGGAAACGATCGGCCTCCTCGGCATCGCCACTGATCCGCATCAGATCGTGCCGCAGGAACTGCACGGCATGGTCGAACTGGTTTTGCGCGGTCTGCGCAAGCTGCTGTTTGGACAGGAATGATGGGTCAAGCATGGCGAGATCGTTCAGTTCCTCGGGGGAGAGGGTGGGCGAACCGCCGGTAGTGGAATCGCCGGCAGCGCCCGTGGAATGCGTGATCGAGTTCGCGGTATCCGCGCCGTCCGCAGCGTCTGTACTATTCGTGCTATGCACACTGTCCGCGTCAGAGGACGTATCACGAAGGTCATGCGATTGCGTTGCGGTGGCGTCGCGTGCACCCGTATCGCCCGTAACATCACTGTCGATACTGCCGACGCTGTTCATAGTGTCGCCAGTCGTGCTGCTTGCATCGCCATTACCGGACTTCGCTGCGAAATCACGCATCGCGGCAATGCCCTTGTTCAACGCGTCATAGGCGAACATGCGCGTATCATCCCATTGCGCGAACGACAGTCCGCAAGACAGCAGCTCCACCATCTGCATGGCGTTGAGCCGGAAATCCTCATTGCACGCCACCTGCGTGATCATGCGCAACGCCTGCTCGCCCGTCATCGGATCGGCGTTGCAGGCCACGGCATCCACGTACACGCGCACGGTCTGAATCAGATCCTTCAGATAGTCGAAACCCTCGTTGTCGCGGTCGGCTACATTGCCGACGAACCGTGCGGTCATTTCCACGGCCTTGGCGAGGTTGCCGACTGCATCAAGCCAACGTGTGCTGGCCACCGCGTTGCCGACCACCGCGTCCACGCCGGACAGCGCCTGCGAATCCAGTGAAAACGTCGGCATGTCGATGCGTGGAATCTCCACGCCAGTGTCAGTGCGTTCCGCGGTAGGCACCATGGATGCGAGAGCGTCGAAATACCATTGCATAGGCATATTGATGACCGTGTCCGCGTCGGAAAGATTGGCGACCGGCACATCGTTACGTTGGTCGGAGCCTTCTCGACTGGCTTCGCGTATCATGTGGTTCCACAGGAAGGTCGGTCCGTCGAATTCGTTGGAACTGAGCCATCCGCTGTTGACGTAATCGGTGAGATCGTCGGCATCCTGCCTGCGATTGAAGCTGCCCTGTCCAGAATCCATTGCATGCCTTTCCATTGCGCATCTAGGTGAGGCGGTGTTGTGGTTGAATATGTCTTATCAGTTCGCTACTGACGCCCAAGCCTATAGCATGATATGGCGCTCGTGCCGAAAGTTCCAGTTTCGATGCATGAAACATTCTGTGAAACACTTCTGCGCGCTTATTATGAGCTCTTGGTCGTGATTGCGATTCGTGCCGTTGCCGCTGTCTCCGTGACTCGAGATAAGTTGGGTGTCCTGGCCGGTAGAATTACGATTGTTGTTGCATACGTCACGTAGTCGCGGCGTATGCCGTGGACTTAGGCGGGTCCATAAAGGCCCGTTATGGTCAGGTAAGAAAGAGAATTACCTATGAAGGTTGCAAGTGGCAATGTCTTGTGGCGGCAGCGTAAGCGTAATTGGTGCCGTACGCCATTCACATTCACCGTATACACGCTTACCGATCGGGAATTGAGCGTCAAAACCGGTATCTTGAATGAGAGATTCAACCTGATCAAGCTGTTTCGTATCGTTGACATCAGTGTGGAACGTACGTTCCTGCAGCGTATTTTCGGTATGAGCACGCTTGTGCTGGATACGCGTGACCAGTCGTCTGGCAACGGCGTGGTGGCACTGAAGAACGTGATTAACGGTTTCGAGGTGCGTCAGGTGCTGCAGGAGGCTGTGGATGCGTCCCGGAAGGAGAATGGCATGTCCGCTCGTGAGTTCCTCGGAGGACCGGGTGGACAGGAATTTGGTCCTGGTTCAGATGGTCTGGATGTCTACGGTTTTGATGCGGGTGCCTATGCGGACGGTCAGTAAGCTGTATCGGCGCGAAATGAGTCGATGAAGGTGGTTTGCGCATAGGTTCGATATATGTGCAAATCACCTTGTCGTTTGGGTTGTCTGTTTCGGAATGGTTTTGTGCACGAGAACTATTCGGGCGATCCCGATCAGTACTTGTTGGCGCCGGAGCCGATGAAGTTCACTTGGAAGCCACGGTGGTAGTGCAGGAACATATCCGCGCCGTAGCGATCGACCGGACGATGCGTGAATAGCATGCGGATGGCGAAGGCGGTCTGCACGTCTTCGGGCAGATTCATGAATTCCTTATGCGCGTCCCAATAGGGATTCATGGTGATGGCCGCGTCCGGTACGTAGGCGTAGCCGTAGCCGTCCTCGTTCACGTAGCCCATGAACGGCAGATCCCAAGCGTTATGCTCGGTAAGCGCTCGTTTGAAGTCTTCGACTTTGGCGAGTGCCTCGTCGCTGATGCCGAGGCTCTTGGCGACTTTATTGGCTTCAGTGGTCTTCGCCTCGGCGTCTTGGCTGAACATGTTGAGATCTACGGTGATGATGGGGTTCTTATCGGCCATGGCTTTGTCCTTTTACCTTGTATCTGTGAACATGAGTAATGTTTGTTTTCGTGTTCTCTTTAGATGAAAAGCGAACATGTGTAGTGGATAGTTTTTCTGTCCATGAATAACGATATCACGATTAATGGGCGTTGAAATCGCTGAAAATAAGCCATATTTGTGGTTATGTGCGTTAATTCGTTGCAATATAGGCAATCTGCCATGGGGTAAAAGAAATGAAAAATATAACATTGAGCGTGTTCTTTTTATTTTGGAAATTCGTGTTGCTCTAGTGTTCATATGAACATGTGTAGTTGATTATGGTCTGTGTGAATGCGTCTGATTTTGATAGGTTGTGTTTTGGACGCCGATGATGGACGACTCACTTGTGTCTGGCGTATCCGACTCGAGATAGGCAAAAGGAATTGCAAAACGACCGCGGATTACAGCGCGGACTTGCCGGTGAGGTGGCGGTAGAGTTCCGGGTCGACTGGCTTGATGAGCTTGAGTGTGGAAATGACCACCTTTGACTCGCTGCCATCCTCGCCGGGGTTCACCGACGCGCGTACGTCGTCCAATGCGACCGCGCTGCCGACGAAGTAATAGGATTTCTCCTGTTCTTCGGCTTTGCGACGGATGAAAACCGGCACAAAATGGCGATTCTGCCATTCCGGAGTACGTTCCGTTCCGTCCAACAGCCACCGGAATTCGTTTGATTTAAGCGAACGATTGTTCTTGCTGAACCATTCGATCTCGCCGGGATTAAGGAACCGGTCGCCATACTGGCTCGCCTCATATTTAATGAAAATCGGGAGCGAGCCGGTTTCGGTGTCCAATTTGTATCCGCCGACATTCTGCGGCACCTGTTCCGCAGGCCAACCACACAGTCGCATCACATCGAACACACTGTACTTTTCTCCATACAGGAACCCATGATTCTGGCGGATATGATGCTTGCGGGACGATTCCGCCAACGCCAACGCGTTGAACAGACCGGCTTCGACGGTATCCGTGAAGAACGTGCGGAAAGTGGTCTGTTCAAGCATCGAGCGGAACTCGTCGGTCAACCGATAAGCCCCATCATCGCAGAGGCGCACCAAAGGAGTCTGCCCGAAACGTTTGCTGTTCGCGGCGATGAAATAGGAATAATCCAACGTGGCGAACGCGGAACGGCATTGCAACTCGTTACTGTCCGCATCGGGGAACAGCGCAGTCAACAACGTCTGCAAATCGACGATCGTGATCGCATGCTGTGAAGCGACCTCACGAAGCGCAGTCAGCGCATCCTCGGAACAATCCGGATCGATCCGCTGCCAATCCATACCGCACAATGCCGCCAAAACCAACAATTCGTGCGGATGCAAGCCGCGCAATTGCGTGGCGGTCAACATTTTCAGCACACCATTCTGCGCATCCGAAGTCGATTCAAGCTGTTCAAGATACGAAATGGTCGCATTCTTGCCGCGCGACAGACTCTTCTCGCGGGAACGTACGAACGACAGATAATCTTCGTTCTTCGACGCCATCGTGAACACGAGCGACGCGTCACGGCGCGCGAAATCCATCAGCATCGGGATACGTCCCAATTCGTACCGCATCTGCTGGTACTGCTGGCTCAGCAGTTTCATATTCGACAAATCGGCGGTGTCAAGCGAGGCAAGCACGCGCTCGCGGGCGATTTTGTCGAAGCTGATGGACGAGACGCCGATGGTTTCGCGTTGCAGATTCTTACGGGCTACGTCGCGGTCGCCGGTATGGCCGTACAGTGCGATCGGAATCAGATAATTATTCGCGTAATTGCCGATGAAATCAATGACGACCACGCAATCCTTGCCGCTTGCCTTGCGCAAACCACGGCCGAGCTGCTGCGTGAAAATGATGCTCGACTTCGTTTGACGCAACATCACGATCTGATTGACGTGTGGAATATCCACGCCTTCATTGAACAGGTCGACGGTGAAAATATAGTCCAATTCGCCGTTCTCCAACTGTGCTACGGCAGTGTCGCGTTCCATCTGCGAATTTTCGCCGGTGATGGCTTTCGTGCGGTATGGCCGTTCCGCCTGCTGGTTCATCTGCTGGTTGAACAGGTCGGACAGTCGTTTCGCTTCCTCGCGTCGGCTGCAGAACACCAGACCTTGCACGGGTGTTCCGGCCTCGCTGTAGATCTGTATCTTGTCGATGATGTAGCGCACGCGGTTCGGGTCGGCGAGTTCTTCAAGCCAACGGCTTAGCTCGTTACGTTCCTGGTCGGTCATTGACTCGACCTTGACGTCTTTGCCGGCGATCTTCTCGTCGGGCGCGTCCTGAATGTATTCGTGCACCCCGTAATAGTGGAACGGGCAGAGCATGTCCTCTTCAAGCGCCTTCTGCAGGCGGATTTCGTAGGCCACGTTGTTGCCGAATAATTCGAAGATGTTCGCACCGTCCGTACGTTCCGGCGTTGCGGTCATGCCGAGCATGAAATTCGGCTGGAAATGGTCGATGACGCGTTTATACGATTCGGCGGCCGCATGATGCACTTCGTCGACGAGAATGTAATCGAACTCGTCTGCGTCGAATTGTGCAAGCGTTTCCGGACGCGACATCGTCTGCACGGTGGCGAACACGTATTTGCGATCCGATTCCTTGCTGCCACCCGAAAACAGGCCGAGTTCGCTTTTCGGGCATCCAAGCACTTTTTGGAACGATTCTTCAGCTTTCTTGAGGATCTGCTCCTGTTGCGCGATGTACAGCATGCGATTCGGTTTGACCTGCCGCACGTCGAACGCTGACAGATACGTTTTGCCGGTGCCGGTAGCGGAAACGATGATCGCACGGCTTTCGCCCTGCTTGCGTAGCTGTGCGAGATTCATCAGCGCTTCCACCTGCATGGCGTTCGGCTGAATGGTTTGCGATTGGCTTGTTTTTTCGATCGGCTTGCGATTCGGCCGTTGCGGCGCGTACTTTTTGAAGTCTTCCTCGTACAGTTTCAGCCAAGCGTCGGTGAGCGGCTTCGATTCGCTGATTTGCGATTCGATTTCCTCGCTAAGCTGTTCGGCAAGACCGCTGGTATCGGTGGTGGCGACTTTGAGATTCCACTCGCGATTGGAATTCAGCGCGTTGATGGTGAGATTCGAACTGCCAACATACGTGGAATACAACGGCTCGTCGCCTTGCGCATGATGGAAAACATAGCCTTTGGGATGATAAGGGTAGGCAGCTGTGGCATCGTCATCGTTTCGACTGGACCGCTCCGGCTGCCAAACTTGCACTTGAATACCGGTTTCCCGCTGAAGTTTCAGCAGTTCCCTGAATGCTTTGGGAGAGTTGAAATAATTGAACGTCGACGTGATGATTCGACCAGCCTGATGGTCATTGTTGTCAGCGAAATCAAGGAAATACTGCTTAAGCACCTGCAACGCGCCCTGGCTGACGAACGCGACGGACATGTCGAAATCCTGACTGCGTTGCAGTTCATCCTTGATGGCGTATTCCATGGTCCGACCGTCATGGTTGGCGATCAACGTCGGCTCGTACTGTGCGTCGACATTGTCCTTTTTGTTGACGAAACCGGATAGCAGCGCCTCAACAAGGGAGGAATGGTCATGGTCGTCCATATTGCGCATCATCAGTCGTCACTTTCGTGCGTGGCTGCCGGAAAAGCCGGAAAATCCATGGCGGAGATCAATCGCACCGCTTCTCGGTCGGCGGGCGCCCAGTCCAAAGTGGGCATTTCGGCGGGCGCTACCCAACGAATCTCATGATGCTCGGTCAGATGGGGTGCGCCGCTTATCAAATGGCACACAAACGACGTGAGCACGACGGTACCGAAATCGTAATCGTAAGAAGACGTGCACACTTCGTTGGCAACTTCGACCTCGCACAGCAACTCTTCTTCGATTTCGCGATGCAATGCCTGACGCGCCGTTTCATGCGGTTCGATCTTGCCGCCCGGAAACTCCCAGAAACCAGCCAGTGATCGGCCTTCTCCGCGTTGCGCGCACAGCACCTTGCCGTCTTTGACGATAGCCGCGCCGACGACGTTAATGGTTTTGCGCGGTGTCGGTTGCGCTGACTGTTGCGGATTCTGGTCGGTTGTCGTCATTGCTTTCTCCTGACTAATGAACAGGTCCAGGATACAACGGGGGAGATTACGCCAGGCCCGAATGGGGAGCAACTTACGCGATGGAAATCAGTCCCAATGGTGTCACTTGCATAGCCTGGTGTATCGGCAGTTGGGGAAACCGGTGCACCCGTAAAACGCGCGGGACGGGTCGGAGCCGGTGTGCCGCAATCGCAATGCCTCACCGCAATTCGGGCATTGCGGCGGCAGCTTCACGCCGCGGAAGATGTTCGGGCAGATCTTGTCGTGCAATTCGTACATGAAACGTGACGGACGCGACTGGTCCACCACGAAAAACAGCTTCTTTTTGCAACGCGTCATCGCCACGTAAAACAGCCGGCGTTCCTCCGCATGCGGCATCCGTTCCACTTCCGGCAGCAGCAGACCGAGCAGCGGCTCTTCGGGAATCGCGCTCGGGAAGCCTTTCAAACCGCCGGAACAGCACAGCAGAAAAACGAAGTCGCGTTGCAGACCCTTGGATTTATGCGCGGTCATGAACTCGATATCCATCTTTGGCTTCTCAAGGAACACAATGCCGCCAGTGTGCTCGTCAATCTGGAACAATCCGTCGCGATCGTTGCGTGACAACAGATTCAGATCGCTTTTGTAACGTCCCAGCATAAGTACCGACGCGGTTTTCGGCAGCTTGCGTAACTGCTCGATGATCGCGTCGAAGCGCTCCTTCTGCGTGGCGCCGCCAAGCGCCTTCAGCGAATAATCCTTCTTATCGGATGGATTATGCAAATGCTTGACATACAGGCTTTTGTCCTGCATGACGAACGCGCCGCTCGCGTCGATGAGACTCTGTCGGAATCGTCGCGTGGTGGTGATCTGGAACATGCGCGTCGGGCCCCAAGTGCGCCAAATATCGGCGAAATCGAGAATCAGGTGAATGTCGCTGCCGGCGAAACGGTAGATCGACTGCCAGTCGTCGCCCACGCAGAACAGCGTGAAATCGCTCTGCTCTCGCAATGCGCGGATCAGCTCGTAACGTGGCCGCGACATGTCTTGGTATTCGTCGATGAGCACGTATTTGTACGGGTGGCGGTATGCGCCGCGCCTTACGCAGCGAATGGCGTCGGTGATCATGCCGGGAAAATCGATGCCCTGGGTCGTGCGGAAATTGCCGACATACGCGTTGTACAGCGGCTCGACGAGCTGCAGCATCTCACGATTACGGCCGATATGTTTGCCGCCGCGCCTCTCATTGAGCTCGCGCATACCGTCGATGCCGATATTGTTCTGCCGCATGTGCTGGATGATGGTCTGCGCGTTTTCGACAAGGCTTTGCCTGTACTGGTTGAAAGCGTAATCATCCGTCGGCAGCTGGAAATCCTCGCTTTTCGCGGCTTTGCCGTATTTGCCGAGCAGTTCCTTCGACATGAGTTTGAATGCCAGCAGACGGTAGCCGATGTTTTTCGAAAGCAGTTGCTCGAATGTGTTGCGGACCACCGTGTTCGACGTGTGCCCGTCGATGATGGGACGGTTGGCGATGGTGGCCGCGCGGCAGATTTCCAAGCCGAGACTGTGGAACGTGCATGCGCGGATCGTTTTGCCGGTGCTTGCCATGATACGTTGCGACATGTCGCCCGCGGACGCCTTGGTGAACGACAATACGAGAATCTCTTCGGGGGTGGCGCGTTTTGTGGCAAGCAGCCATGCGATATATCCGATGATGGTGGTGGTTTTGCCGGTTCCCGCGCCCGCGAGCACGAGGGTGTTGTGACCTGCGCCGGCGATCGCGCTGATCTGCTCGTCGCTCAATTCGTGCTTTTCGATATTGCCGATGATGTCACGCGCCTTGTCGATGCGGTCGGCTGGCAACAGCGGTTGCGGGGTGAGCTTTGCAGGCCGTTGCGATTGGTGTTGCTGCGATTGACGGCGTTGCGATTGACGTTGCGGCGTGGCATGCGGTTGCAGTTGCGGTTGCGTGACTCGTCGCGCAACCTGTCCCGTCTGCTTGGTCTGTCCGGTCCGCGCAGGCTTGGCGTTGTTGGCATTCTTGGCAGAGGATTGCGTTTGCCGGGGCTGCTGCGTCTCATCTTCCGTGCCCAGCACGTACTTCAGCATCCTCAGCAATCCCATGACGCTCCTTCTATGCGTTTCCAAACCGCCGCAAGGGGCAATTATAACGTGGGCGGAGCGCGTCACGCCCACGTCATCGATCGCATCGCTACGCTTCGAACGGGTACTTAAGACCCCAATCCGCACGCAGCGAATCCATGCATTCCATGATGCGCAACGTGTCGGAATGCGGCATCTCATCGCATTCGGTACGCCCGTCCAGCATGGCCTGTGCGGCCGATGCCACCTCATACTCGTAGCCGGTCAACTGTTCGGGAACGTCATAATGCGCGGTGACGGCATGCGAGCCGTCGAACACGTCAATCGCCTCGACATTGTTGATGTTCTGGCACGTGAGATACCCCTCCGTGCCCCACACCGCGCCCATACGGTCCGAATGGCACAGAATCGAGCTTTGCGCGGTGGCCATCACACCATTCTGGTAATAGAACGTCATCGAATTGTGCGCGTCCACGCCGGTTTCATACGGTTGCATCGACGATTCAACACGTGCGATCGGCGCATTATGCATGATCATGTCGATGAAATTGATTGGATACACGCCGACGTCCAGCAGCGCGCCGCCAGCCAGCGCAGGATCGGTGATACGCGCCTTCGCCGTGGTCGGATAGCACAGATTCGCGTCGATCGCCTGCACCTCGCCGATCACGCCGGACGCGATGATATCGTCGATCATGCCACGCGACGGCATATACCGCGTCCAAATCGCCTCCGTGCACAGCATGCCGGTCTCATCCGAAACGTCCAATATCTCACACGCCTGCTGCGTGTTCGCGCCGAACGCCTTCTCCACCAGCACGCCCTTGCCGGCGCGCATGCACAAAATCGCCTGCTCGGCATGGAAGTTATGCGGAGTGGCGATATACACAAGATTCACGTTCGGATCGGCGACAAGCTCCTCATACGATCCGTACGACACCGGAAAACCATATTTCGCCGCGAACGCCGCTGCGCGCTCGCCGTCGCGGGCCGCCACCGCGTACGGTGCGACCAGATCACGGTACCGGTCATCCGCCGCCATTTTCACCAACGTTTCGGCCATGCTCTGCGCGATACGGCCCGCGCCGAGAATCGCCACATTGATCTGTGCCATGAAATCTCCTTGTTTTGAACTGCCTGTTTGCTACGTTGCAATGACCAGCGTACGCCACATGCGACGGCGGCACGCGTTATGCGAAAACGATTGATCGGCCCTTTTGCCATAATGGGAAGCCGTGACGGCAGAGCATCGCAGGCAGACAGCCAAACCCGGAAAAACCGGCAAACCCAAGAAAACCGGCAAACCTAGAAAAACCGGCAAACCCGAAAAATACGAGCGGGGCACGCGCAGCTACACCATGTCCCACATCCGCGGCAAAGACACATCCATCGAACGGATGGTACGTAGCTTTCTGTTTGCCAAAGGCTTGCGATTCCGCAAAAACGACAAGCGATACCCAGGCCACCCGGACGTGGTACTACCGAAATACCGTACGATCATATTCGTCAACGGCTGCTTCTGGCACATGCACGAAGGCTGTCCGAAAGCCACACGCGTGCCCAAATCGAACGTCGAATTCTGGACCGCGAAACTGCTGCGCAATCACGAACGAGACGCGAGGCAGCGCGCCGAACTCGAAGCGGACGGCTGGAAAGTCATCGTGGTGTGGGAATGCGAGCTCGGTAAGAAGGTGCGCGACGAACGGTTGGAACGGCTTTACCGCGAAATCGTGGACGATTCCGGAAAGGCGGACGATTCCGGGGAATGACAGTCGGCAGGCGGCGTTGTACGAAACGTGGTAAAAACAGGAATATGGAAAATGTTGAGAATGGCGTGCAGCCGCAGTTGTCGAAGCGCGCGCAGATTGCCAATCCGTTCCGCGCCATGGTGTTCGGAGCCATGGCCGATGAGATGATCGCCAACGGCGCCGATGTGGTCAAGCTGAGCCTCGGCGAGCCGGACTTCGGCGCGCCGCCGGCCGTGCGTGACGCCATGCGCGAACAGTATGACGGCCGTCCGCTGCCGTACACCGCGGCGATGGGCCTGCCGGAACTGCGCCAGGCGATTTCCGATTTCTATAAGGAACGTCACCACGTCGACGTCGACCCGAAACGCATCGCGATTACCGCAGGCGGTTCGACGGCACTGCTGCTGTCCGCCGCGCTGACGGTCAACGATGACGACGAAGTGCTCATCGCAGACCCGTCCTACCCGTGCAACCGCGAGCTGGTACGCGCGTTCGGCGGCAAAGTCGTGGACGTGCCGACGTCCGCCGCCACCCGATTCCACCTGACGCCGGAACTGTGCAAAGAATACTGGACGGACCGCACCAAGGCCGTCATGATCACTTCGCCGTCCAACCCGACCGGCACCACCATCGCCTTCGACACCCTGAAAGCCGTGTGCGACCTAGCCCGTGAGCGTGGCGCATGGCGCATCGTCGACGAAACCTACCTCGACCTGGCCGACCGCGAACCGGACGGATCCGACGTGAAATCCGTGCTGGCCTGCGATCCGGACGCCATCGTCTGCTCCAGCTTCTCCAAGTTCTTCGGCATGACCGGCTGGAGGCTCGGCTGGATGGTCGTGCCCGAATACGCGCTCGAAGCCATGGACGACCTCGCCACCAACTTCTTCCTGTGCGC
>ENA-OOXF01001533-OOXF01001533.1-human-gut-metagenome-genome-assembly--contig:-NODE-1533-length-14676-cov-4.520005_pt1 | contig 14676 bp, 12 predicted proteins | sample MGYA00241586_ERZ501341 | MGnify/ENA primary metagenome ERZ501341 (study PRJEB25962, sample SAMEA2042985) | human gut metagenome | biome: human gut; feature: human-associated habitat; material: faeces... | reverse complement strand
GAGTCGGTGGCCGGGTCGGCCTGCTCCTGGCCGACGTGCAGCTGCAGGGTTTCAAAACGGTACTTCTTGTTGTTCTCGGCCATGGTATTCTCCTTGGTTGTGCTAGGTCGCGAGGATTTTTCCTTGCCACCCGCCTGCCGTGTTCGGGCGGTTGGCGAGGTGTTGGTTATGAAGTTACGACGCTTGGGCCGCGCGGCGCAAGCTGAACGTTATCGGACTTGCCTATAAGGGCTTATAAAGCCTTGGAATCATTGACGTGAGCGACTGTCAGAAGTCACGAAAAAGTCGTTGAAATTATCGCGACACGCCGGGCCGCACGCATGCGCTTTCAAGGTCGACTGCGGTCACGGTGATATCGCTGCCATGCCTTTCGCGCATGGCTCAAGTGTCCGTGATGATTGCTTGTTCCACCCGTCACCAAGACGGTTTGCCCGCTCGGTGATGACGTCTGTTTCATTTTTCTGCCGCCCGGTTACATGGTTTACATGACGAACGACTACAGTCAAACATCGCCAATGAATTATTCCGCCAACATGGTGAAGGGATTCGAACAGACATGACCGATGTAACTCTGTATGACCGTGATCCGAACTATATTCCGCGCGTGGCCGCCGTGCACGACATGTGCGGCTACGGCAAGTGCTCGCTGACCGCCGCGATTCCGATTCTCTCGGCCGCCGGCTGCGATGTGTGCCCGGTGCCGACCGCCCTGTTCTCGGCGCACACACGCTATGCAGTGTTCACGTTCCATGACACCACGGATATTCTCTCCGGTTACTTGGATGCCTGGCAGAAGGAAGACGTGGAGCTGGATGGCGTGTATTCAGGCTTCCTCGGCTCCCCCGATCAGGTGGCGATCATTCAGCGTCTCTACCGCGAATATCCGAACGCGCTGCGTCTGGTTGACCCGGTGATGGGAGACGCCGGCGAAATGTACCCCACGTACACACCGGAGCTGTGCGAGGCAATGGGCGCGCTGGCCGATGGTGCCGACGTGTTGATGCCGAACCTCACCGAAGCGAGCATTCTCACCAAGCGTGACTATCCTGGCCAGGATATTGATGAGGCCACGGTTAACGAGCTGCTTGGTGCTCTGCTGGAGTTGGGTGCCAAGAACGTGGTGCTGAAGGGCATTGACCATGGCGATGGCAAAATCGTCAACTATGTGGCCAGCGCTTCCACCGGTGTTGCCGGTAAGATCGAGCTGGCTCATGAGAAGTTGCCATACATGATTCATGGCACGGGTGACGCCTTCGCCTCTGCCCTGTGCGGCGCGGTGATGGCCGGCCGCGGCCTGGCCGAGTCGGCCGAAATCGCCGGTGAGTTCGTGCGTCACGCCATGGTCAGCACCCGTAACCAGCCGCATTTCGAGGATCGTGGCGTCAGTTTCGAACTGAACCTTGGCGAACTCACCGATTTGGTGAAGTGACCGCACCTTGGCTCCCCTCTCCGCTCACTGGGTCTGACGTATTCAGCGAACAATCCGATGGGTTGTTTTTTCGTCACAGGGAAGTCGACTGGTGAGCCTTGGTAAACCTTCTGAACTAATGGTGGATAACCGAGTTTTCATCCACACGTTATCCACAACACGCCAAACCGCGTCATAGTATCCACATTTGCCGGTTGCGCTTGTGCTCTTACATAAGTAACCCGCACAGTGGAATCATGAACGCTTTACCACCTACTCAGCCGACGACGAAGTCCGGCATCGACGCCGGTCTTGCCTTTCACCAGCCCATGCTGGCTTCACCTGATCCGCAGGCAATGCTGCCTTCGGAACGGATTGCGGCCACGATGGGCGACCGCAATCTGACGCCCAAACAGTTCGGCGCGCTCGGCGAGCAGTATGCCGCCGCGTGGCTGGAGGAACACGGTTGGACGACCTTGAGCCGCAATTGGCATACCCGTTACGGCGAATTGGACATCGTGATGCTCAATCCCGAGTACACGGTGGTGTTCGTCGAAGTGAAATCACGCCGGTCCATGCATTACGGATATCCGCAAGAGGCCATTACGCCGGCGAAACAGCACAATCTCAGGAAAGCCGCCTGCGATTGGCTACTTGACCGGCGTAATCGGGTGCCGCATTCGGCGGTCCGTTTCGATGTCGTCACCATCGTGCTTCGGGTGGGCAGGCCGCTCGTGCATCACATTGAAAATGCCTTCTGAAGCCCCCCCCCAAAAAAAACAGCCACGTTGCGAAACACATTGTGAAAGGAGTAGACATGGCTATCGGCAGCACCCTCTCAGTCGGACTGATCGGCCTTAAGGCCTTCATCGTCCAAGTGCAGGCTTTCATCAGCCCTGGCTTGCCATACTTCAGCATCATCGGATTGCCGGATGCATCGTTGTCCGAAGCCCGCGAGCGCGTGAAATCAGCGTGTCAAGCCACTGGATTCGGTTGGCCGCAAACCCGTGTGACCGTGAACATGAGCCCTGCGGCCATGCCCAAACGCGGTTCGTCGCATGATCTGGCCATCGCGGCCAGCGTCCTATGTGCGGCGGGTGCCATAGGGCATGATTGCCTAGAAGATACCATTGTGCTCGGCGAAGTGAATCTTGACGGCTCGGTGCTGCCGATTCATGGGCTGCTCCCGATCATGCTGCATGCCGAGGAACGTGGCGTGCGCAAAATGATTGTTCCCCATCGCAATCTTGACGAGGCTTCGATGGTGGATGGACTGGATGTAGTGGGCGTGAGGCATGTGGGTGAGCTCATCGAACTGATGGGCGGCGATGCCACCTATACGATTCCCGATACACCGGTTACCGACGAGACCACCACGGATCAATCGCCCACAAGTCATCCCAACGATTGTGGCGATATGAACGAGGTTCTGGGTCAGGAGCATGCCAAATGGGCACTGCAAGTGGCGGCGGCAGGCGGGCATAATCTCATCATGACCGGCCCGCCAGGCAGCGGCAAAACCATGTTGGCCTCACGTATGCCCGGCATCATGTGCCCGTTGAACGAGGCGGAACAGCTGGAGGTGGCATCGATTCGATCGCTGTGCGGCATACTGCCTCAGTACGGCATCACCGACATGCCGCCGTTCGAGGCACCGCACCACACCGCCAGCACGGCGGCCTTGGTGGGTGGTGGCAGCGGCATCGCCGTTCCCGGCGCAATCACACGCGCGCATCGAGGCATTCTGTTTCTGGACGAGGCACCGGAATTCAGCGCACGCGCCCTGCAGACGTTGCGCGAACCATTGGAATCCGGGTATGTGGCGCTTTCCCGTTCAAAAGGCAGCACCTACTACCCGGCCTCATTCCAACTCATCATGGCGGCCAACCCCTGTCCGTGCGGATACTATTACGGCACCGGCGAACGTTGCGCTTGCCGGGAAAAAGACCGTATACGTTATTTCTCGCGATTGTCCGGACCGATACTGGATCGTGTGGATATTCAGATGGCGGTGCCACCAGTCTCGCGCATTGCCGCGCAAAGCGAGCCAATCGGCGAGTCCAGTGCCGGGATACAAGCTCGTGTGATTCGTGCCCGTCAAGTGGCCAAAGACCGGTTCAGACAGTATGGATGGGTGTGCAACGCGCAAGCTTCGGGCAAATGGCTGCACGCCAATACATCGCTGAAAGCGATGGAATTGGTCAATCGGGCCCTGTCCAATCATCAACTCACATTGCGCGGGGCTGATCGCGCCATGCGTCTGTCTTGGACGCTCGCCGATCTGGCCGGCCGCGTATCCCCCACTGAACAGGACGTCCATCAGGGCATCGAAATGAGAACGAGGATGACATGAGTAACGCTACTGATATCCGGCAATCTGGCGGCACCGCAGGAAGTGTGGATCACACCGATACGAGTCTCGCCGTTTCGCGCACTATTCCCGTACCTCCCACGGATACGTTGTATCGTGCCGCGCTCACGTTCTGTCTTGATGGCGCGGATGTGATGATGTACGCCACGCTCAAAGGCGCGGAAAACGCCGAATCCCTCTGGCATGCGTTGGCGCAATCCCATCCAAGCCAGCCATCTGAAATCTGCGGCCCGGCGCTGTCACGTATTGACCGCATGTTCGTGGACGGCCTCACTCGATGGGGCCGCAAGGCGTCGGCGAACGCGATGCGCTCCTTCCGCAATGCACTGGCCTGCTGGCATAACCGCATGATGGACCTGCCCTCGCAAGACATCATCCAACTGGCCGACTGGTTCACTATGGATGGCACGCAATGGATTATCGGCCCTGGCCATCCATGTTGGCCCTCGCAGTTGGCCGACCTGTCCATTCGCTCCGATTGGGCGCCACCGCTGTGTTTGTGGATCAAAGGCGATCCACGCGCATTGACCAGTTGCGCCAAACCGGTCGGCATCGTCGGTTCACGGGACGTGACCGAATATGGCCGGTATGTGGCACACACCGTAGCCGAACAGGCAGCCGTTGCCGGGCATCTGGTCGTGTCCGGAGGCGCGATGGGCACGGATGCGGCGGCACATTGGGGAGCGTTGAATGCGCTGCACGGCAGAATGCCCGCCAATGTGGGCAAAACCGTTGCCGTATTCGCCGGCGGGCTCAACCATATCGGACCGATGCGTAACCGCACGCTGTTCGAACGCATCGAGGCGCAGGGTGGTGCACTGATCAGTGAACTGTGCCCCGGGACGATTCCCGAAGCCCGTCGTTTTCTGCTTCGCAACCGCATTATCGCGGCCATGTCTTCCACATTGATTGTGACGCAAGCCCGGTTGCGTTCCGGAGCGCTCAACACCGCGGGATGGGCATGCGAATTGCTGCGCGAAGTGTATGCGGTTCCCGGTGACATCAATCAGCCTTGCAACGCCGGGTGCAATAAGATGATCGGCGACCACCGAGCGATGATTCTGTGTGCCGCCACATCCACCGAGGATATATGCCATGAACGGCATAAGCCCGTTATGGCAGCATGCCCAGGCATATCGAAATCCACAGGTCAGGACTCGTCCGAAAACGAGGAGGCCATGGAAGTGCCGGCAACGACTCCGTTATCGCCAGCATCCTCGGAATCATCGGCGTCACAGGAGTCGTCACAAGATTCAGGTCATTCGAAACGTTCGAAGACCAAGCATACTCAGCCTACGCGCACTCAATCCAAGGATGGGCCGGCGAGCGCAACTGCCGATTCCGGTAACGACAAAAGCAAGGGTGAAGAGCTTCCCTCGTCGCATCAGATGCCGGATCTTCGTGTCAAGCCGAAGCCCGATCCCGAGAAGGAAGCCCAACAACGTATCATTATCGCCAAGCTGCCGGAAATGGAACGCACATTAGTGGCATTGATTCGTGAATGCCGTAAACGACATCTCATCGTCACCCCGGACGCACTATTGCGTGTGGCGCGAGAGACGGTACCCGACGAGATTCCCAATATCGGCACCATACTTGAGCTACTCGGCGCATTGGAGCTGAAGGGAGTGATCGAGCGGGATGCCGGCATACTCAAGCTGAGCAGCCGTGTCGGCTAATCGGCTTCCATGACACGGCTCGAAGGCTGTTCGGCGGGTGTGCGAGAATCGAACCCATGAGTCCGAAACGTTTGGAAGATATGTATGATGCGGTGATCGTCGGCGCCGGAGCGGCCGGCCTGTCGGCGGCGTTGGGACTGCTGCGCTCCCCCGAGATCACCGAGCTCAAGGAACAAGGCGTGGACCCGAAGATCCTCGTGGTCTCCAAACTGCAGCCGCTGCGTTCGCACACCGGTTCAGCCGAGGGCGGCATCGCCGCGAGCCTGGGCAATGTGGAGCCCGATGACTGGCACTGGCATTACTACGACACCATCAAGGGCGGCGACTGGCTGGTGGACCAGGATGCGGCCAAACTGCTCGCCGAATACGCGCCGCAGACCGTGATCAACCTGGAGCGTCAGGGCGTGGCCTTCTCCCGTACCGAGGACGGGCATATCGCCCAGCGCCGGTTCGGCGGCCACACGCGCGAGTTCGGCGGCGCCCCGGTCAAGCGCGCCGCCTATGCGGCCGACCGCATCGGCCACCAGATTCTGCACGCCTTGTGGCAGCAGTGCGTGGCCGCCGGCGTCGAGTTCGCCGAGGAATGGTATGTGACCGACCTGGTGCTCGCCGACGACGGCAAGCAGGCGGCCGGCATCGTGGCCTTTGACACGCATTCGGGCAAGATTCAGGCCATCCACGCGCGCAACGTGCTGCTTGCCACCGGTGGCGCGGGCCGACTGTTCCACACCACGTCAAATTCCTGGGATCTGACCGGCGACGGCATGGCCTTGACCTTGGCCGCCGGTCTGCAGCTGGAGGACATCGAATTTGTGCAGTTCCACCCCACCGGGCTCGCGCACACCGGCATCCTGCTGTCCGAGGCGGCCCGCGCCGAGGGCGGCATTCTGAGGAACGCCGACGGTGAGCCGTTTATGGAACGCTACGCTCCGGAGCATAAGGATCTGGCCGCACGAGACGTGGTCTCCCGCTCCATCATGGCGGAGATCGACGCCGGTCGCGGCGTCGCCGAAGGACCCGGATGGTCCGAAGGACTGCGTCTGGCTGGATATGACCGGCATCGACCCCGAACGTATGAAGGAAGTGCTGCCGCAGGTGGTCGAAACCATCGAGCAGTACGCGAACCTCGATCCGGCCAAGGACCTAGTACCCATCAAGCCCACTGCACACTACACGATGGGCGGCATCCCCATCACCACCGACGGCGAGGTGTACCGTTGGGCCGACGGTGCCGTGCAGGTAGTCGATGGACTGTTCGCCGCTGGCGAATGCTCTTGTGTCTCCGTACATGGTGCGAATCGTCTGGGCGGCAATTCTCTGCTCGACGCCTGCCTGTTCGGCACACGCGCTGGTCAGACGATGGCCGCACGCATCGCCGAGAACCCGGTTGACTCCCCCATGGCCGATGATTCGGCCGATGACATGCTGACCGATGCCGCCGATCAGGCTGCCGATTCTCGCAAAGCGGAGCTTGACGAACTGCTCGCCGGGCCAATAGATGATTCAGACGATGGAGTGCCCACCGCCAATCCTTATCAGCTCATGGCCCAACTCGGATCAGTGATGGAGCAGGCTCTGGCCGTACGTTGCACCGCTCAGACCATCGATACGGCGTTGACCCAGATCAACGGTGACATCACACCGGTTGCCGATACCTTGCGGGCCCATGACAAGACCGCCGCTTTCAATCAGGAGGTCACCGCCATCTGGGAAGTCCGTCATCTGATCGAACTGGCCGAGGTCATGCTGCACGCTTCCGAATCCCGTCAGGAATCTCGCGGATCCATGCAACGCCTTGATTTCCCCGAACGCGACGATGAGCATTTCCTTGCTCACTCGATGGTCGCCGATGATGGTTCGGTAAGTTTCAAGCCGGTGCACATCACCGACTATCCGCCCAAGAAGCGCGAGTACTGATCCGCTGGTGGTAATACCCAAGCCGCCTAGGGCTTGTGGCACAATAGGTTGGCTAATATTGGACTTGACATCCCACTGTTTCATGGAGGCAGAACATGGCTGAGGCGAGCAACACGACGGTTACCCTGCAAGTGCATCGTTTCACGCCGCGACCCGAGCGTGCCGAACGTGCACGCGGTGGCAGCCCGTTTGCCAAGAAAGGCTCCCCGTTCGGCGGCGGCTCGGATTCGGCGGCGCGCCGTCGTCCGCGCGGCAAGCAGTGGGTGCAGGAGTACACGATTCCCGCGCGCCCTTCGGATACTGTGTTGGATTGTCTGCTGACCATCAAACGCACCGTCGACCCGACGCTGGCCTTCCGTTATTCGTGCGGTCATGGCATGTGCGGTTCGGACGCCGTGGCCATCAACGGCACCCCCACCCTGCTGTGCACAGCCACCATCCGCGATTGGGCCAAGCAACCCGGCGCCATGCCCGAAGTCGATGACGAAGGGTTCCGACACACCGGCACCGAGGCTGAGGAATCCGACGATTCCGCGGAAAACGTCGCAAACGCGGCGGCCGCCCAGAACTCAGCCGCAAACGGTTCGCTGGGAGTCATCGAACTGGCGTCCCTGCCCGGCTTCCCGCCGCAGCGCGACCTCATCGCCGACATCGACCCTATGCTCAACCAGATCAGGAAGCTCACCCCGTATCTTCAGGCGGACGGCGTGCTCGCCACCACCGCCGAAGGCAAGGTGGACGTGTTCGAATACCTGCAGAACCCCGAACAACTCGCCAAATACGAGCTGCTGAGCAACTGCATCGCCTGCGGCGTGTGCGAAGGCGCCTGCCCGGTGTACGCCGGCGGCGACGCCTTCATCGGCCCGGCCGCGCTGATTTGGGCCTCCCGTTTCGTCAACGATTCGCGCGACACCAAGGCCATGGAGCGTATGGATGCCATCGACACCGCCGACGGCGTGGCCGCCTGCCAGTCCGTGCGCGCCTGCTCCCGCCACTGCCCGCGCGGCATCGATGTGGGCGAGGAGATGTGGCAGATCGTGGCTAAGGTCCGCGAGCGCTAAGCCGCGCCGCGGCTGGCTGCGGCGATCGCCTAAGCACATGCGTCGATGCATCCGCTGGGTGCCCGCACGAGAGAAGACATGAAAGAACGAATTATGGACAGAACGCAGTACACCAACCTCGCCAAGGCATGGGAATTCACCGAGGAACACGCGCGCGAACGTGAATCCGATGCGTTGACCGACACCCGTACGGCCGCCGACGAGTCCGGCCAGTTGCAGGGTTCGGCGGCGCAGGCCCGTCTGCTGGGCATGCTGGTGCGCATCACCGGCGCCGCTTCGGTGATTGCCGTGGGCACCGGCTCGCTGGTGGAGACCTTGCAGCTCGCCCATGCACTGGATAACAAGGGCCTGCTGACTGCGGTCGATTCCACCGCCCAGGGCATCGCGCTGATTCGCAAGGCGTTCGCCGAGCTGCAGGACGAGACCGACACCACGTTGCGTGCGGTGAACGCCCCGGCCAGCGTGTTTCTGCCGCGCCTCAACGCCAATGATTACGATCTGATCGTGGTGGCGGGCGACGCCGAGAACTATGCCGCCACGTTCGCCCAGGCCTCCCGTCTGCTGCGCGTGCACGGCGTGATCGTGTTCACCGATGTGCTGGCGTTGGAGGACGGTCAGGGCGGCGTGATCAATCCGGCCGACCGCAGCGACAAGGCCATCGCCATGCGTGAGCTGCTCACCACCGTCGAAGATGACGAAGGTTTCGAGTCCACGCTCACCCCTGACGGCACCGGCCTGCTCATCGCCTACAAAAAGTAACTCTGTCCTTGGCTCCCCTCGGAGAGGGGAGCCACTCTATCTCGCTTACCTCACAATTGCGCTGACGGCCACGTCCACGGCTTCGTCGGCGTCATCGGTTACGGTGACCAGTTTCGGGTCGATCGTCGAGATCATGCCATGCTCGGCCACCGGACCGTTGAGCCAGTCAAAGAGCCCCTGCCAGTATTCCTTGCCGTAGAGCACCACCGGAATATTCGCCACCTTGTGGGTCTGGACCAAGGTCAATAATTCGAACATCTCATCCAGTGTGCCGAAGCCTCCCGGGCATACGATCACGCCGGAGGAATACTTGATGAACATGGTTTTTCGCACAAAGAAGTACCGGAAGCTCATGCCGAGGTTCACCCACTGGTTCAACCCCTGCTCGTGCGGCAATTCGATGCCAAGTCCCACCGATTTGCCGCCGGCCAGTGCCGCTCCCCTATTCGCGGCTTCCATGATGCCGGGACCACCGCCGGTGATGACGGCGATGTTGCGCTTGGCTATCTGGCTACCCATGCGCCGTGCTGCCTTGTAGATCGATTCGGTGCGCTGGGTGCGTGCGGAGCCGAAAATAGAGACCGCAGGTCCGAGCTCGGCGAGCGCCCCGAAACCGTCCACGAATTCCGATTGGATGCGCAGCACACGCCATGGGTCCATGTGCAGCCAGTCGGTGTCCTGATCGGGTTTCAGCAGGTTGGCGGTGGTGTTGTCCGAGGGAATCATCTGGCCGCGTAGAATCACCGGGCCGCGATGATAGGTATCGCCCAGCGGCGAGGCGTCCTCCAGATCGACCGGGTTCACCGGTGTGGCCGCAGCCTCAGTTGCCGTCTCAGCCTCCAACGCCGCCGCATCATTCGCGGCTGTGGCTTCCAATGGTTCCATATCGTCCACGACTGCGGACTTGGATGCGGCCTCGGCTAGATTCTTTGCTTCAGCGGCCTTTTTGCCGTCGTTCTTCTTGGATTTCTTCTGCTTCTTTGCCATCCAATGTCCTCCTGTACGGCGCTATCGACTCTTCGCATTCTAGCGCCTGAAGCTCTGCGTACGTTTTCCGCGAAATCATCCTTGACTTCGTGAAGAACGTACGGTGAGTGACACTGAGCGTACGTTTTCCGCGAAATAAGGCCTCATCTCGTGAAGAACGTACACTGAGCGCGTCTCAGCGTACGGTTTTCACGAAACAAGGCCAACAATGGAGTAGGGACCGTCTAAGCCATCAGTGGCGGAAGTCGATTTCCACACTGGCGGTGCCGTCGGCGAGGGTGCCGGGGTGTTCCGTGGGCGTGGTGGGCTCTGTGGTGTGGCTTGGCTGCCCGATGCCATCACCATCAATCGATTCGTCATCCTCCGCATCGGCCGCTGCTGCGGCTGCGGTCTTCTCGAATCGCTTGGACTGACGGCTCAGCAGCACACCGGAAATCGCGGCGGCGATCAGGGAGGCCACCAGCACGCCGAAGCGCGCCTCAGCGGAAAGTTCCGCGTTCTTGTACGCCAGCGAAGCGATGAGGAAGGACACAGTGAAGCCAATGCCGCAGGCGACGGCAGCGGGAATCATGTCGCGCACACGCAGCCCCTTGGCCATCTTGAGCCCGCCCACATGCGTGGACAGCCATGCGGTGGTGATGATACCCAGAGGTTTGCCGACCACCAAAGCCACAATCAGTGCGATGACCAGCGGCGAGGCCAACAATAGCGGGCTCATCGACTCGAAGTGTACGCCGGTGGCGAACAAGGCGAAGATGGGCAGGGCCAGCAGTGCGGAGAATGGCTGAAGCTTGTTGGCATAGCGTTCGGCACGCGGCGAGAGTTCGCCGTGCATTTCACGAGAGGGGGTCAGCAGGCCAACCAGCACGCCGGCCAGTGTGGGGTGCACGCCTGCCTCGAACATCATGATCCAAGCGAGGATACCGACGATGCCAACCGCGATCCACGGCACTTTTTTCAGTCGTACGAGGTATGCCCAGATGGCGGCGCATACGGCGATGCCGATGAACCAATACCAGGCGTTAATCGAGGAGAAGAATACGGCGATCAGAATAATGGCCAGCAAGTCATCGACGGTGGCAAGCGTCATCAGGAACGCGCGGATCGAACCGGGCAGGGCCTTGGCGAACAGGGCGAGCACGGCCAGCGAAAACGCGATATCCGTGGCGGTGGGCACTGCCCAGCCGTGCGACATCTCCGAGAACGGGATGCTGCTGCCGGTGGTGGTCAGAATCAGCGTGCCGGGTTCACCAGGCCCGATCTGAGAGAACAATGCCGTGACGGCCAGGAACAGGATGGGCGGGGCGATCATGCCGCCCACCGCGCACAGCATCGGCACGGCGGCCGCTTTCGGATTGGCGAGCGAGCCGGTGGTGAGTTCCTGCTTCAGTTCGAGGCCCACGGTCAGGAAGAAGATGGTAAGCAGACCATCCTGGGCCCAGTGGCCAATAGGCAGGTCGAGATTGGTGTAGGGGATGAACAGATGCGTTTCCGCTACGGTCTCGAACGCATGCGCGGTGGCGGGCAGATTCGCGAGCACCAGGCCGGTGAGCGCGAAGCCAAGCATGATGAGTCCGGAAATACGGTCTGAGGCGGCGATTCGCCTGATGGTGGACCAAAGTCCCTTCTTCGCGCCGGCGGTCGTGGCCATCGCGTCTCCTTGCTGCACTCTCTTGGATGAACCGTATGTAATAGTACGGAATATCTCAGGACGTTCCGCTCCGGGCTGAGTCGCGAAGGGCAACCTTAGCCCAACCCTGTGTGGCCGACTCAACCGACTCAAACGGGCCAATACAATTGGAAAAGCCTCGGAAGCATTTCGCTTTCGAGGCTTACTGTGCGCCAGACAGGATTCGAACCTGCGACCTGCTGATCCGTAGTCAGCTGCTCTAATCCGCTGGGCTACTGGCGCATGTTGTCTTTCAGACAACTCGATATATAATACACGCCGTTCAGCTGAATGCAACTCGGCGTGTTGCGGCGAGTCGCACCATCCCGACCACTACCGCAACGGCGTATTTACTGGCCTCACGCCTCGTGTGTACGGACTCGGTCAAGCAAAACCGACTGCGCAACTTTGAGACGTCCCTGCGGCACATCCACGGCTTCGCGCAGGAGTTTGGGCGTGCTGGAACCCTCTACGGACGCCTTGTCCACAATCACCTGCCTCACATCATCCAAACTCGGCAACTGGAACATCGTGTCCTGCAACGTACGTTCGATAATCGAACGCAACCCGCGTGCGCCGGTCCCCTGCTTGATAGCGATATCAGCAATCGCCCGAATGGCCTGTTCTGTGAATTGCAGATCGACGCCGTCGACGGCGAACAGTTTACGGTACTGCTTGATCAGCGCGTTGGCTGGCTGGGTGAGAATCGCCGTCAGATCGTCTACGGTAAGTTCCTTCAGCACACTGGTGACCGGCAAACGTCCGATGAACTCAGGCAACAGTCCGAACTCGGCCAGATCATCGGCATTGACCTGTTCGAGCAATTCCTCGTCTTTCATGTCGGCGTCGTGCCAATTCGCGCCGAAGCCGGTCTCTCGACGGCCTAATCGCTTGCGAACAATGTCCGTCAGCCCCACGAACGCACCGCCGCAGATGAATAGGATGCCGCGTGTGTCCATCTGCGCAACGTCCTGCTCCTTATGCTTGCGCGTGCCTTCCAACGGCACGGAGGCGATGGTTCCTTCCAAGATCTTCAGCAACGCCTGCTGAACGCCCTCACCGGACACGTCACGGGTGATGGAGGTGTTCTCACCGGATTTGCGGGCGATCTTATCGATTTCGTCAATGTAGATGATGCCGTGCTGGGCTCGGCTTACGTCGCCATCCGCAGCTTGGAGGAGACGTTGGAGCACGGTTTCCACATCGTCGCCTACATAGCCGGCTTCGGTCAGGGTGGTGGCGTCGGTGATGACGAACGGCACGTTCATTACGCGGGCCAACGCCTGCGCAAGATAGGTTTTGCCCACGCCGGTGGGGCCGAGCAACAGAATGTTTGACTTGGCGACCTCGACGTCAGCCAAAGGGTCATTGCTGCGGCGGGCAGCACGCGTCTGGGTGGGAACGGATTGCTTGGCTTGTTTGCCGGTCTGGCCACTGTGCCCGTTATTCCCGTCAAGCTGCTCAGCGGACTCCTGAAGCTCCATGTTGACGCGCTTGTAATGGTTGTATACGGCTACGGATAATGCGCGCTTGGCGTTCTCCTGACCGATGACGTAGCGGTTGAGATAATCGAAGATCTGAGCGGGCTTGGGCAGGCTCAGCGAATTGACCTCGGCATCTTTGACACGCTCCTCGGAGATGATGTCCACGCACAGGGCGATGCATTCATCGCAGATGGAGGCATTGGGACCGGCCACCAGTTTTCGTACCTGATGTTCGGTTTTGCCGCAGAACGTGCAACGGGGTACGTCCTCGTTGTAGCTCACCACACGTCCCATGATTCTCCTTTGCCGACTACGCCGCACCGTCGAACCGCCACGCTGCGCATTATCATTGTCATCCTTGAAATACAATACCCCCGGTCGTTGCCGACCGAGGGTATTGCAATGTCCGGAAGTTTTACTGGCGGTGTTCCAACACCTCGTCCACGATGCCGTATTCCTTGGCTTCAGGAGCGGTCAGGAAAGTGTCCACTTCGATGTCGCGGCGAATCTTCTCGACGTCCTGGCCGGTGTGCTTGGCGAGGGTCTCCTCCAGCCATTCGCGCATACGCAGCATTTCCTTGGCCTGAATCTCGATCTCCGTGGCCTTGCCGAAGCCTTGGTCGATGGCCGGCTGGTGGATGAGCACACGGGCGTTCGGCAGCATCAGGCGCTTGCCCTTGGTGCCGGAGGCCAGCAGAATGGCGGCGGCGGAGGCGGCCTGGCCGAGGCACACGGTCTGCACGTCGGGCTTGATGTACTGCATGGTGTCGTAGATGGCGGTCATGGCCGTCATCGAACCGCCGGGTGAGTTGATGTACATCATCACGTCACGGTTCGGATCTTGGGATTCGAGGACCAGCAGCTGGGCCATCACGTCGTCGGCGGAGGCGTCGTCCACCTGCACGCCGAGGAAGATGATGCGATCCTCGAACAGGCGGGAGTAGGCGTCCTGGGTCTTCATGCCATACGGGGTCTTCTCCACGAACTGCGGCATGATGTAACGGTTGGTCGGCGCGGGCTGGGCTGCGCGGGCGGAGGCCGGCATGAAACCGGCTACGCCCTGACGGCCGGCCAAGCGGTCGGCACGGGCGGCGAACTTTGCTTCTTCACTTGCCATGAGTCTCACTCCCCCTGCTGGTTGTTGCCGATGGTGTCCGGCGTGGTCACGAGCTTGTCCACGAAGCCATAGTCGAGGGCTTCCTGGGCGGTGAACCAGTGGTCGTATTCGTTGTCGCGGTAGATTTCCTCGAGGGTGTGGCCGGTCTGCTCAGCGGTCAGCTCGCTCATGGTCTTCTTCATGTCCATGATGAGCTCGGCGTTGATGCGCACGTCAGTGGCGGT
>ENA-OOXF01001526-OOXF01001526.1-human-gut-metagenome-genome-assembly--contig:-NODE-1526-length-14701-cov-5.928308_pt1 | contig 14701 bp, 10 predicted proteins | sample MGYA00241586_ERZ501341 | MGnify/ENA primary metagenome ERZ501341 (study PRJEB25962, sample SAMEA2042985) | human gut metagenome | biome: human gut; feature: human-associated habitat; material: faeces... | reverse complement strand
CGTCTCGGGCGGGCAGGCCGTGACCGACGTCACACCAAACTGCGCGGTAACCAACAAATGATGTGACTCTCAACGCTCCGTAAAACACCATCAGAGGGGTGGCCTCAATGAAAACCATTGGAGCCACCCCTCTGATGGTTAAAGTGGAAGGTAGAATGCAGACTTGCCCATAATGGTCTGGCGGTGGATGGGGGTAATATTCCAGAATGCACGGTTACTCCTTGAAAGAGGGGGGCGGTATGTTCTCCCTCTTATGGCTGGAATCCTGTTCTTTTGATTTAACTTGAGATAAAGGGTTGGTATGAAGATGGATATTACAGAAAAGACGCTTGGAATAGTCATTCTGAACTATTTAAATTACAAAGATACTCTCGAGTGCGTGAAATCTTTACTGGGACAATCATATAAAGCGTTTTATATTGTCATAGTGGACAATCATTCAGCCAATGAGTCATATCAGGTACTTCGGAATAAATTTTCTGGTGTTGAAAATATCTCCGTTGTTCAGACTTCTGCGAATCTAGGATTTGCAAAAGGGAATAATCAAGGAATTAAGATTCTGAAGGAGATGGGAATTCGAAAAGTACTAGTATCAAACAATGACGTTATTTTCTTTGACAAGTATTATCTTGAGCATCTGGTTGATTTAAAGTATAAGTCTTGCGTCGGTATGATCGGCACTGCCATTATTAATGCTGATGGCGGAAACCACAATCCTGTTCCCGTAAGTAACCTCACATACGGACGATTTAGAATGTATGAGATAGCTGCAAGCTTTAAATGTTGGTCCACTAGGTATGTGCCCGGCATTAAGAAGTTGTACGACTTCAAACACTCTCTCGTCAAAAAGGAAACAAGTAGTCAACATATTGATGGATCACGTACGCACATTTTGAATCCAGAATTTGAGATGCTGCATGGATCCGTGTTGTATTTCACTGAGAATTTTCTTAATGAATATGATGGCTTCTATCCTGGGACGTTTCTTTACGTTGAAGAAGACATACTGAACTTGCTTTGCCAGCGTACTGGGATGAGGCAGATGTATGTTTCGTCGATTGTTGTGAAGCATAAAGAAGACGGAAGTAGTGACATGGCGTGGGAAAATCGCGATAAAAGAAAGATGAAGAGTCATTATCAGCGGCAGAGTCTACGATGCTTAGACTCCTTGCGGAGGAAACCTGTTGATCAATTAAAGAGTGCATTTCTTCAATGTTAGTTTTATGAAAAGTAGGATTAGTTGGAGTAATACTTGTTAAATGCTTAGTTGAATTTATATAATTATTTTACAATGAGTGTTGTAGCTTTCATGCTCTTTTTCCAAAGAATTGAATTGAAGACAGACTGTGTCTTCTTGTCAATGGAGTATTTAGATAGTTTATTAGAAAGCATCTAATATTGAAGAAGCGATCATTAAAGAAAAATGCATTGTTAAATGCAATACGGCAAATAACGTCGGCTTTATTTCCTCTGATAACGGTTCCGTATGCCACAAGAGTCCTAGGTGCGGAGCATTATGGTCTTGTCAATTTTTCGGCATCGATTATTAATTATTTTGTACTGATTGCAGGATTAGGTATCTCTTCGTATGCTGTTCGTGAGGGGGCAAGAGTCAGAAATGACCAAACAAAAATTAATCAATTTGCTTCTCAGATGTTTACGATCAATGTTATCTCGACGATATGCTCATATGCGTGTTTGATTTTCTTTCTTGTTATATGGCCTCAAAACCATAATCTCGTTTTATTGTTGCTTGTTCAAAGTTCTCAGATAATTGCCACAACTTTGGGAATGGACTGGGTCAACAATGTTTATGAAGATTTCTTTTATATCACAATTAGATACATTATTTTTCAATGTCTCGCGTTAGTGGGCATGTTCATTTTTGTACATGGACCTAATGATTATCTTGCATATGCGTTTTGTATGATTTTATCGGTGGTTGGCGGCAATCTATGCAATATTGCCTACATCCGGAAATATGTTCACGTTTCCCTAACTAAGAAAATAGATATGGGTAGACATCTCAAACCGATTCTTGTCCTTTTTAGTAATAGTGTGGCAACTATCCTTTATATTACAGCGGGCACAACAATACTTGGTATTTTAATGTCGAATACCGAAGTTGGCATATATAGCGTTCCGGTCAAAATTTACACTATTATTAAAAATATCATTAACGCCGTTATTATGGTCACTGTCCCTAGGGTGTCATTTTATATTGGGCAGCAGCATATTAAAGAGTCGAAGCTGCTTTTGGATAAAACACTAAACATTATTGTTGTTCTCGTTTTTCCCGCGATGATTGGTCTGGCGTTCTTGGCGGAACCAATTATTACCATTATATCTGGTGCTGAGTTTTCTTCAGGCGCAGTCTCTCTAAGGTTGCTCTGCGTTGCATTGCTTTTTGGCAATCTTGCGTGTTTTTTCGCTAATGCTGTTCTACTTCCTTTTAAGAGAGAAAAATTCTTTTTACAGGCAACTTGTATTGCTGCAATTTGTAATGTCGCACTTAATTTTATGCTGATTCCTTTATGCGGAATTAAGGGACCGGCAATAGCTACGATTGTCTCTGAGTTTATTGTGATGGTTTACAGTGCATTTAAAGCTAGAGAGGTATATATACCTAGTACTTTTTTAAAAAATCTGGGGCAGACCTCTATTGGATGTGTCACTATTTGTTTGATTTGCTATGTGACTCGTATGCTTATTACAAAGCCTTTTTTTGATATTCTCATAAGTGTGACGTTATCTTTAATTGCTTATGGATTAACGATGATTCTCATGAGAAATGAAATCATTCGGTCTCTTGTTCGCATGATTATTAGTGTTGTAAGAGATAAGTAAAATTCCTTATGTCATCTCTTCATAACATAGACGGTGTGAATTACGGAAGATTGATTAAACAATGTTAATAATTTCCAATCTTTAGCATCTTGGTTTTGTTATTGCCTTTAGCGCTTTTTTAAAATTATGCTTCTCTTTAACGGAGACAAGCTTTCTTCTTGTATTTGTGCCATCTACATTATAAGAAGGTTCGTCCATATGAGGGGGGATAATTAGACACAAGTGTATTGAGTAGAATGGAGAAGTTTTGCATAGGTTCGATTCTCTTAAAATTGCTGTTGCCGGAACGGGCTACGTGGGCTTGTCGCTTGCGACGCTGCTGTCGCAGCATCACCAGGTCACCGCGGTGGACATCATTCCGGAGAAGGTCGAGAAGATCAACAAGCGTATTAGTCCGATTCAGGACGAGTACATCGAGAAATACTTCGCGGAGAAGGAACTGGACCTGACCGCCACGCTGGACGGGGAGAAGGCATACGCGGACGCGGACTTCGTGATCATCGCGGCGCCCACGAACTACGACAGCAGGAAGAACTTCTTCGACACCTCCGCGGTGGAGGCCGTGATCGATCTGGTCATGAAGGTCAACCCGGACGCGATCATGGTGATCAAGTCCACAATCCCGGTCGGCTACACCAAGTCGATCCGCGAGAAGACCGGTTCCAGGAACATCATCTTCAGTCCGGAGTTCCTGCGTGAGAGCAAGGCCCTGTACGATAACCTGTACCCAAGCCGCATCATCGTCGGAACCGACCTGGACGACGGGCGTCTTGCGGATGCCGCGCACACGTTCGCGGCCCTGTTGCAGGAGGGTGCCATCGAGAAGGACATCAGGACCCTGTTCATGGGGTTCACCGAGGCGGAGGCCGTCAAACTGTTCGCGAACACGTATCTCGCGCTGCGCGTGAGCTATTTCAACGAGCTGGACACGTACGCGGAGTCGAAGGGGTTGGACACCCGGCAGATCATCGACGGCGTGTGTCTGGACCCGCGCATCGGCACGCACTACAACAACCCGAGCTTCGGGTACGGCGGCTATTGCCTGCCGAAGGACACGAAGCAGCTGCTCGCGAACTATCAGGATGTGCCGGAGAACCTGATCGAGGCGATCGTGGAGTCGAACCGCACTCGTAAGGAGTTCATCGCTGATCGTGTGTTGGCCAAAGCCGGCAGCTATGGATATGACGAGAACAATGAATACGATAAGGGCGCCGAGAAGCCTGTGACGGTTGGCGTGTATCGCCTCACGATGAAGTCGAATTCGGATAATTTCCGCCAGTCGTCGATCCAGGGCGTGATGAAGCGCGTGAAGGCGAAGGGCGCGACGGTGATCGTGTACGAGCCGACTTTGGAGAATGGTGCTACGTTCTTCGGTTCTGAAGTGGTGAATGATCTTGACGAGTTCAAGAATCGTTCGAATGTCATCGTGGCGAATCGATATAATTCCTGCCTGGATGATGTGCAGGATAAGGTCTACACCCGCGATCTGTTCAAACGCGACTGAAACGAATCAAGGATTCCGTAAATGTTAAACGACTCATTTGTGCAGCATATTTTTATCGTAGGATCAAAGGGCATCCCCGGTAACTACGGTGGCTATGAAACGTTCGTGGATAGGCTCACTGAGTACCACCAGAACAATCCGAATTTGAAATACCATGTGGCGTGCAAAGCTAAAGATACCAAGACTTTTGAATATCATAATGCCGATTGCTTCGATGTGAAGGTGCCCAGCATTGGACCTGCTCAGGCGATTTATTATGATGTTGCTGCACTGAATCAGTGCGTGAGGTACATCAAGAGGCATAATATTCAACATCCGATTGTGTATATTCTTGCTTGCCGCATTGGACCGTTTGCCGCTCATTTTCAGAGGGTAATTCATAAGCTGGGTGGAAAGCTGTATATCAATCCGGATGGACACGAGTGGATGCGCGCCAAGTGGAGTGCTCCGGTGCGTAAGTATTGGAAGATTTCTGAGCGGTTGATGACCAAACATTGTGACTTGCTTATCTGTGACAGTAAGAACATCGAGAAGTACATTCATGATGAGTACGGCAAATATAATCCGAAGACTACGTTTATCGCATACGGTGCTGAGACGCGTAAGAGCAAACTAGCTGATGATGATCCGAAACTGATTGCTTGGTATAAGGAGAAGGGTCTTTCACCAAAGTCATATTATTTGGTTGTTGGACGTTTCGTACCGGAAAACAATTATGAAACCATGATTCGCGAATTCATGAAGAGTCATTCTAAACGCGACTTTGCGCTTATTACCAATGTGAGTGACAAGTTCCTGGAAGAGTTGAAGGAAAAGACTCACTTCGATCAGGATCCTCGCATCAAATTCGTGGGAACTGTATATGACAAAGAACTGCTCATGAAGATTCGTGAGAACGCGTATGGGTATTTCCACGGTCATGAGGTTGGAGGAACCAATCCGAGTCTGTTGGAGGCTCTTGGATCTACCGATTTGAATCTGCTGCTGGATGTTGGGTTCAATCGTGAGGTTGCTGAGAATTCTGCTTTGTACTGGACCAAGCAATCGGGTAACTTGGCTTCGCTTGTTGATTGGGCTGATGGAATGAATGCTGATGAGATTTCCGAATTAGGGAAGAAAGCATCTCTACGTATTGTTGAAGCATATTCTTGGCAGCATATAGCTGATGAATATGAGGGTTGTTTTTCTTTGATGTCAGAGTGAAACTATGCGTAATGATAGTGAAAGCTATGGCGTGCTGCTTTATTCTGAGAACCTATAGAGAAGTGAGACGGATGTTTAATGGAAAAATTGGTTAGTATAATTATTCCAGCTTATAACACTGAGAAGTACATTGGAAACTGTATTGAATCCGTTATAAAGCAGACGTATCATAATCTTGAGGTAATTATAGTCAATGATGGTTCAGAAGATAATACTTTAGGAATAATCACTAAAGCTAGACTTCGGGATAACCGCGTTGTTGTTATTAATCAAGAAAATAACGGTCCATCAGCTGCAAGAAATGCAGGATTGAAAATTTGCCGTGGGGATTATGTATTTTTCTTGGACTCTGATGATTGGTTGATTCCAAACTGTATAGAAAAACTGATAAGCATTGAAGAAGAGAAAAAAGTAGATATTATTTTTTTTGATTATTATAAGAATTTTGCAGGGAAAGATATTGAACATTTTACCTATAAAAAAGATTTCTATTATAGAGTAGGCAAAAATTCTGCGCTTTGGGATATGCGTACCATAACACCGTGGGGAAAGCTATATTCACGAAAATGTATTGAAGGCATTTATTTTGATGAACAGATGAAAACAGCAGAAGATGTTGATTTTAATTTTAGAGTGTATAAACAAGTTAAGTCAGCATTTTATGTCCATGAATGCCTTTTACACTACAGGATTTTGGAACAATCAGCGATCCATGGATATGACTCCAATGTAGAGAGTAAATTTGTTTATCCAATAAAGAAAATTTACTCTTATATGAAAACAGATAATTTGGAAAGCTTGAGTGCTTATTATTCTTTTGCTGCAATTGCGTATATTGTTATTTGTCAAAATGGCGTAGTTCGAAATAATGATATTTCGTATACTGAAAAGTTAAAGCAAATTCGTTCCATTTCTACGGAAGAATGGGTTATCGATTTGTTTCATAATACAAAGAAAATCAATATTCCATTTTCTAGGAAATTGATTATTTTCTCCTCTAAGATAGGCCTCTACTCAATGATGGTTATTGCAGCTACTATTAGAAAGAAATTAAAAAAATGAACAGGACACCTAAACGAATTCTCCATATTACGGAGATGTTGTCAGCTGCTGGAATTGAATCTTTCATAATGAATGTCTATCGAAATATAGATAGAAGTAAAATTCAATTTGATTTTTTAGTCTTACGTGATCAAAAAGAATTTTATGATAATGAAATATCCTCTTTGGGCGGGGAAAAGTATTTTGTCCATTCTGAAATCAAGAATACTTTAGCGAGAGTGCTTGATGAATCTCGCCAGATTAAAACATTTTTGGAACAACATCATTACGATGTTGTTCATATACATTACACAACGCCACTTAGGGCTTTTTACTTGAAGGCAGCTAAAGAAGCTGGTGTGCCGGTTCGTATATATCATTCCCATAGCGCTGCAGTGAGTGGAAAGTCTAAACTGAAATTGGCAGTTTACAAATATTGCCAAAACGTTATTGATAAGTACGCTACGGATTGTTTTGCTTGTTCAGAAGCAGCAGCAAAATGGGTTTTCTCAGAAAGGACTTTAAAAGAAAATAAAGTTAAAATAATACACAATGGTATTGATATAAATCGTTTTTTATTTAACGAGTCAATTCGGGAAGAATATAGAGCCAAGCTTGGCTTGGAGGATAGCTTTACGCTTATCAATACTGGAAGGTTTACTGAACAAAAGAATCAAAGTTTCATTTTAGATATTGTCGACGGTTTAAAAAAAGAAGGTCATAATATAAAACTATTATTACTCGGTGATGGCCCTCTAAAAGATTCATACGAATCAAGAGTAAAGCAACTTGGATTAGAAGACTCCGTTTTGTTTTTAGGCGTAAAGCCGAACGTGCAGGATTATTTATTCGCTGCTGATTGCTATGTGATGCCTTCGTTTTATGAAGGATTGCCAGTTGCAGGCATAGAAGCTGAATGTTCAGGTTTGCCTTGCTTCTTTTCAGATAATATTACTGAGGAAGTAGAGCTGGGAAATCAAACACATTTTCTTCCATTGGAGGCCGGAAGAAATGTTTGGGTAAACAAAGTAATGAATTGCGAACCCAATGAAAATAGGGCTAAAGCAACTGATTATGTGAGAGTAGCTGGATATGACATCCATGATGTGGCTGAAAAGATGACAAATTTTTATTTAAGGTGAGCAGAAGAATGATAAATACAAAGTGTCAATTAAAAGAGACATTAAGGTTTGAAGAGCAGATATATCGATTGTTAGGTTATAAGGGCTTGATTCATGCTCTAGTTAGTTCTTGCGAAGTTGGATATATATTTAGGTATATCAGAGCATTACGTTACGATGAATATTGCACAAATAACAATAGTATATATTGTAGGTTGATGCATCGTTATTGGCGAAGAAAACATAATGCACTTGGAATTAAACTTGGCATTGCTATTCCGGTCAATACTTTTGATAGAGGCTTAAGAATATACCATTCACAAGGTATCATTGTTCATAGAGATGCGAGAATCGGAAAGAATTGTTGTTTACATGGCATGAACTGTATTGGGAACAATGGAAAAGAATCTGATTCCAACAATACTCCTGTGATAGGCGATTCATGTGATATCGGGGTAGGGGCTTCTATAATTGGGAACATTAGACTAGGGAATGATATTACAATTGCCGCAGGCGCTGTTGTTTGCAAATCTTATGAAGATGGTTGTTATGTCTTGAAGGGCGTTCCGGCTAAAGGTGTGAGATGCTAATTTATATAGGTACTATTGCAGTTACTGTTTTACTTGCCTGGCTTGTGGAACATGCAAGACAAAAACATTTTATTTTCTTTTTTATGGTTTTAGTGCCATCTTGTGTTTCAGGATTTCGAGGAGTTGGCACAGATTATTTTGCATATAAGTTAAGATATGAGAAAGTTGTAAGAGGCATTAAAACTGATTTAGATGGGACTGATCTTTCTGGATTGTTTTATCAAGTTTTAAAAAAAGTTGGATATTTTTTATTTGGATATCAGTCTGTGATTTTCCTTTTTTCTTTTTTTACCATTCTAATTGCATTTTATATTTTTTTCCAATTGCGAAATCGTCTCTCTTTTTCTTTTGCTGTATTTTCATATATGACTTCGCTATACTTATACTCTTTTAACATATTTAGACAGTTTCTTTCTGCTGAGTTATTTATTCTTGCCCTGCTTTTTATTAGGGAAAAGAGATCAAAGTGGATTGTTCTCGTTACCCTAGTTCTTTCGGTTGGTGTTCATTCTTCTTCTTTACTCTACTTATTTATTGCTTTCATTGTTTTCTTTATAAAAAATAACGAAAAAATGAAAACATGTATATATGTAGCAACTGCTTTGTTGATTATATTAATCCCTTATTTAGCTAAATTGCTTAGTAATTTTGCGTCTTTAATACCTCATTATGCATATTACTTTTTACACTTTCAATATATCGGTCTCGGGGTAGGCATATTCCGCTATGTTCTTTTAGCATGGATTCCAATTTATTTAGTTAGTTATAAAAAGAAATTGTTTTCGATTGATATAAGTAGCGAATATGCTGATTTTGTTTTTATTGCAATGATAGGATCTATTTTAAGTTTACTGAGTTATGTTTCAGATACTTTTATTTATAGAATCTGCTATACGGGTTTATGTGCTTTACCAATTGTTCTTGGTTTAATGGTTAAGCAGTTCAAAAAAAAGCATGTTTTTTTGATTCTTGCTATAGTACTTGGACATATTTTATTTATGTCATATGATTTCTTTTATTTGAATACCGGAGAGATTGTTCCTTTCTCTTTTTTTAATGAAAGTGTATCATGATTTCAATAATAATTCCAGTATATAATGCTGAAAAGTATATTATTCAATGTTTGGAATCAATCAAGCAGCAGAATGTTGACTTGGAAGTTATTTGTGTGGATGACGGATCCACGGATAGATCAAGATTGCTGATTGATAAATATAGCCGTGAAAATTCTTTTGTTAAATATATCTATCAAGATAATGCGGGTGCTCCTGCTGCGAGAAATAATGGATTGTCCATAGCGGTGGGCGATTATTGTATGTTCTTTGATTCTGATGACATTTTATTCCCGGGTGCATTAAAATCTATGCTTAGCGCTATTGATTCCTCAAATGCCGATATCGTTTTGGGCAATTATTGGGAAATAGACGAGAGCGGTATGAGAACAAAGCTCATTGAGCAAAGGGCATATATTCCTAATATGTCTAATCGTTGGTATTTTTCTCTTTGTCCGCCTCTCCCCGGTAATAAGCTAATTAGAAAGAAAGTTCTTGATTGTAATGGGATTAAGTTTGAGCCATTAAAAATTGGTCAGGACTTAAATTTTTACTTGCGTTTACTTGCTGTGATAAATAAAATTGTCTATTTGCAACATGCTGTTATGGGATATAGAATTGTTCAAGGAAGTATTAGTAGACAGTATTCTTTAAAAATTCTTGATATTTGTAATTCTGTTGACAATATCAAAGAATATTATAAAAAATTAGGGAAATCCATTGAATATAAAAAGTATATCTCTATTGTTGAATTAATTGCTTACCGTTCTCAATTGAGTAAGATTCGTTTCTTTAAGAAAAGCGATCGAAAGAAAATAGTCCATGTTCTATGGAATAGAATTAGATGTTGTAATGTTCCTGATGCAAAATTACTTAAGATATATATTAAAGAAAGAATCAAATGCATAATAATAATAATAATTTCTTCGATTGGTTGTGTCAGAAAGGTTGCGCGCTTTTGATCATGACCGTCCATGGCACGATGATTAGTTCGCTTCCACGAGGTTGTAGCCGAATCAGGACATGTCCAGGTAGCGGCGGGTCGATCATTCGTTCGCGGTGGCGTACCGTATGCGCGCGTATATGAACATCAACGCGTTGTTCCCGTCGGGAATATGCCGACCACGCGTGTGTGCCGCCTGATCTCCCGGTTCAGCCGTTCGATCATGTTGTTCGTGTGGATGCGCCTGCGGTGCCTCGCGGGATATTCGGGCGTTATCCCCAATGCCGAGCTGATGAAATTCAGATTCGATAATCGCAGGTGCGGTTCAACAAGCCGGAACCACCCCTAGGCGGATGTTCTTACTTGTCCATGTGAGCCTTGTTATTGTTTGGTTACCGCGCAGTTTGGTGTGACGTCGGTCACGGCCTGCCCGCCCGAGACGGCCGCGGACTCGCCCTTCACGTCGTACAGCTTCCCGCCGTTGTCATCCGTCGTGGAACCATACGAGAACGACAGACCGACCCTCGTGGAGCCCGCGGAAGGCACCGTGGCCTTCCACCAGCCTCCGCACGCCTGCGTCATCTCCATGCCGCCGGTCGTGTCCGGACTGCCGTACACGCGCCACTGCACGCGCACGCGCGACTGCGCGGACGAGGGACGGTACCAGACCGTCGCCGACTTCAACGGCTGGACGACCGTTTTGAACGTCCACTGCTGGGAACGGTACCCGTTGGCGGTGTAGATCTGCACGTTCGAACCGTTCGCGGCCTTGCCGTCCTTCACGTCCAGCGCCATGGACGGGGAGAGCGCGGACACCAGTTTGTACACCGATCCGCTCCTGACCGCCACCCACTTCTGCGAACGGTAGGAGTTCGGCGCGTACTGCTGCACGTTCGAACCGTTCGCGGCCTTGCCGTCCTTCACATCCAGCGCCTTGCCGGAATTCACGTTCCTCAGCGTCACGTAGCCCTTCGAGTCGTGCGAAACCGTCCACTGCTGCGCCTTCGTCCCGTTCGACGACCACAGCCGCACGTTCGCGCCGTCCTTCCTCGATCCGTCCGCCACGTCAAGGACCATGCCGTCCTTCAGCTTGGTGGACACCACGTACGTGCCGTCCTCCAGATCCGACGCGTGGGCCTTCGCCAACGCGTCCAGCTCGGCGTACGGATCCTGCGCCTCGACCGTGACCTCGACGGACGCGCTCACGCCGCCGGCGGTCGCGGTGACCGTGGCCTTGCCGGCCTTCGAGCCGGCCGTGACCACGCCCGTGCCCATCACGTTCGCGACGCTCGAGTCCGAGCTCGTCCACGTGACCTTGCGGTCCGTCGCGTTGTCGGGCTTGACCGTCGCGGTCAGCTGCACGCTCGCCCCGGACTTCAGCGAGAGCTTGCCGTCCGAAACGCCATCACCAGAGACCGAGACGGACGTGACCGGAACCGGTACATCCGCTACGGTAACGGTGATCAAAGAGGATATATCGCCGGCGGTTGCGGTAATGGTGGCGGTTCCGGCCTTTAGAGCCGTGACCTTACCGTCGGATACTTTTGCCACAGAGTTGTCCGAGCTATCCCAAGAAACCGTCTTATTGGTTGCGTTGTCGGGCTTGACCGTCGCAGTCAACTGTGCCGATGCGCCAACTTTCAGGCTCAGCTTGCCATCGCTTACTCCGTTACCCGAAATTGTCACCGACTCCACCGGAATTGGCTGCTGAATATTGCAGTTCACGGCGGTCACCGTGCTCGAGGAGCCATCCCAGCTGACCTTGCCGGAGAATTCGATGCCGGGCTGGCTGGCGCCAGGGGTCTGCGCGCCGGAACCGTTGGTGAAGATCACACGGTACTTGCCTTCGCCCAGATCCGGTACCTCGTACTTGTAGGTGCCGGCCTTCGCGCAGGAATCGTCAGCGGTCAGCTGGGTCATTTCGACGCCCGGCCAGTTGCCATTGTTCTTGGATGTGGTGTCGTTGTACACGTACGCGTAGATCTTGCTCCAACCGGCAGGCTTGGTGGCGTAGATCACGTTGGCTACTTCCGGCTTCTCGCCGGTGATGGTGATAGTGATGGAGTCGGACTTTTTATTTGTACCGGCAGTGGCGGTGATCTTCACCGTTCCCGCCTTAAGGCCGGAAACCTTGCCCTTGGAATCGACGGTGGCAACAGAAGTGTCGGAAGAAGTCCAAGTCACGGAAGGACGCTTGCCCGCCGGATCGGTTGTCACATCCGCCTTGAGCTGCACGCTCTTCGTGGAAGCGAGATCCATGGAAGTGTCGCCGGAAACCTTGATGGCAGTAACGGTCACATTCCTTGGATGGCAAGGCTCTTTGGCATCAATGTAGCAATCCGGATCCAGACCGTTCTTCTCCATATACTCCATGCAATATTTGTCGCACGGGCTGGAAGTGCCGTCACTCGGGTCGTAAGTAGGATCACCATACTTGGTGTAAGAGTACGTGTGCTTGATGGCTTCGCCGTCTGAACCAGTGCCCTTCACCGTGACCGTCACCACTTCATCCGACTTGGCCTTGCTGCCGATTTCAATGGTGTCGCCGTCCTTGAAGGAACCGGACTGACCGTCGGAAGTGGAGTAGGTGGTGTTGGTGGACTGATAGGACCGGAGAGTGATCGTCTTAGATTCGCCCGGAATGGTGCCCTTGTTCGGATATGCCTCGGCGGTGGAGACCTTGCCGGAACGGGTCTTATTGGAAAACGCCGCGATGGACTGGCCCTTCACCGTGCCGGAGGTAACCTTGCCACCGGAAACGGTGATGGTGGAACCGGTCACTTCATCCGTATAAGTGCCGTTGGCCAGCTTGGTGCTAGTGCCCGCAAGGTTCTTGTCGGAAGCGTTGGCGTTGGCCACCACCATGCCGTCCTGAGCTGCGGAACCGGCATAACGCTCGACCATCAGGCAGTTGTCGTCGCCGCAGTTGGAGACGTTTGATGCTTCGCCGACCATGGCGTTGCGGAAGTGGTTGACGGCCACGACTTCCGGATCCTTCCACAGGTCGGAGCCGGCGTCGCCGAGCTTGGAGTTCTCGGTGAACGGACCACTGCCATTACCATACGTGCCGACGCCACCAGTGCCATACGTGCCGCCGTCCTTGTACGGGCGGTCGAAGAACAGGCTCATGCCGTTCTTCTGCGCGGTCACACCCGCCCAGCCGTACTTGATCCATTCGTCGGAGAGCTCCTGCGGGATGTTGGCCTCGCCATTGGCGAAGTTATCATGGGACTCCACCCAGTTCACGGTTTTGTCTTCGGTCACCTTGGAATGCGAGGTGAAATGGCTCGCGCCGAGATTCTTGAACTGCACGGCATTGCGCACCTCATGACCATAGCTGGAGTCGGTGATGCCGCCGCCACGCGGAGAGCTGCTGTTGAACAGGTTGGCGTAGTCGGATTCGCGAACGTTGGCATCTTCAAGCACTTCGCCGTACTGGTACTGTGCGCCATTCTGCAGGATGGTGTCCCAATAGTGGGACTGCTTGCCGCCGAATACCTCATCGGAAAGCTCGATATGCTTGGCAGCGTCATACCGGAAGCCATCAGCGCCGTCGGCCACGGTCTGCGCGAGCAGATCATGCATGCCTTCGGTGACGGTATCATCCTGAGTGTTCAGATCCCACAGGCCAGAAAGCTTGTGCTGGGTGCAGTCCTCTCGATTGTTGTAATCGGAGATCTGCTTGTCCTCATGGTAGTAGGCTTTGTTCTTCCACTTGCCTTCGATCACATCAAAATCGGAAGTGAAGTGGTTGGACACGGAATCGACGATGATGCGCAGGCCGTACTGGTGCGCCAGCTTGCACATTTCCTTGAATTCGTCTTCCGAACCGACCACATAGTTGCCAATGGACATGTCGGTTGGCTGGTAGACATAGTACCAGTTGAGATACCAGTTGCCGGTGCCGAGCTTGCGGTTGTCCTTGATTTTGACGATTGGTTCGGTTTGGATGGAGGTATAACCGGCCTTGGCGATATCCGGAATGTTCTCCATGATGGTTTTGAAGGACCATTCAAAGGCGTGCAGGGTCGCACCGTCCTTCATATCCTTCGGCAGGCCGTACTTCTGACGAGCGGCCTCGAACGTCGGATTGCCGATGGTGTCGGCGTAACTGTCACGGGTGGCGGCGTTGGCCTGCTGCGGTGCAGCCGTAGCGAACGAAAGACCCGCGAGCAGCGTGGTGGCCGCAGCAAGGAACGCCACGGTCTTCTTGCTCAGACGAGCAAGCGTTGCTGATTGTTTCATCATTTTCCTTGATCGGATTGAATTTGTTCAGGTAAGGCTGAGGCCCGATTCCCTTGGAATACGGAATCAGGCCTCAGCTGTTTTCGATTATTGTTTGGTCGTTACCGCGCAGTTTGGTGTGACGTCGGTCACGGCCTGCCCGCCCGAGACGGCCG
>ENA-OOXF01001524-OOXF01001524.1-human-gut-metagenome-genome-assembly--contig:-NODE-1524-length-14711-cov-4.572325_pt1 | contig 14711 bp, 15 predicted proteins | sample MGYA00241586_ERZ501341 | MGnify/ENA primary metagenome ERZ501341 (study PRJEB25962, sample SAMEA2042985) | human gut metagenome | biome: human gut; feature: human-associated habitat; material: faeces... | reverse complement strand
GGCGGCGCGGGATTTCCAGCGTATAGCCGCAGCCGCGCTCGGTGATCGCAGCGCCCGCGCGGCGGATTTTGGCAGAGATACCCGCGTCGCTCAAAAGCCGCGCCATGCGCTGGGCATGGGTGACTGAGCGCGCGGCAAAGAGATAATAGTCCATACCGATTCCCCCTCACAGCATGATATGCGTGCGCGGCGGCGGTGTGCGGGCGAAAAGGGACGGGCGCTCAGAAAAAGCGTCCGTCCGAAGCGGTTTTGATTCAGTTGTCCGCGCGCTCAAGGAGCGCGATAGCGTGGGCGGCCATCCCCTCGCCGCTGCCGGTGAAGCCGAGGTGCTCCTCGGTCGTGGCCTTCACACTCACGCGCGAGACATCGATCTGGAGCTCACGCGCGATATTCGAGCGCATCTGCTCGCGGTACGGCGCGAGTTTAGGTGCCTGCGCCAGGATCGTCGCGTCAATGTTGACGACATCGTACCCCGCGGCGGCGAGGTGCAGCTTCACCCGCCGCAGCAGCTCTAAGCTCGAGATGCCAGCAAACTCGTCGGCGGAATCGGGAAAGAGCTTGCCGATATCGCCGAGCGCCGCCGCGCCGAGCAGCGCGTCCATCACGGCGTGGGTCAGTACGTCAGCGTCCGAATGGCCGAGCAAGCCCTTTTCGTAGGGGATCGTCACGCCGCCTAAAATCAGCGCGCGGCCCTCGGTCAGGCGGTGCACGTCGTAGCCGTGCCCGATGCGTAAATTCGTCATGGTATGGGTCCTTTCTTCAAGAAAAGGCAGAGGGGAAAGGTTCATTCCCCTCTGCGCTGTAAAATTGCTTCTGCGATCGCAAGGTCGACCGGCGTGGTGATCTTGATGTTTTCCTCGCTGCCCTCTGTCAAGTGGACTTCCTTGCCCATCCGCTCTACAGCGGAGCAATCGTCCGTAATAGTCGCGCCGTCCGCAATCGCGGACTGGAGAGCCGCCTTCAAAAGGTCGGCGGCGAAGACCTGCGGCGTCTGCACGGCGAAGAGCGCGCTGCGATCGGGCGTGCGCTCGACGATGCCGTCGTGCGCGACCTTGATGGTGTCGCGCACCGGAACGGCGGGCGCGGCGGCGAGATAAACTCTTGCCGCGTCGAGCACTTCGTCGATGAGCTTGACGGTGACGAGCGGACGCGCACCGTCCTGCACGGCGAAAAATTCCGTCTCGGGCGAGGCCTCGAGCGCCGCGCGCAGCACGGACTCTGTCCGCGTTGCGCCGCCGACGATGACCTTTACGGGTTTTCTGAGGCCAAAGGTCTTGCAGAGCTCAGCATAAGGCAGCAGCTCGTCCTCCCGCGCAGCGATCACGATCTCGTCGATGCCCTCCACGCGGTCGATCGTGAGCAGTGTGCGCACAAGGACGGGGATGCCGTCAAGGGTTTGCAACAGCTTGTTCTCCCCGCCGTAGCGCGTGGAGCTTCCGGCGGCCGCAATCAGCGCGGCGCAGTACGGGTGAGTGCGCTTTTGGTGCTTGCCGAACATCTTTTGCAGCAGGCTCATGGACTCAATCGCTCTCCTTTAACAGCATCGCGGCGTTGACGCGCCCCTCAGCCTCGGGATACTCCACGTCTTCTGCCAGGACGATCTCTGATACGAGGATCTGCTTGGCAATGTGCAGCATCTTGCGCTCACCGTTGGATAGTCCGCGCGTGCTGTCGCGATGCATCAGCGCCTTGATGACGGCGCTGACCTCGTCGAGATCGCCGCTTTTCAGGCGATCCATATTCTCGCGGTAGCGGTGGTTCCAGTTCGCCGTCATGTCGACGCCGAGCTTGGGAACGCGCGCGATGACCTCTTCAATCTCGCTTCTCGTCTTGATGGCGCGGATGCCGATGGCCGTGGAATTCTCGGTCGGGATCTTGAGCGTTAGCCCGGAAATGGGCATTTTGAAGACGTAAAAATCCATTGCTTTGCCGCTGATCTTTTCGCGGACAATGCTGTCGATCACACCGGCGCCGTGCATCGGGTGCACGACCTTATCTCCCACTTGAAACATTCTATGCCCACCTCCCTTCAGGCAGAATGCCAATCCGGCATTCGCCCCGGTTTTCCGTGCGATGGAAAAGGAAAACAACACAAACACACAAGAGGAAACAATTCCCCATACATAGTATAACGTACTTTGCCATCATTTTCAAGCGATTTTTGATGAAATATCGCATAAAAATGGAAACGAGGTGGATTTTCGAAAAAAACAGGGGCTCCCCTTTTCAGAAGAGCCCCTGCGACGGAAGAACGATTGATTGCTTACTTATTGCTGCGGCGCCAGATGTGCATCTTCTCCGCGTCGGCGATGAGCTGCTCGCGGAAGTCGGGATGCGCGATGCCGATGAGCGCCTCGGCACGCTGCCAGGTCGAAAGGCCCTTGAGGTTGACCATGCCATACTCGGTGACGATGTAGTGCGTGCAGGAGCGCGGGTCGGTGCAGATGGAGCCCGGCGTCAGCGTGGGAACGATGCGGCTCTTGACCGTGCCGTCCTTGCCCGTGACGGTCGAGGACATGCAGATGAAGCTCTTGCCGCCCTTGGAGAGATACGCGCCCATCGCAAAGTCGAGTTGGCCGCCCGTGCCGGAGATGTGCTTGATGCCCGCGGACTCGGCATTCACCTGACCGAACAGATCGCAGTCGATGGCGTTGTTGATGGAGATGAAGTTGTCGATCTGGGAGATGACAAACACGTCGTTCGTATAGTCGACCGGCGCACCCATGACCTCGGGATTGCGATCCATGTAGTCATAGAGCTTCTGCGTGCCGGCGGCGAAGGCAAAGACCTGACGGCCCTTGTCGAGCTGCTTGTGCTTGCCGGTGATCTTGCCGGCGAGGGCCATGTCGACAAAGCCGTCGACATACATTTCGGTGTGAACGGACAGGTCCTTGAGGTCAGACTGCGCGATCATCGAGCCGATGGTGTTGGGCATGCCGCCGATGCCGAGCTGGAGGCACGCGCCGTTCGGGATCTCAGGCACGACAAGGTTGGCGACCGCGGTGTCGACCGCGGTGGGGGCGCCGCCCGCGCCGAGCTGCGCAACAGGAGGATTCTCCCCTTCCACAACCATGTCGACGTCCTTGATGTTGATCTCGCAGCCGTTGAGGCCGTAGACCCAGGGAAGGTTCTCGTTGACCTCGACGATGACAGTCTTGGCGGCATCCAGCATGTCGGCTAAGTGAGAGCACGCGAGAGCGTAGCTGAAGTTGCCGTGCTTATCCATCGGCGTGACCTGGATCATCGCAACATCAACCGTGGCGTTGCCGTCGCGGTAGAAGCGCGGCAGCTCGCTGTAACGCATGGGAATGAAATAGCCCATGCCCTTGGAGATAATCTTGCGGTCGATGCCGCTGCAATGCCAGGAGTTCCAAGTGAAGTGCTCACCGGCGTCCTCGGCCTTGCAGATCTCGGGCATCCACATCGTCACGCCGCCGCGGACCTTGACGTCCTTGAGCTCATTCTGGCGTGCGGCCAGAGCCTTGTCGAGCGTGTAGGGATGGTTGGTGCACCAGCCGTAGTCGACCCAGTCGCCGCTCTTGACGACCTTGACGGCTTCCGCGGCAGAGGTCAGCTTCTTCTGATAAAGCGCTGCGTAATCCATGGATAATTCCTCCTGTATGTATGTGAATTTGATTATCATTTCGGAACTATGTCGAAACTTTAACAATTATAGCATACCGATCGCCGTTTGCAAAGTCTTTCTTACGTGTCAGCGTAAAAAAGAACGTAAAAAAGAGACAGGCCGGAGCCTGTCTCTTTTCAGTTCGGGAAAATTACTCCTCGACAGGAGCCTCTTCCTCGCCGCTGAGCAGCGCGCGGATGCTGAGGGAGATCTTCTTCTTCTCCTCGTCGATGGCGGTGATCTTCGCGTCGACCATCTGGCCTTCGGACAGGACGTCGGAGGGCTTGTCGATGCGGCGGTCAGCGATCTGGGAGATATGGATCAGGCCGTCCACGCCGGGAACGACCTCAGCGAAAGCGCCGAAGGTCATCAGCTTGACGATGCGGACGTTGGCAACGTCGCCGACCTTGTAGGTGTTCATGAACACATCCCAAGGGTTCTGGGTGCGATCCTTGACGCCGAGGGAAATCTTGCGCTTCTCGGGGTCGAAGGAGATGACATACACGTCGAGGTGATCGCCGATGGAGACGACCTCGGCGGGGTTCTTGATGCGGCTCCAGCTCAGCTCGGAGATGTGGACCATGCCGTCCACACCGCCGATGTCGACGAACACGCCGTAAGAGGTCATGGACTTGACAACGCCGTCATAGTGCTTGCCGACCTCGATGCCTTCCCAGATGGCGGCCTGAGCAGCCTGACGCTCCTCATTCAGCACGGACTTGATGGAGCCGACGACGCGGCGGCGGGCACGGTTGACCTCGGTCACGCGGAGCTTGACCTTCTGCTTGACCATCTGGCCAAGGTCGGAGTCCTTGGGCATGCCGCTCTGAGAAGCGGGCACGAACACGCGCACGCCCTTGACAGAAACGACGATGCCGCCCTTGTTCACTTCGGTCACGGTGCCTTCGAGAACGGTCTTGTCCTCAACGGCGGTCTCAATGTCTTCCCAGAGCTTGACAGCGTCGAGACGCTTCTTGGAGAGGGTGGCGTAGCCTTCCACGTCGTTGACGCGGACAACGTAAGCCTCGATCTCGTCGCCGACCTTGACGACGTCCTCGGGCTTGACGTCGGGGTCGCTGCTCAGCTCAGAAACAGGGATATAGCCTGCCTGCTTGCAGCCGACGTCGACCTGGATCTCGGTCGTGCCGATGGCGGTCACGATACCGGTCACCTTATCTCCTGTATTTAGAGTCTTGAAAGATTTTTCAAGCAGTTCTTCAAAGGATTCGCTGGTTTCAGGGGCAGTGGTGTTGATGTTTTCTTCCGTCATTGTTGTTAATACCTCCATAATGATACTCGCAGGAGTAGATGCGCCGGCTGTCAGTCCCGCCACACGGCATCCGGAAAAGAATTCCGGTGAGAGCTCGTCTGCGGATTCGATCTGGAGGACTTTTCCGCAGTTCTCTCTGCAAATCTCGGTCAAATGCCTTGTGTTGGCGCTTCTTCGGTCGCCCACAACCACCATCGCGTCTACCTTGGCGGAAAGTTCTGCTGCCTCAGTTTGACGTTTCTGCGTAGCATTGCATATTGTATCATTGATTTTCAGATTTGTACACTGTTTTTTTAGAAATTTCACGCAACTTTCCCAAAGCGCACGAATGCAGGTCGTTTGCGCCAGCATGATACTGGGTAAATGGGCAAAATCGGGGTGTTCCTGCAAGTATTTTTGCACTTCCTGCACATTTTCAAAAATCAGCGGGTCGCTGCACCATCCTGCGATGCCCTGCACCTCGGGATGATGGCGCTCACCGATCAGGATGACGCGGCGTCCCTCGTGCTCTGCCTCCTGTGCAAGCTTTCGGATGCGCTCGACATGCGGGCACACGGCGCTCACGACCTCTGCCCCGCGCTCTCGCAGCGCATCAAGTGTCGCTCTCGACTCGCCGTGGGCGCGGATGAGCACGGTCTCCCCCGCCTTTGCCTGGTCGGGCGACGTGATGAGGCGCATGCCAAGGTCTTCGATCTCGCGCACGACGCCCGCGTTGTGTACGATGCTGCCGAGCATCGCGCCGCCGCGCGCTTTTGCCGTTTCGCGCGTAAGGTTGACCGCGCGCTCCACACCATAGCAGAAGCCCGCGGTCTCAGCTAAGATGACCTTCACAGCGGCGCGCCTCCCACCTGCTGGCCGCCGAGCGCGTAGGCCTGACGCAGCATTTCGTCGGCGATGGCCTGCAATTCTTCGGACGTGCCGCGGCGGCCCGTGACCTCAGGCACATACGGCTCGCCGAAGATGATGCGCGTTTTACGGAAGGGCTTTTTCTGCCCGTCGCAGAACACCGGCACGAGCGTCGCACCCGTGCGCACGCCGATCATCGCGATGCCCGCGTGCGCGTGCGCGGGGAGTCCGTCGTGATAGCCGACGCCGCCCCGGATCGTCGTCCCCTCGGGGAAGATCAGAAGATTCTCACCCTTGTGGAGCACCTGCATCGCGGTCTTGATGGACTGGATATCCTTGCCGTCGCGCTGGACGGGAAATGCGCCGAGCGTGCGGATGAGCCACGCGAGCGCGCGGTTGTCGAAGAGCTCGGCCTTGGCCATAAAGTGCAGATGGTAGTCGAGCGGCAGGCACAGGCCGATGAGCACGGGGTCAAGGTCTGTCGAATGGTTCGGGCACAGCAGGACACTGTGCTTGGGCAGATTTTCAAGTCCCTTGACGTCCACGCGGTAGATCCACAGCAGCACCCGACCGATGATCCAGATAAACGCAAAAAAGATACGGTGCATCATTTCAATTTCTCCTGAATGAGATTCAGCAGCGCCCGCTCGCTCTCTTCAAAGCTGAGCTTCGACGTGTCGAAGTGCACGGCGTCCGCCGCCTCGCGCAGCGGGGCGATGTCGCGGTGCATGTCCTGATAGTCGCGCTCGTTGATCTCGCGCAGTACCTCTTCATACGCCTTGGGCGTGCCGCGCTCGGAGAGCTCGAGGCAGCGGCGGCGCGCGCGCTCCTCGGCCGATGCCGTCAGGTAAATTTTGAGGTCGGCATCCGGCAGAACGACCGTGCCGATGTCGCGCCCGTCCATGATGACGCTTCTCTTGCGCGCGATATCGCGCTGCATCTCAAGAAGGTACGCGCGTACGCACGGCAGCGCCGAGACGTTCGAGGCGTACATCGAAATTTCCGGCAGGCGGATCTCGGTGCTGACATCTTTACCGTCAAGCAGCATCTTCTGCCCGCCTGTCTCATCAAATGCCATGTCGATCTGAATTTCTTTCAGCAGCGGCGCGATCTGGGATTCGTCCTTGGCGTCCAGTCCGCGCGAAAACGCCGCGTAGCCGATGGTGCGGTAGATCGCGCCCGTGTCGACATGCAGAATGTTCAATTTCTTGGCGACGGCCTTGGCGAGCGTACTCTTGCCCGCGCCGCCGGGGCCGTCAATGGCAATGGAAAAATGCTTTTTCATCTGTTTGATTCTTCCCTCTTACAATAAATATGTGCTTGCTGCGTCAGCAGTGCGTCCGCGGCAGCCTCGCCCGCGGCCTTGCCGGTCGCCCAGGCGATTTGCAGATTGTAGCCGCCCGTGTAGGCGTCTACGTCGATGATCTCGCCGGCAAAGTACAGGCCGCCGATCTTTTTCGACGCCATGGTCTTCGGGTCGATCTCCCCCACCTTGACGCCGCCGGAGGTGATGATCGCGTTTTCGACCGGCATCGGCGCGCTGACATTGACCGTCCAGCGCTTTAAGAGCGTGCGGATGGTCTCGCGCTGGGCGCGCGTGATGTCGTGCACCTTTTCGTGCGGAGGGATGCCCGAGCGGTCGATGAATTCGTCGATCATCTTCTGCGGCAGAAGCGCGCCGAGCACGTTGCAGTAGTCGCTGTTTGCGTGCTTTTCAAAATCCGACAGCAGGCGCTTGTCGAGCATTTGCTCGTCGAGCGCGGGCTTGAGGTCGATCTCCAGTCGGTACTGCTTTTTGTCGAAATGCCGCATGTGCGCGCTGGCCGACAGGATGAGCGGCCCGCTCACGCCGAAGTGCGTGAACAGCATTTCGCCGAAATCCGAGTGAATCTTTTTGTTGTTTTCGTATACCGTCAGCGCAACGTTGCGCAGGCTCAGCCCTTGCAGCACCGCGCATTCGCGTGCCTCAAGCGGCACGAGCGAGCCGCGCAGCGGCGTGACTGTGTGGCCGAGCGCTTCCGCCATGCGGAAGCCGTCGCCCGTCGAGCCCGTCGCGGGATAGGACAGCCCGCCCGTCGCCAGAATGACGGCGGAGGCGGTGTAGTCCCCTTTTTCGCCCTTGACGGCGGCGACATGGCCGTCTTCGACCGAAATACCGAGCGCGCGGTCGCGCACGAGCTTGACGTGCAGACGCTTGAGCTCACGCTCAAGCGCCGCTGTGATGTCGAATGACCGGTCGGACACGGGAAACACGCGCTTGCCGCGCTCGACCTTGAGCGGCACACCAAGCCTCTCGAAAAAATCGATGGCGTCGTGCCCGTCGAAGCGGGAAAACACGGAGTATAAAAACCGCGGGTTCTGCGGCACGTGGGCGAGCAGCTCTTCGCAAGTGCTGTCGTTCGTCACGTTGCAGCGGCCCTTGCCGGTGATGTTCACCTTTTTGCCGAGGCGCTCGTTTGGATCGAGCAGCGTCACGTGCGCACCCTTGCGCGCGGCGCAGATCGCGGCCATCATGCCGCCCGCGCCGCCGCCGATGACAACGATCGCCTTATTCATCTTCGATCTTGCCGAAAATGTCGAAGCGCTCCCAGATGTGCTCGAGTTCGGAGAACGTCGCGGAGATGTCTGCGCCCTTCTTGTTGGCCACGGCCAGAATGAGTGAGTTGAGCATGCTCATGGGCGCCGCCAGCGAGTCGACGAACGAGATCATCTCGCTGCGCACGAGCAGCGAATTGCTGGACATCTGGTTGATGGGCGACATCTCGCTGTCCGTCACGCCGACGATCGTCGCGCCGCGGTCGCGCGCAAACTGGATGGTCTTGAGCGCAAGCTCACTGTAGCGCGGGAAGCAGATACCGATGACCACATCGCCTTTGGAGACGCGGAAGAGCTGGTCGAACGAGCCGGCCGCGCCGCCGTTGACCAGAGTGACGTTGTCGAAGATCAGGCGGAAGTAGAAGTTTAAGTACCCTGCCAGAAACGAGGACGAACGGAAGCCCACGATGTAGATGCGGCGCGCGCCGATGATCGTGTCGACCACGCGCTCAAATTCCGCGCCGTCGGTCTGGTCGATGGCCATGCGGATCTTCTCCATGTCGCGCTGCAGGACGTTCGTCATCAGATCGGACCCTGCGAGCTCGCCGTCCGACGCCTGAATGCGCTGGATGCTCGTGAGCTTGCCGCGGATCATCTCCTGCAATGCACGCTGCATGCTCGGATACCCCTCGTAGCCGAGCTGGGTGGCAAAGCGCACGACGGTCGACTCGCTGACCTGCACGGTCTTGCCGAGCTTGCTGGCCGTCATAAACGCGGCCTTGTCGTAGTTTTCCAGAATGAAGCGGGCGATGAGCTTCTGCCCCTTGGAAAAGCTGCTCATGTTCTTTTCGATATTATGTAAGATATTCTTCGTCATAAGATCGTCCTCTGTTACTTTGATTTTGTTGCTTGGAGCTCCTGCTCCGTAAGATCGCGCCACGCGCCGACGGGAAGAGCCCCGAGTTTGAGCGCGTGCTCCTGCACGCGCTTTAGGCGCTTGACGTGTAATCCGGCGGTGGCGCACATGCGCCGGATCTGCCGGTTTTTTCCTTCATGGATGGTGATGGAGAGAACGGCGGTGTCCCTCCCCTGCCGCAGCACGCGCACCTGCGCGGGCCGGATGGGCTCGCCGTCGAGCTGTGTCATGGAAGCGAGCGCTTCTGCCGCTCCCCTGACCTCGCCCGCGACGCTGACCTCGTAGACCTTGTTGACCTCGTAGCGCGGGTGCAGAAGATGCTGCATCCATTCGCCGTCGTTCGTCAAAAGCAGCAGTCCCTCGGAGTCGAGGTCGAGCCGCCCGACGGGATAGACGCGCGCGCCGCAGTCTCTGACGAGCTCGGCGACGGTCTTTCGCCCTTTTTCGTCAGAGAGCGTGCAGACATAGCCGCGCGGCTTGTTGAGCATCAGGTAGCGCTTCTGCCCCTCCTGTGTGAGCGGCCTGCCGTCGACGGTAATTTCGTCGACTTCGGGGTCGGCCTTCTGCCCGAGAAGCGCAGTCTTGCCGTTCACGTGCACGCGTCCCGCGGCGATACACTGCTCGGCGGTGCGACGGGAGCAGAGCCCCGATTCGGCGATGAGCTTTTGAATTCTTGCTTCGGCCAGGTCGATCCCTCCTTTACTTTGCCGACAGAAATTGCCAGAGCTTTTCCGCCAGCGACTTATTTTTGCTTGTTTCGCTCTTTGCCTCCTGCGGCTGTACGCTGCACGCGCTGACAAGGTCAACTCTTCCGACCTCAGTCTCGCCGCAGGAGATGACGAGCGTGCCGAACGTTTGTCCCTTCCGCACGGGGGCGGAGACGGTTTGCGGCAGCTCGGCGCGCACGCTCAATGCTTCATTTTCCGCGGTGGGATAGCGGAAGCTCTCCGCCGCCACGGCGGACACACTCTGCCCGTCGACGCTTACGCTGCCGTAGGCCTCGCCTTTTTTCGCACCGCTTGAGAGCGCATACGCCGAAAAGCCGTAGTCGTAGAGTGCCGCGTGATCCGCCCAATCGCTGCCGTCGTGCAGCGTGACGGCGATCATGCGCATCCCGCCGCGCTCGGCACAGGTGACGAGTGTGCGCCCTGCGTCGCCGGTGTAGCCGGTCTTGAGACCAACGCAGCCAGAGTACGACGCGAGCAGCTTATTGTGGTTCGTCATCGTGCGCGTGCCGACGCTCGCCGTGCGCGTCGAGACGATGCGCGCGAACGTCGGATTCTGCATGGCGTAGGCCGCAAGGCGCGCCATATCGAGGGCACAGGAGCTGTGCCCCATTTCGTCGAGACCGCTCGGGTTGGCAAATGACGTGTGCTCCATGCCGAGGGCTTTCGCCTTTTCGTTCATCCATCGGACAAACTGCGCGCTGCCGCCGTTCCCGCCGCAGTGGGCGGCGATGCACTCCGCCGCGTCGTTGCCGGACGGCAGCATCAGACCGTAGAGAAGTTCCTCCATCGTGAGCGTTTCGCCCTCGAGAAGGTACATCGACGAGCCCTCGCGCAAGTGCTCGCGTTTGACCGTGACCTGCTCCGTGAGTTCGCTGTGCTCCAGCGCGATTAAGCAGGTCATGATCTTCGTCGTGCTCGCGATGCTGCGCTCCTGCGTTTCATTGCGCGACGCCAGCACTCGCCCGCTGCCCGCCTCCATCAAAATGAATGCGGCGGCGGCAGTTTCAGGCACAGCAGCCTGACAGGTCAAACTGCTTGACAGGCAGGAAACAGCAAGGAAAACGGCAAATACGCATCGGGCAAAACGCGGCATGGGATCACTCCTTCATTCGGAATGCCCCTATTATGCCCGAAATCAGTAGATATCTTTCTCTTCTCTCTTCTTGTCCACGAAATTCTGCACGCGGTCGAGTACTTCCGGCACAAGATCAAGCACGCGGTCGACCGTTGCCGCCGCAGGGATGGCCACGGGCATCACGCGCGTCAGACCGTCCTTGACGACGAGGAACGCGACGGGGTCGACCTTGACGCCCGCACCCGCGCCGCCGCCGAAGTGTGCGGTGTCGGTCTTGCCGTAGTCGCCGCCGCCCGCGCCGAAGCCGAAGCTCACGCGCGAAACGGGGATGACTGTTACGCCGTCGGGCGTCGTGATCGGCTCGCCGATGATGGTGTTGGAATCGACCATATCACGGATCTTATCCATCGTGGTGTCCATGAGATCGTTGAGTGGGGTCTTCTTTTCGATGTTTTCCATGAGGTTCATCCTTTCTTTTTATGCGGTCAGTTTTTCACTGTGTTCACTGTTTTGCGGAGTGCTCTCCGTTGGTTTTTCCGCGGGAGCGTCGTTTTTATGCGCCTTTTTATAGCGCAGGTACCATTTGAGCATCGGAATGAGCAGCGCAAGCGAGATGTGCAGCCCGTCGCGGATGCGAAGCGACAGGCCAACGGCACCCTCTGCGTGCGTCTTTTCAGAGCTGTAGTCCATGCGCAGGTGCAGTGAGGGATCAGGGATATGGAAGAGGTCTTCAAGGTGCGGCATCACACCCCACATCGCGGCGCTCGCATAGCCGTAGGTCTGCGCGATATCCGCGGGGTCCGTGCCGCCGAAGACGATGAGAATTTCCAACGGGTCGATGCGAAGGCGCTTGCAGGTGCGTTTCGCTGTCTCCTTGAGCGCCGAGAGCGCCGTCGTGATGAGGTCCCTGAGCTCCTCTTTTGTCGGCTTGGGGAGCGAGGACTTTTTCTTTTGCTTCGCCTCTTCTCCCTCTGACTTTGGTTTCTTCTCCTTTGCCTTTTTTTTCGGCGTTTCTTTCTTTTCCTTTGCTGGCAGCAGCGTGAAGCGGAACGGGCCGACCGAAAGCTGCACGCGCAGCTCATCGCCGAACTGCATCAGCGCGCCCACGCGCAGAAAGCCGATCAAAATAAAAATGAGCAGGATGATGCCAATTACCTTCAGCGCAGTCAATCGACCACCTCCCTCTTTTTACGCTTCACGCGGTTTTTATGCTTTACGCGGTCAGTGTTCCCCGTTTTCGGGAACGCTGCCTTCTTTTTCCGTCATGGCGCTGGGGTCGAGGATCGTGCCGTCCTCCGTCATGCGGAGCTGACCGTCGGCCTCAAGACCCGGCATCTCCGGCATCTCCTCGAGCGAACCCAAGTGGAAGTCGCGCAGGAACTTTTTCGTTGTGCGGTACAGCCTCGGCCGTCCCGGCACCTGCAAACGTCCGCACTCCTCAATGAGCCCGCGCTCAAGCAGCAGGCCCACGGTGTACGAGCTGTCCACGCCGCGCACCTGATCAATGTAAGCGCGGGTCGTGGGCTGGTAGTAGGCGATGATCGTCAGCACCTCCAGCGCGGGCTGAGAGAGCTTGGCGGTCTTGCGGATCTCAAACGCCTTGCGGATGACGTCGGCATAGTCCGGCGACGAGCAGAGCTGATAGCTGTCCTCCATGCGGACGAGCCGGATGCCGCGGCGCTCAAAGGCGTAGTAATCGCCGAGCTTTTGCAATACCTGTTCCGCGGTCGGACGGTCCAAATCGAGCGCAAGGCAGATGCGGTCGATGGGAAGCGGTTCGCCGCTGGCGAACAAAATGCCCTCGATGGCCGACTCGACCTCGCGCAGGTCCAAAGATTCCAAAGACATAGCGTTCCTCGCTTTTTACAGATTGATACGGTCGGGGGCGTCGTCCCCGCACTCCACGGTGCAGTCCGTGTCGGAACCGGCCAGATGGATGACCTTTTCGCGGCAGAGCTCCAGAACGGCGATAAACGTCGCCACGATCTCGCTGCGGCTGCGGCTGAACAGCAGCTTGAAGCGCGTCATGCCGAACTCCTTGAGCCGGTGCAGAATTTCCTCCGCCTTGCCCTTGACGGGATACGGCTCACGGCGCACGATCTCGCTCAGCGCCGCGCTCGGCGGCGCGGCCAGCTTTTCCCCGCGCTCCATGATCGTCTGCATGGCGAGCACGAGGTCAGCCTTTTCGTGGCTGTACTCGTAGATTTTGCCGCGCTGCATGGGCTCGGGCTGGCGCGTCATGATGCTGCGGCCAAACTCGCCCATCGGGCCGAGCGTTTCGGTCAGCGTCTTGATGCGAAGGTACGTGTCCTTCTGCTGGCGCTCCTTGAGCGAGGCAATGAGCTCGTCCATCTCGCTCTGCGCCTGCTCATCCTCAAGCGAAAGCAGCATGCGCGTTTTGATGTACATTAAATGTGCCGCCATCGTGATGAATTCGCTCGCGACCTCGAGATCGAGCTGCTTTCGCTGCTCGAGATACGCAAGGTACTGATCCAGGATCAGCGCGATGGGAATGTCCTGGATCTCTATTTTATTTTTCGACAGCAGGAAGAGAATGAGGTCGAGCGGCCCTTCAAAGTCCTGCAGCGTCTCCGCGCTGCGCTCGTGCACCACGCCCTCCAGCTTGAAAACGGGATTGTCCATGACATTCCTCTCACTTTATCAATATACGATCCAGTTGACCAGAAGCTCGTACATGCGGTAGATGCCCTCGCTGAGGATATTGTCTCCCACGCCGAGCCAGACGAGCACAAAAAGAACAAGCATGCCGTATTTTTCATACCGCATCAGCGTCATGTACGCGCGGTCGGGCAGAAAGGCGAAGAGCACCTTCGACCCGTCGAGCGGCGAGATCGGGATGAGGTTGAAAAGCCCCAGACCGACGCTCATGTACGCCGTCATCGCAAGGAAATTCAAAAGGCCGCTGCAAAACGCGGTATCGACATAGTGCGCGATCGTGATGCGCGCGCCGAGCAAGAGCAGCATCGCCAGCAGCAGATTCGACACCGGCCCTGCCAGCGCTGTGATGGCCATACCCTGCTTCGGCTTTTTGAAATACCGCATGTCGACCGGCACGGGCTTTGCCCAGCCGAAGCCGACGAGCAGCATGGCAGCCAAGCCGAACCAGTCGATATGGTGCAGCGGGTTTAAGCTCAAGCGGTGCTCGCGCTTGGCCGTCGGATCGCCGAGGGCATAGGCTGCAAGACCGTGACAGGTCTCGTGCACCGTCAAGCATAAAAAGACACCGAGCACGCGCAAAAGCGCGTCGGTCAGCGAGCCCCAGTCGATGGACTGGACCAATTCCTGAAAACTGTTCACGCAATTTCTCCGTAAAAAATATGCAAATCGCGAAGACTTGCATTGCATTCTATTGCTATTATAGCAGCCCTTTTCCCACATGACAAGGGATTTTGCAATTTTTGCTGCATTTTGCTTTCAAAAATTGACGCATTTTTCTCTGTCAAATTGCGAAAAATGACAAAAAGCGTCCCAACCATGCGGTTGGGACGCTTTGCAGGATAGAATATCCGGTTATTTCTTGAGGCGCTTGTCGCTCTTGGTCGCAAGGTGCGTGCCCAAGGACTGGAAGATCTGCACCAGAATGATGAGCAGCACGACCGCTGCGAACATCACAAGGTACTTGTAGCGATAGTAGCCGTAGTCGATGGCGATTTTGCCGAGGCCGCCGCCGCCGATGATGCCGCTCATCGCCGAGT
>ENA-OOXF01001521-OOXF01001521.1-human-gut-metagenome-genome-assembly--contig:-NODE-1521-length-14723-cov-3.487183_pt1 | contig 14723 bp, 17 predicted proteins | sample MGYA00241586_ERZ501341 | MGnify/ENA primary metagenome ERZ501341 (study PRJEB25962, sample SAMEA2042985) | human gut metagenome | biome: human gut; feature: human-associated habitat; material: faeces... | reverse complement strand
TTATTTAGTAATTATAATTTTTAACTCGTCCTCTAATTTTTAGTGGACACTAGTGTCGCACGATAAATTCAAAACAGCTTCTAAGTAAATCCGAATATTTCATATATGCTTATTTTAATTTAAGTAAGCTTATAGGTAATCTTGAATGCAGTCAATCATTCTTGCGCATTCGTCCTTGCAGGTGCGTCATGCGTATAATCCAATACGCGTATATTTTCAGGCAAGTTTGTTTCCAACAAGGTTTTCATCCTTTTATGGAACGGACATGGATAACCGATAGGAGTACCTTTCTGTATACATGAAGCAAAGGCGATTGTGTCGGCGCCTCGTTCTACGAGCATCTTTGCACGTAATATGGATTTTTTACCCGGACATCCGCCGCAAGTAGTAAATCCGATTATTTCAATTTCTTCGTTACTGCCTTCAAAAACGCCTTTGCGTTTCTTCACGGCTTTGAAACACCCGTTTCCCGGACAGAAGTCTTCGGTCTGTTGGCATCTGATAATTCCTAATCTCATGTTTTTATCTCCAAATTTATAAACAGTTAATATACAATACCCTTGCAACTGAGTTGCAAAGACGTTTTTTCAAAATCCTTTTTTCTCCCTTATTGTCTTTTATCTGCAAGGAGAACGTTATCTTTGTTCCCTAAATACCATTTTTATGAATCATAAAGAAACTTACGGCATATTCCCCGACAAAACCACGGAGCGTATTTCCCTGCTGAAATACTCCAAAAGCTCGTGTGGCGTGGACTTCCTGCTGAACACGGCGGAAAGCACGGAAAAGCGCGGCTGGTTCGATACGGACAAACGGTACAAGACCGACTTTTTCGAGTTCTATTTCTTCCACAAAGCGGAAGGGCACCTGTTTCTGGCAGGCGAGAGGATAGAACTGCATCCCGGCACGGTGCTCATCATTTCGCCTTTTCAGCTTCAGGAGTGGCACGTGGACTTGGACAAGCTGAACTACACGTTCCTCGTCTTTCAGGAAGAGTTTGTAAACAACTTCCTTTCCGACAAGTATTTCATGTACCGCCTGCTTTATTGCTACCAGCATGATTATCCTCCGTATTTCAGCATGGACGGAAAGGATGCCGCGCCTTTGCTCGACCTGCTCCGTAGGATGAAGAAAGAACTGCACGATCCCGTTGCCGATAGCTACCACATGATTGTCGCCTACCTCTACCAATTCCTGCTGTTGCTTAACCGCCATTATGCACAGCTGTTCAACCAGCCTTTCACATTGCCCTTGAACAATTATGCGTACCAGTACAAGCAACTGCTGGAAAAGAATATCTGCACTACAAACCGCGTGGCGGACTATGCCACGATGATGGGCATCAGTCGCGTATCGCTCAACAAGGCGGTGATGCGCGAATTCGGTTTATCCGCCGTGCATCTGCTGAAGCAACGTCTGTTACAGGAGGTAAAAAATGACCTGCTGTTTTCCGGTCTGTCGGTCAAGGAGATTGCCTTCCGGCTGCACTTCTCCGAACCAAACCACCTGATGCGTTTTTTCAAGCAGATGACGGGGCAGACTATCAGCGGGTTCCTGTCAGAAATGGAGCAAGGCAACTGATTGCTCTTTTCACCACTTCACCGGCTCATTCAAAATCACGCCATCAGTGGCGTCTTCTGCCGTGAACGTGCCGCCCCGATACTGCACACAGAGCATCACGAGAGGAGTTGTCCCGTTGTTGCGCACGCTGCGCTTTCCGTCGGGAGACACACGTACCACGCTGCCTTCTTCAACAGGGAACACTTGTCCGTCCACTTGGAACTCGCCTTTTCCCGAAAGGAAAAAATAAAGTTCCTCGTGGTTCTTGTGGGTGTGGAGGAATCCTGTTTCTGTTCCCGGCTGAAACATTTGGAACGAGAATTCGCTGCCTGTTGCCTGAAGTGCGGCTCCTCCGAACACCTTACCCGGAATCTTTACTTCAGGGGACAATTCCAATACATAGTCACCCAGTTCACTCAGTTTGCCAACGCTTATAGCGCTGAAATTTTCGGCTGTCGCCATTTTCTTAATCTCTTTCATTTTAAATTCTTTTAAATGTTCATTAAAGTTTATGCAAAAGAATATGATTATCAGTGTCTTGAAATGTTATTCGATATAATGCTGATTATTTTTAATCCTTCATTCATAAATCTACTGTTTCTCCGTCCTCAGGGATAATCAGGCGGTTCATGTCAATCTTGCGATGTCTCGCCTCGTTACGCAGGATTTCACGAGTGGTCTGACAATGGTCAATGGCATCCATGTGCACAGCTATTAGTTTGACATTAGTTGGCAATTCGTCCAGCATCCGCATCACTTCGTCCTCGTCGGGGATGATAGAGCCGTCCACTTTGGAAAACTCAGGGAATATCGCCCCTCCGCTGTTTACTACGATATAATCAGGTTTGAATCTTTCCACGGTTTCTGCGATGCACTTTTCCCACTTGCAGTCTCCCATAATATATATGGTAGGGCAATCTTCCGCCGTCAATACATATCCAGACACGGCACCCATCATTTCACCGATTTTGCCGAATCCATGATGTCCGCTTACACGGTGAATGGTCATATTTCCCGATACCGTCATGTCTTCAATAGGCTTCACCTGCGTAAAGCCGTCCTGTTCTACCGTTTCCTTATCTTGCGGTTGCGTGTAATAGGGAATGTCTTTCGGCAAATGTTCTTTTACTGTCGCGTCATAATGGTCAGGATGTATATGTGTCTGCAACACCATATCCACCCCCTCCGTTATTTCATCAATGGGCATAGTCAGATGTACCCTTGGACTTTTATTCACGCCGAGTGCGGACTGTATTGTGCCCTTATCGGCAAAAAACGGGTCTATGAGGACGGTATGTCCTGCATAACGGATTTTCAACGTGGCGTTGCGCACCAACCTTACAGATGTTTCTTTCTCCATAATGCTACTTTCTTTATAAATGATTATGGTGCAAAGTTCGGCAGATTAAATGAGCCGTGCTCTACCAAAAGACAACGAATAAGTACCATTTTGATAAAGTCTGCCTGTTCCCAAGCAATGCAGGCATCATTTTTACGCTGTCTGCCTATGTTCCGTCTTGGGCGGCGTACCCGTAAACCTCCGATGATGCCAATCCGGCAGGATTCGCTCCGTTCGAGGTTCGGACAGCACTTATCCGCGCCGATTGGCATTGAAAAGACCTCCGACAGTACCAATCCGGTAGGATTTGCCCCGTCCGAGACTCGGATAACACCAATCCGTCAGGATTAGTACTATCGGAGCTTCGGATAAATGAAATCCGTCCCGATTATCATTTTCGTTGTCCTGTCTCGCCCCGGATGTGAGGGTATCTCATGTCCGGGATGAGGTGGCCTCAAGTTCGGGGTGAGGCTACCTCAACTCCGACCTTTGGTCAGAAAGCCTCCGGACGGATTATTGTCGAAACACGCTTATCAAAATGGTAGTATGCGGCAAAAGTTTGGTAGCTTCCGTTCCGCCCGTTCCCCCTACCTTTGCAGTCGGAATCATTAAAACAATATCTGTATGGTTGCACAAGAGAAAATAGATTTATTAAGAAAGAAAATTGACGAGGCAGATGCCATTGTCGTGGGCGGCGCGTCGGGGATGTCCGCCGCATCGGGTTTCAAGTTTTATTATCAATGCGACGATGTATTTCGCAGGATTGCCGGTTCATTGGAACAGAAATACGGTTTCCATAACTTCTTTGACGGGCTTTATGACCGCCAGCACACACGGGGCGAGCATTGGGCCATGCTCCTGCGCGTGGCAAAATATATTTACGAGTGTGAAACCGGAGGTACCTATAAAGACCTTGCCGAACTGTTGCGGGGCAAGAACTATTACATTGCCACGACCAATCAGGACGCACAGTTTTTCCGTGTCTTTCCGGCAGAGCGCATCACGCGCATACAGGGCGACTGGCGGTATTGGCAATGCAAACGTCCGTGCCATGACGAAATCTATTACAACAAGGAGCAGGTATTCCGGCTTTGCGAGGCGATAGAGGATGATGCCTTGCCCGATGAGCTTATACCGCGCTGTCCGCATTGTGGCGGCGTGATGGACGCATGGGTCAGGTCGCATACCTTTTTGCAGGGTGAATACTACGAGAAAGAAATGCAGAGGTATATGGATTTCCTTCGCCGTAATGCCAACCGCAAGACGCTTTTCCTTGAATTGGGTGTCGGACTTATGACTCCGATGTTTATTAAGGAACCGTTCATGAACATGGTCTATCAATGGCCACATGCGTTTTATGCCACGCTGAATCCGCAGCACGCCCTCGTGCCAAAAGAGATTGCAAAGAAAAGCCTCGCCATCAGCGATGACATTGCCATTACTTTGAAGCAATTGCTCGGCAAGTCCACCGCCGGGATGAAAGAATTTAATGTAAAGGAAGCGTTTAACCCTGCAAGAGTTTATTGATATGACACCTATACAGAAAGCAGCAGAAACCATTGCCTGTGCCGATGCCCTGCTGATAGGGGCAAGCAACGGGCTGTCCATATCCGAAGGCTACCACATCTTTGCCGATAACGAAATGTTCCGCCGACAGTTCGGTGACTTCCAGCAGAAGTACGGCATACGCAATGTCATCGAAGGATGTTTTTATCACTATCCGACCATGAATGACCGACAGGAGTTCCTCGACCGTCTGATGCGGTATTGGGTAAAAGACTACCGCCCGTCACAGGTGATGAAAGACCTGCGCTCTATCGTCAGCGGCAAGGATTACTTCATCCTGACCTCCAACGCCGACACGCATCTGGAACTGTCCGGCTTCGATGCGGAACGGATATTTGAGATAGAAGGCACTTTTGAGAACATCGTCATGAACATCCCCGTTCAAGACAAGAGCCGGGTAGCAAACGCATTCCTCGACCGTTATCACGGCAAACGGCTCGTGATATTAGAACTGGGTATCGGCAAACGGAACCGCATGATAAAACTTCCGCTTATGCAGTTAGCAGCCGACGAGCCTCACGCCACCTATATCACGCTGAACCTTGCCCTCGAACTGTACATTCCGGATGCCATTGCCCACAAGTCGATTGGTTTGGAAGGCGACATTGCGGTGACACTTGGGGAGTTGAAAAGACTGTTGCCATGAGAACGCCACAATACATTGTCGAGACATTGCCGGAGCAGGTGAAAAATGATTTCCTGTATTGGACTGAATACATGGAAAACAATCTGGTTTTCCACCTGCCCGATTCGGAATGGCATACCAAAGGGCACTGCGAACGTGTATTGCTTTACGCCCTGCTGATTGGGGTACAAGTATCCGGCTGCGGAAGGGACGAGTTGCGCGCATTGGCACATGCCTCCATATTCCACGACACGTGCCGTCAGGACGATTTCCTTGATGTGGAACATGGGGCACGTGCGGCATCCTATTACATGAAATATTGTGAACAGAACAAAGACCTCGTGTTCCTCGAACCGGCGTATCTGATTATGAAGTATCATGACCGGGATGATAAGGTAGGCATGGAAGCCATTGGCAATGCCTGTCCGGAAGATAAGGAACAGGCTATCCGCCTATATGGAATCTTCAAGGATGCCGATGCGCTCGACCGTTTCCGGCTGGGAGCAAACGGATTGGACACACGCTTCCTGCGAAACTCGGAAGCGATGCTGTTGGTTGATTTTGCAAGAGATTTGGTAAGACAAACCGTTTAGATTCAGCAAAGAAAGATGAAACGCTTGCTATTGATTATAGACCCTCAAATTGACTTCATAAACGGCACGCTTCCGGTTCCGGAGGCGATTCCGAAAATGGAAAGATTGGCTGCATATATCAAACGGACAGACGGGGAATATGCGGCAAAAGCAATTACACTGGATTGGCATCCGTACAATCATTGCTCATTTAGGGAGAATGGTGGGGAGTGGCCGATGCATTGCGTACAGAATACAACAGGCGCGGCAATCTGTCCGGCATTGGTGGAACCGCTTTATACGACACACGGTGAAGTGACGGTTCTGAGGAAAGGTGTCCGTCAGGATTCGGAAGAATACTCCATCTTCAGAAACGAGGCATCGTCCGTACATTTGGATAACCTGATAAATGGCTTGCATATTGACCGGATAGACTTGTGCGGAATAGCCGGGGATGTATGCGTGCTTGACACGCTGAAAGACGGCATCAAGAGGTATGGAACATCCATGTTCCACGTCTTGCAGGAATTCTGTCCGTCTTTGGACGGGGGAAAGGCTTTGGACATGACCATTAAAAAACTGTTGCCATGAAACAAATCATCAGACATTTTACGGATGACGACCTGTACAAGTTTACCATGTGTTGTGCCGTCATCGACAACTTCCCACGGGCGCAGGTCAAATACACATTTACCGACAGGGATAATACAGCATACCCCGTCGGCTTTGCCCAAGCATTGGAAGAACAGATAATGATGCTGGAATCTGTAACCATTACCGACGAGGAGATAGATTTCATGAGACGCAAGTGCAGGTATATCCCGGCATGGTTTTACACCTATCTTAAAGGATACCGTTTCAACCATGAATGGGTCAAGGTACATCAAGACGAGGACGGGCATTTGTATGTGGATATTGAAGGCTGTTGGTCAAACACCATCTTGCTGGAAGTAAAACTCCTTGCCATTATCTCAGAACTTTATTACACCATGACCGGGGAGGATAGCCGCTTTGATTATCAAGCCTATTATGACAAATCTTACGAGAAAGGGAGGCGGTTGTTGGAGGCAGGGTGTGTGTTCAGTGATTTCGGTACACGGCGCAGGGCCTCTTTTGAAGCGGAGGATGTCGCTGTACGTGCAATGAAAGCGTGCAGCCATGACAATAATTGGCCGGGAAAGTTTGTTGGGACCAGCAATGTTTATCTGGCGATGAAGCATGATTTGTTGCCTGTCGGCACGATGGCTCACGAATTTGTATGCGCCATCGGTGGAATGTACGGCCCGCAAATGGCAAACCACATTGCCATGAACTCTTGGCGGAACACTTTCCGTGGAACGTTGGGCACTTATCTGTATGACAGTTTCGGTTGGGATATTTTCAGCATGAACTTCTCCGAGGATTTTGCCAACCTGTTCAAAGGATTGCGGATAGACAGCGGTGACAATTATGAGCAACTGATGAAAATCGTTGGGAAATACCGTTCGTTGGGCATTGACTCCAAGACAAAACAAGTCGTATTCAGCAATGCGCTTGACGTTTCAAGCGCAATCCAAATCCAGCAATATGCCAAAAATTACTGTTTGCCCTCATTCGGGATAGGCACTCATTTCACCAATGAGTTTGTTGGGGTTAAGCCCCTCAATATCGTCATAAAACTGATTGCCGCGAAGATTACGGAATCATGGGCTTTCTACAATGACACCTGCAAAATAAGTGAAGACAAGGGCAAGCATACGGGAAACCCCGAAGTAGTAAAACGATTCATGGAAGCCTTACATATAAAATGATTATGGGAACTTATCGTAAACACCTTTCGGGAGATATGGCTTTCAGGTCATTTGTCCCGACACCGCTTTCAGAAATACGCATAGTCCATACCGAAAGGCTGGACAAGCTGATAATGGAAGTAGAGGATGCCATGCGCAGGTTGAACGCTTATGCAGTACAACTGTCCGATGAACAAGTCCTGCAATTCATGAGGCAGGAGGCTGAATCATCCTGCAAATTGGCATCGGGTGGGCAGTCTGTTTCATTTGCATTGGGTGCGGATACGGATGATGAATCAATGGAGGATGCGGAGAATCTTCTTAAAGCCACCCTTTATGCCCTTGAAGCGATGGATGAACTGCCGTTAAGTGCCCGACTATTGAAAAATATCCATTATCTGAAGTGCGACAGCGAAAGATATGCCAAGAAATATCCGGGCGAGTTCCGCAATTCTCCCGTCTGGATAGGCAGGAAAGGAAGCGGACTGAATGATGCGCTGTTTGTTCCTCCTGTCTATGAAGATATGGCCAATGCCTTTTCCGACCTTGAGCGCTATATTCATTATGAAGAATTGGAGAATGTATTTGTCCGTGCAGCCTTGATACATTACCAATTCGAGATGATACATCCGTTTATTGATGGAAACGGCAGAGTCGGGCGGTTGTTGAACACGCTCTTTTTAATCAGTCAGGATGCAGTTAGAAAGCCCATCTTACAGTTGTCAGATGTGCTAAATCAACATAGTTTTCAATATTACATGGAACTGCAACGGTTGAATGAAACGGGGAATTATGAACAATGGATAGATTTCTTTCTTCGTATTTTGAAAAATGCAATTCCAAGAGTTGTCAGATAGGATTATTTGTTTTGTATCTTTGACAATATTAATGCTTCTTATAAAGTCAACGGGATGATACGCCTCCCTCACTTCCCAAAGTATGGGGAGCAAGCCGTTTCGGTACGTCCGAAACACAAACCTGCTCCCATAAAAACTTTGCCCCAATGGATACTCCTGTTTCTTTAAGTCAATCGTATGTCATAAAATAAAGTCATACTTCATTCTACATCAAGCTCAGGTTTATTAGCAGGCTTATTTGAACCTGACGAACGCCACAGGCTACCACACCGATGCCAAATGCTGCCACGCAGGTGCGAAGTGGTTGGATTGTGCCGGACTTCGCTTTTCTTTGCATCACGGACGCTTGGAACAGCCGTCACGGGTTCGGCGGATAACGCCACTCCCTGCCACAAGCTGCCACGATTGTGCCAACCCATCGTTTGATGCGCAATGCCCATTTACTTTGCGTCCAAAACCGAGTATCAACAGTAAAAAAAACAGTATTGACAATGGAAGTATTGATTTCTCAGAAAGAAGCGTTTGAGGAAATGGCGGCAAAGTTCAGCCGTTTCTCAGACCGTGTGAACGAACTCCTTGCCAAGCAAGGCGGCAAGTCATTAAACCGCTGGATGGACAACCAAGAGGTCTGCCAACAGTTGAACATCAGTCCGCGCACTTTGCAGACGCTGCGTGACAACGGCACGCTGGCTTATTCGCAGATAAACCACAAGGCGTTTTACCGACCGGAGGATGTATTGTGCATCGTCAAGCCTGTGGAGAACAAACCTAAATCTGCAATGGCATGAGTGAAATGATTACCAAGAACCATGCGCTTGTCGCCGAGTTCGGCGACAGCCTTGACCGTCTGCTGGACGGTATCGAGAACTTTATGGCAAACAGCCGTCCGACATTGGGCGGTGAACGCTTCCTGACGGACAAGGAGGTGTCGGCACGGCTGAAAGTGAGCCGACGCACCTTGCAGGACTACCGCAACAACGGCATAATCGCCTATTACCAGTTGGGCGGCAAGATTCTATACAAGGAATCGGACATCGAACGGATGCTTGCCGCCAATTATAGGGAAGCGTTCAGACGGCATCCATAATTTGAACAAAGGGAATACGACCAGACGGCATCAGGTCGTATTCCTTACCTTGTCTGGTCGTATATCCTTCGTATCAACAACTTGGGGCTTTTCGTATATATGCCGCTGGCGAAAAGAACAAATATAACGGTTCTTTCCGATTGGCGGCATATAGTTTCCCCATGATGAACCGCCGGAAAGCCACGCTCTCCCTACTTCTCAACTTGAAGGAAACGGCTATCACCATTTCAAGACTGTAAACATCGTAGTTTATCCCGTTGTCCTGTTTGATGTACCGCTTCGTTTCGCTTTCCAACAATTCCATGTTTTTGTAGATAAAGTGTATAGCCTTGCGGATGTCGCAGCCGAACACGTTGAACGCATCGGACATTTCCTGCTGCGTCATCCAAACGGGAGCGGTCGGCATGGCAACCGCCCCGTTTTCTGTGATTGTGATTATTCCCCGTTCCATTGTCATGCCTCATATTATTTATTATCAATGTTTGTTTCTTTTGGCAGTTCTTGTCTTTTGTACCATTTGCCCGTTCCGTACATCATTCTGATCGCCATCAGGTTGTCCATGTCCTTTGAAATCTTCTTGTCAGTAACCTCCGCGTACCGCTGGGTAGTCCTTATACCTGAGTGACCCATCATCTTGGCAATGCTCTCGATGGGTATTCCCTCCGAAATCAAGAAAGTTCCGAACGAATGGCGGCTTTGATGGTAGGACAAGTTTTCTTTCCGTCCTATCGCCACACCCAACTCGTGTATCTCGAACCACATCTCGTCACGGCTCGGAAGCGGAAACACGGGCTTCGTGTCGTCGGTCGTGTTGTAGAGGTCGAGTATCTGCTCCGCTATCGGATGCAGGGGGATGAACGCCTCCACGTTGGTCTTCTTGCGGTTGATGCGGATGTAACGCCTGCCGTCCGCCGTCGTGCCGATATGGTGCGGATGGAGCAGCATGATGTCCACATATGTCAACCCCGTGAACGTTGAAAACAAAAATGCCCTGCGCCCAAGTTCCTGCAACGGGTCGAGCATGGGCGTTTCAAGGATGGCTTTCAGTTCCGCACGGCTGATATGCATGTGCTTCAGCGCGGGCTTCTTCTCGTATTCCATGTCCTCCAACGGGTTGGCACGGAGTATCTCGTAGTCCACGGTGAGGTACACCAGCTTGCTCAGCCAGCACAGGCACTTGTTGATTTGTTGTGCGCTGAAATTCTTGTTGCGCTTCATGAAAGCCTTGTAGGAACTGCCGAAATCTTCCGTGATGTCGCTGAACTCGATGTCCTCCTTGCCCAACGATGTGAGATAGTCTTTCAGGTATTTCTGGTAATATCCCGAATGGCGGTAGGTGGACGTGGAGTTTATCTCCTTTGAACGGGCAAGCAGCCGTTCACGCTCCCTTTCGCCCATCTGCAACAGCTTGGTGGGGATGACGGCTTTCCTTGCCAGCGCATTTTTGAGCAGTTCGGCACTCACCACGTTCTGTTTCTTCAACGAATCCTCATAGGCAAGTTCAACGGACTTCTTGAACTCCTGCAAGCGGCTGTTCTCGCGGACGGTGCGAATGGTTCCCTTGCTGCTGTTCCAGTCCTCCGGTCTGCAATAGATGCCGGTGATTATCGTGGAACTCTTGCCGTCTATGGTGATGCGGCAGAGGGCGGCGGTCGTGCCGTCAGCCTTTACTTTGTTACGGTTGATGTACGGTAATATGGAAAATGTACTGCGCATAATGAAATTCTGATTTTAATTGGTTACAAAACAAGTTTCAAGTCTTTGGTCGCCTCGATGTATCTGTCCATGTCCTCAAACAGCTTTTTCGGAGTGACACGGGCATAGACTTGGGTCGTGGTTATATCGGAGTCCGGCGATATATTGCATACCGGTTGACAGGCTCCATCGGCCATGTGAGAAATTGGTTCCGGCATACAGCTTGTGTCCGGGAGCTGCAACGACGGGGTCCTTCATGTGGAGGTAGCTGTAGTTTCCGTCCACAGACCAGTGGCGGTTGATCCGGAAAGCCGCCTGCACTTCAATACCGGTATTTTCTATTTCTCCGGAGTTCTGGTTCAGCATACCGCTTCCGTTGGGATTGGGGAGAGTGAGAATCAGATTCTTTCCGTCAATGTAAAACAGGTTGATACCGTAATTCAGCCGTCCGTTCAGCAGCCGTTGTGAGAAAGCCAGTTCGTAATTCCACATAGATTCAGGCTGAAGATCCGGATTCTGGGGAGGGAACATATACATTTCCCGAAGGATGGGATAGCGGAATCCTTTTGAGGCAGAAGCTTTCAGTTCCATGGTATGAGGCAGATGAAAAGCGAGTCCGGCCTGAGATACCCATTCTGTTCCTATGCGGGAATGATGATCCACCCGGAGTCCCGCATTCAAGGTGAGCCAGGTGTTGAAGTCCTGACGGAAGTCAATATACCCGGCCAGTTCGTCTTCGTGTTTGTCTACCAGCTCGGAAGTCGTCCCTGCCTGACTGCCACTGACATATTCGTTCCATGCATGGCCTCCGTAACGGAACCAGTCGAATCCCAGAGTAATGCGGTTCCCTTGAAAGAAACGGGTGCTCTGGTAAAGTGAGATACCCGTCATGTTGTCGTGTGACAGGAAGCGGCTGTCCTGAGGGCTTTCGCCGGCAGAGGGAGTATAACCGTCATTGATCCAGTGGTTCCCCCAGTTGTAGAAAATACTCAGTGCTCCGGAAGTCTTTTCATACCGGTTTTCCAGGGCCAGTGAAGTCATACCCCGCGTGATGCGCTGGTCACCGTCTGTGAGAGGCGCACTGACCGGACCGGGATAAGATGCATTGAAATGCGTTACGTTTACATCTCCCTGCAGATTTCAGTTGCGGCTGATTTCATAACCGAGTTTGGCATAACCTCCATATTGTTCAAAACCCATATCCGGGCGATGTCCGTCGGTGCGGTTGTAGGAACCGGAGAGGACACTCGAAAAGCCTCCTTTGCGGATACGGTTAGTCAGTTCCGTTTCCAGGGTGTTGTAGGAACCATATCCCGTATGGAGGCTGGTGTTGAATCCGTCCTCCTGCATCTTGCGGGTAACGATATTCACCACGCCACCCATGGCGTTTGATCCGTAAAGCACAGAAGCCGGTCCTCTCAGTACTTCCACCCGTTCGGCCAGGAACGACTGGTAGGCATCGGCGATCGGATGGCCGAAGATGCCGGCATATTGCGGATGTCCGTCGATCATGACCATCAGCCGGGCAGAACTTCCGCTCAGTCCGCGGAGCGAGATACTGCCTGCTGCCCCGTTGGACACACCGTAACCCATGATGCCCCGCGATGTAACGAAGAGACCGGGGATCTGTTCGGTGAGAACAGGGAGAAGCGAAGATTGCCGGGAATTTTCTATTTGAGCGCGTCCGACAATAGAGACAGTTTGTGAGAGATGGCGTACATCTGTTTTCTGACGGGCACCGGTTACAACCACTTCGTCGATCTGGTAGGAAGTTTCTGTTGAAAGTGTGTCATGCAGTTGTTTCTGGTTCCTTCCCGGCTGGCAGGCAAGGGCAATCAGAGCAAGGGATATATAGATTCCTTTCATTGGGATAGTCTGATGGATAATTTCTTTTGTGTTTCGTGATATTTTAAACAATTGCGGCGCAAAGATATGGATTAGTTTTTAAAGTACAGAGTCTCCTTTATATTAGCGGGAAGAGAAAGATATTTTCCGCTTCCACCGGGGCAGATACCAGAGACAGATGAAGAGTGATACCAGTGTGGAGAGCGGGGGAGCATATCCCATCCAGACCAGCGTGGTCGGGTCAATGTGACTGAAGGCCCACGAAAGAGGGATGCGGAACAACAGGGTGGCGATGAGGCTGTGTACCATGGGAAACCAGGAGTTTCCCTGTCCGCTGAAATAGGAATTGAAGCAGAACACGAAACTCACCATAATGCAGTCGATGCTGTATCCCCGCAGGTATCCGGCTCCCATCGTGATGACAGCGGGATCACTTGTAAAGATGCGCAGCAGGGTGTCGGGAAGAAACTGGGAATAGAGGCACATTGATACGCCGAAGACCAGTGCCATGCCGATCCCTGCCTTGAGGCAGCGGTTCATGCGTTCTGTCAGTCCGGCACCGAAGTTTTGTGCAGTCATGGCTGCCACGGCGGACGAGATGGCCACGGGAGGCAGCATGGCAAAGATGATGATTTTTTCAACCACACCGAGGGCTGCTGACGCAATGACCCCCATCTGATTGACGATGACCGTGATAAGCAGAAAGGAGATATTGATCAGAGCGTCTTGCAGGGCAATGGGAGCTCCCAGCAGAACGATGCGTCGGGACAGAAGACCGTTCAGCCGGATATCCTGTCGGGTAAAACGGAAGCTGAACCCGCGGCGGCGCAGGAATATCAGAGCGGTCAGGAAACTGATGCCTTGTGAGGCGATGGTGGCAAAGGCTGCTCCCGCTGCCCGTAAATGAAAACCTCCGACCAGCAGGAAGTCGAGTGTGATATTTATGGCACAGGCCAGAGCTACAAAATAGAGCGGTGTGCGCGAGTCTCCCAGCCCGCGCAGGATTCCGCAAATGACATTGTAACCGATAATGAACGGAATCCCCAGCGAGCAGATCAGCAGATAATGGCAGGTGTCGCGCATGGCTTCGGCAGGAGTATGCATCAGTGCGGCTATCGGATTGTGGAGCAAGGTCATGAGCAGGGTAAGAAAACCTCCCACCAGGGCAAACAGCCAGATGGAAGAACCGATGATGGACGCAGTTTCTTTGTCATTGCGTGCTCCGGTGGCGATGCCGATAAGTACCGTGATGCCTGTGGTCAGTCCCAGAATGATACCGGTGACAGTCTGCATCACCTGACTGCCGATGGCGACTCCGGCCACGCTTGCTGCGTCGTCAAACTGTCCCACTACGAAGAGGTCTGCGCCTCCGTAAAGGGCTTGCAGCATATTGGCCAGCAGATAGGGGAGGGCGAACTGAAACAGTACGCCGGGTACATTTCCCTGTGTCAAATCAAGTTTTTTCATTTTTCTGTTTGTTTTGTCTGTTTTTGATAAAAAGAAAAGCCGGATAAGGTGATTGGTTTTACCCAGTCATCTTATCCGGCCTTTTTCCGGCCCTCCGATGAGGATTACAAAACGCTAGTTCCGTTATGTCGCTGCAAAGGTAGGACGATTTTCCGGAGTTGCCAAATCTTTGCAGCGAATTGTTCATCTGCCTGTACCGAAGCAGGCAGTTCGTTGCGTCTGAATCGTGCGGTCGTTGCGGCCAGATTATGCGGTCGATTGAGGCGAATCGTGCGGTCGTTGCAGCCCAATCGTGCGGTCGATTTTTTTGCATTGACCAGTCAATGCGAAGGTATCGTGCG
>ENA-OOXF01001518-OOXF01001518.1-human-gut-metagenome-genome-assembly--contig:-NODE-1518-length-14741-cov-2.772164_pt1 | contig 14741 bp, 9 predicted proteins | sample MGYA00241586_ERZ501341 | MGnify/ENA primary metagenome ERZ501341 (study PRJEB25962, sample SAMEA2042985) | human gut metagenome | biome: human gut; feature: human-associated habitat; material: faeces... | reverse complement strand
GCCTCGGCAATGCGGCGCTTAAGCTCATCGATGCCGGTGCCGGTCTGGGAGCTTGTGATGATCACGTTCTCGGCCGGAACGTTGAGCTGCTTTTTGATGGCTGCTGCCTGGCGGGCCTGCTGGGTGCGGCTGAGCTTGTCGGCCTTGGTGAGGCAGACGATAAAGTTGAACTCGTTGCCCTGCAGGTAGTCGATCATGTCATGGTCAAGCTTACTGGGGTCGTGACGAATATCCACCAGCGACACGACTAGGTTAAAGCTGCGCTCCGAGTCGAAGAAGTCGCCGATAAGTTCTGCCCAACGGTCGCGCTCGGCCTTGGAACGACGGGCGAAACCATAGCCCGGCAGGTCGACGAAGTGCACGTCGTCAGCCTCAAAGAAGTTGATGTTGCTCGTCTTGCCCGGCGTACTGGAAACCTTGACTAGGTTCTTGCGGCCAAATAGTTTGTTCATAATCGACGACTTGCCCACGTTGGAGCGGCCGACAAAGCTCACCTCGGGGCAGGTGGACTCGGGAATCTGCGAAACCTTGCCATAGCTGGCGACGAACTTGGCAAGCTGGTAGTTAATGGAATCGGCCATGGACACTCCTTGGTCGTAGGTTCTTACAAAAGAGCGCGCTAATAGATAGCAGCGATACGGCGAACGATATCGAGCGTAATGCCACTCGCGGTACGGGCATACTCGAACAGGTCGAACTCGCGGTCGCAAATCGCATCGTACGCCTCGTCACAATTATCGCTGATAGCGCGCAACACCAGGCAATCGACACCATTTTTGGTTGCGACATGGGCAATTGCCGCGCCCTCCATGCCGACACAATCGGCATGCGTCGCCTCGATAGCGTCGTTGCGCATGGCGGCGCCCGTCACAAAGCGGTTACCCGTGGCAATCGTACCGACCAGGAACTGCTTGGTGCCCTCGTTCGAAGCGGCTGCATTTGTCGAAGCATCAACAAACCCATGCTCAGCAAGCACATCGGCAGCAATATCGACCAGCGCAGGCGTCGAGCCAAACTCCTCGAGCCCCGGTGCAGACTCGGCGATAAGCGCGGTATCGGTATCCAGATAGCGTAGGCGTTTGCCGATGACCACGTCGTCGATATGGAGCTTGGGGTTCAAACCGCCCGCGATACCCGAGAGCACAACGGCCTGCGGGGCATATTTACTAATGAGATGCTGTGTTGCGGCGGCGGCATTCACCGTGCCCATACCCGCCGTTGTGGCAACAACTGTCAGGCCGTCGAGCCCGCCGGTCACAACGTTCAAGCCCGCCTCCTGTGCCTCGCAAACGTCGCTCAGCTCTTCCTTAATCTGCATGATCTCTTTTTCGAGTGCACCGATAATCGCGATGGTAGCCATGCCATTCCCCAAACCTATACGAAATTCTCAACCACGGTATGGTACCAGCATTTTGTTTGACCTCGTCAAACGAACACGCTAGGCCAGTGCAGCTCGCGTATCAAACAGAGCCTTTGCAATCGCGGCCGTAACCTCGCTCGAACGGTCACTCCATGGCATCGATGTCATGACGCTCATGACATAGGTACGGCCATCGATGTCGATAAGGCCCGCATCGCATGTCGAATAGCAACCATCCTCGCTAATCCAGCCTGCCTTGTTGCGCACCAAGGCTTGGTCGTCCGCAATGCCATCACGGATAAATGAGCGCGATGTTGATGACAGCAGTTCAGATAACCACTGGGAGGTCTCACTGCCCCTGCTCAAATACTCACTCATCTCGCGCCACAACTTGGCCGAGGTGCGCGGGCAATAAGTGGGAAAATCACTCATCGGATCGAGTGCGGTATCGTAATCGATGCCAAGACCGACAATCCAATCCTCGTAACCGACACGGTCAAACGCCGCGCGTAACGCAATAAACGAATCGTTGTCCGAATTAACGACCGAGGCCTCGATGAGTTCGCGAACCGTCAGCCAGCCCATACTGTAGCCGCCATAGGTGCCCAGAGTATCATCGAGCGATACTTGCCCTGTCTCGACCAGGGATTCACAGACGTAGAGCACATAGAGCGCCTTATAACTACTCGCACCGTAAACCTCGACATCGGCGTTATACGTCACGCCCTTGCCACTTGACAGGTCGTAGAACACCACGCCCACATCGCCCAATTCCTTGGCCTGATCAAGGGCATCTTGGAGCGCGGCGAGGCCCTCATCCTCCAGGGCGGGGATCTGGTCATCAACCAGCGAGAAGGTCTGCACGGTATCGCCTGAGGGAATATCGTTAAAGTCCGCCTTCGAAAGCCTCGTCTTGAGACTCGCTGTCGACAGGGTTTGGCTTGCGGTGGCTTTAGATTCAGAGCCCTTTTTGTTTTGCGTCTGTACCGTTGACGCATCTGAGTGTGCCATTCGCTCCGACGCGTAGGTTTTGGCGGTAATTCCGAGGATAATAACCGCCAACGTTAACATCCCAATGGCGGCAATCTTCGTCACGCGGATGCGAGCGTCGGCAAGGCCACGCGAAGACGTGCCCTTCGTCTCATATCTGCTGCTATGCTGCGGCACATACTCGTCCCGCGATGCGTTGTTTCGCACGTGGTCTCCTGACTGCTACCGTTCATATACGAGCAGCATAATACCGAGCAGGCATTTCTTTCCAAAGATATTCAGCGGCGTTTAAGGTGTCTTTTAAGAAACCACAAGCGTATTTATTCATATGGCACGATTCTGTTGCGCATCTCCGCCCAAAACGCAGTTGCGGTGGAATAGTTCCTGTTTGGGCGGCATAAGCCAAAAAAACAAGAACTATTCCACCGCAACTTGACGGGGCTCTTTGGCAATCAACCTGGTGCCCAGGGGCACTCATTTAAGTCTGTCCCCAATGAGTGCCTTTGGGGAGCGAAAATGGCTCGCTAGCCGATGGCGTTTTTGAGCTCCGCACGGCGCTTTTTCATGCCGGTCATAACGGCATTGCGCAGCTCGGGCATGCGCGCGGTATCCATCTGGGGCACGCCCTCAAGCTTATAGGGAATGCCCAGTTGCTCGTACTTGACGACGCCCATCGTGTGATACGGCAACATCTCCAAGCCCACCACGTTGTGCCACGGGGCAATCAGGCGACCGAGTGCCTCGCATTCCTCCACCGTGTCGGTAATGCCCGGTACTACTACGTGACGGATAACGACCTTGATCCTGCGACGCGCCAGCTCATCGCCAAACGCCAGAATACGTGCAGGATCGCAACCGGTCAGCTTTTTATGCTCGACGGGATCGGCGTGTTTAATGTCGAGCAGCACCATATCGGTCTCGTTGAGTACGGCATCGAACTTCTCGGGATGCGCGGGATCGAACGCATAGCCGCAGCTATCCAAGCAGGTATGCACGCGGCCATCGGGGTTGTTGTGCATTGCACGGAACAGATCGGCCAAAAAGTCGGGCTGCAGGAGCGGCTCGCCACCCGAAACCGTAATTCCGCCGCTGCGATAGAACTCGTGGTTACTCTGGAACTCATCCATGAGGTGCTCGACGGTCACCATCGTGCCGCCGTTGACCGACCAGGTATCGGGATTGTGGCAATACGCGCAGCGCATGGGACAGCCCTGGACAAACACTACAAAGCGGATGCCGGGACCGTCGACCGTTCCCATCGTCTCGATTGAATGCACGCGGCCTAGGGCAAATGCAGAGTCCTCGGGACGAGCGTCCACACCCTCGAGCGTCATTTCAGCCATTCCCGCTACCTTGCCTCTCATTGGTTTTAGTCACATAAATGCCAGAGCCATTCTAGCCCATACGCATGATGGTGAAACGGTTTAGTGGTCAATTGGATTGTTCTATTTGGCCCCACACAAAAGCGGCGGGAAGGTTGTCACAACCCGCCCGCCGCCGAGGCAATAGAAATCGATAGACTCCAGGCCTTACGCCTTAAGCGTGAGCACCGCGCCGAAGGCGGTCGGGCCGCAATGGCTCGAGATGACGCCGCCGACCTGAGTCCAGGTAATGTCCTTAAAGCCAAGATCGTGTGCATAGACTTCCATGTCGTCGCGCAGCTCCTCGGAAAGACCTACCGAATACGCCAGGCCAATGTGCGAGTAGTCAATCTCGCCCTTGGCAACCATGTGATCAATAAAGGCACGGGCACATTTGAGCATAGAGCCGCGGAACTTCTTGGTCGCCACAAACTTACCGCCCGTTACCTCAATGCAGGGCTTGATCTTGAGCAGGTGAGCGCCAAGGAACGCGACGTTTGACAGACGACCGCCCGCCTTAAGGAAGGCAAGGTCCGTAGGAACAAAGCCCAGCAGTACGCGGTCCATGACGGAGTTCGTAAATGCAAAGATCTCGTCGACGGTGGCATCGGGGTGAGCCTCGATGTATTTGGCGGTCTCGACGACAACGAGCGACTGGCCCACCGAGACAAAGCGCGTGTCCATGGAGAACACGTAGTCGCGCCCCTGAGCCGCAATCTTAGAGGACTGATGCGAACAGGTCGTGGCCTCGGAATATGCGAGATGCAAAATAGTCGCGTCGGGCTGCTCGGCATGGATACGGTCATACACGTGAGCAAAATCCGCAGGCGCGCAGCCACTCGTCTTAGGCATAACACCGAGCTCGTTGCAGCGCGAGTAAATCTCGAGCGGATCGATTGAACCATCTTCAACGGTCTCGTCGCCAACTGTGACGTGCATGGGCACGCGCACGATACCGTAGCGTTCGCAGAGCTCCGGCGTCACATCCGAACCAGACTCAACCACGATTACGTACTTGCCCATTATCATCACGACCCATCTCAACATTGGCTTTTCAACACATGGCACGCGCCGCCGCACTGTTGCACAACGGCGTCCAAGCGCCAAAGAGACGCCGCCCCTTGCACACAACAAAGGACAGCGTCTCCCTGGAAAACTCCGTGCTTAACTGAGATTTTACACGGTTTATTAAGGAGTGTTACTTATTCCGCAAACGGTCGCTATACGCGATAAACGGTAGTTACAAAATAAGTTTCCCAAACGCTCGACCTATTAGGAGAGTTCCGCCTAAAGGGTGACTCCAAAGGACCCCACATGGCCGGTTTTGGGTTATTTTCCAAAACATCCCGCAGGACGCGAGAAGCCCCCGCCGCACGAAGTGCGCAGCGAGCCTCTTTGCATGTCCGAGGACGTTTTGGAAAGTAACCCAAAGCGGCCCGGCGATCCTGCGGGAGTTAAATCCCTTTAGAACTTGTCGTGGAAGGTACGCGAAATGACCTCGTCCTGCTGCTCCTTGGTGAGCGTGTGGAAGTTCACGGCATAGCCGGAAACGCGGATGGTCAGCTGCGGATACTTCTCGGGGTGAGCCTGAGCGTCAAGCAGCGTCTCACGGTTGAAGACGTTGATGTTCAGGTGGTGGCCACCCTTCTCGGCGTAAGCGTCGAGCATGTGGACCAGGTTATCGGCCTGAGTCTCAGAAACTTCAGAAACCTTCATAATGTGTCTCCTTCGATTAATAGGCGCCGGCCGAAACCGGCGCGCTAATCAGTAATCGTTATTGTTAGTATAGCACTAACAATAGTTACTCGCCCAGCTGATCAAGGTCGATATCGCCAAAGAACACCTGGTCCTCCTTGCCGAGCGCACTCGGGATGATGGAGAAGGTGTTGGAAATGCCGTCCTGAGCATCGCGGAACGGGAGCTTGGAAACCGAAGACAGCGAAGCGATGGCGCCGTGGCTATCGCGCTTGTGCATGGGGTTAGCACCCGGGGCGAACGGCTGGCCAGCCTTGCGGCCGTCGGGCGTGGAGCCGGTCTTCTTACCGTACACGACGTTGGAGGTAATGGTCAGAACCGAGGTCGTGGGCACGGAGTTGCGGTAGGTGTCGTTCATGCGGATGTACTCCATGAACTGGTGCACAACGTCGTGAGCGATCTGGTCGACGCGGTCGTCGTCGTTACCGTACTTGGGGAACTCGCCCTCGGTCTCGAAGTCGACGATGATGCCGTTCTCGTCACGGACGGGGTGGACCTTGGCGTACTTGATGGCGGACAGGGAGTCAGCCACGACGGAAAGGCCAGCGATGCCCGTAGCGAACCAGCGGTGCACGTGCTTGTCGTGCAGAGCCATCTGGATGCGCTCGTAGCAGTACTTGTCGTGCATGTAGTGAATGATGTTCAGCGAGTTGACGTACACGCCAGCGAGCCACTTCATCATGTCGTTGTACTTGGCCACAACGTCGTCGTAATCGAGCGTATCGCCCTCGACGGCGCGGTACTTGGGGCCGACCTGCTTCTTGGAGACCTCGTCAACACCGCCGTTGAGTGCGTAGAGCAGGCACTTGGCCAGGTTGGCGCGGGCGCCGAAGAACTGCATCTCCTTGCCAATGCGCATGGAGGACACGCAGCAGGCGATGCCGTAGTCGTCGCCGTGGTAAACGCGCATGAGGTCGTCGTTCTCGTACTGGATCGAGGAGCTGGCGACAGAAGTCTTGGCGCAGAACTTCTTGAAGTTCTCGGGCAGACGGGTCGACCACAGAACGGTCATGTTGGGCTCGGGGCTGGTGCCCATGTTCTCGAGCGTGTGCAGGTAGCGGTAGCTCATCTTGGTAACGAGCGTACGGCCGTCGACACCCATGCCGCCGATGGACTCGGTGACCCACTGCGGATCGCCGGTGAACAGGGCCTGGTACTCGGGGGTACGGGCAAACTTGACCATGCGGAGCTTCATGATGAAGTGATCCACGAACTCCTGGATCTGCTCCTCGGTGAAGGTACCGTTGGCAAGGTCGCGCTCAGCATAGATGTCGATGAACGTAGAGGTACGGCCGATGGACATAGCGGCGCCGTTCTGCTCCTTGACGGCAGCAAGGTAGGCGAAGTACATCCACTGGATGGCCTCCTGCGTGTTGGTAGCAGGGTTGGAAATATCGAAACCATAGGTCTCGGCCATCATCTTGAGCTCGCCGAGGGCGCGGATCTGCTCCTGCAGCTCCTCACGGTCGCGGATGTTGTCGGCGGTCATGACCGTCGGAGTGGAAGCCTTCTGGGCCTCCTTGTCCTTGATCAGGTAGTCGACGCCGTACAGGGCAACACGACGGTAGTCGCCGATGATGCGGCCGCGGCCATAGCCATCGGGCAGACCGGTGATGATGTGAGCCGAGCGGCAAGCACGCATCTCGGGGGTGTAGACATCGAAGACGCCAGCGTTGTGGGTCTTGCGCTCGAAGGTGTAGCGCTCGACAACGTTCTCGTCGACCTTATAGCCGTGCTGGCTGGCAGCCTGGCAAGCGATGCGGATACCACCGTTGACGTGCAGCGCGCGCTTGAGCGGCTTGTCGGTCTGGAGGCCAACAATGGTCTCCTTGTCGCGATGGGCATTATCGATGTAGCCAGCGGGGTGGCTCACGATACCCGTGACGGTCTTGGTGTCCATATCGAGGACACCGCCCTGCTCGCGCTCCTTAAGCAGCAGGTCGAGAACCTCGCCCCACAGCTCCTTGGTACGCTCGGTCGGACCTACGAGGAACGACTCATCGCCCTCGTAGGGGGTGTAGTTCTTCTGGATGAAGTCTCGGACGTCAACCTCTCCCGTCCAGATACCTTCCTTGAAGCCTTCCCATGCCTCCTGCATTGTGTAACCACGCTCCTAGTTACGTGTAATGCGGCGCTCTCTCACACCGCTGCTTATTGAATTCTTGAATGTTCGGCTTGCACTACCGGCTTCTTCCGTTCTTCACCACACGTTGGTGCAGGAAAAACGTTTGTCCACCTTGGAACTACAACCCAAAACCCAAGATTTCACCCGTTTGAGAAGGATAACATAGCGACCCTCTCCATCTGGGCTGTTATATGTTTCTTTTTTTATATCATAAGGGCGTTTTTTACAAACCCGCAGGAAATGCGAGCGCGAACAACTACCGTTCACCGATTTGTATGTTATTTTTCCTTGCCTTTGTACGACGTTCGCTCTAGCTGTTATGCCAGCTTTATCAGGGTAAAGTGCCTCTGAGTAGGCTTTGGAACATGCCTAACGATCTACCCCTAACTTTGCTGGTGCCGACGGTGCACGGAGGTCGCCTAAAGGTAGTTTTCTAGACATGTCCTAAAATCTACCGCATAGGGTACGCGTGCAAGGGTATCATCTTTCACCGAAAATAGTTTCTAGTGTTAGGGGTTTTCGGTGGAAGATACCGATTTCCATGAGCTTGGGCGTCAGCTCTTTACCGAGTTTGGCAGCATGCACCAGCGCGTTTCGCGCTTTGCCGACCAGGCTCTGGGTGGCGAGATGGCCGTCATGCGCGCCCTCATACTCGCCGGCGGTTCGCTCACGCCGAGCGAACTCGCTGATCGTGCCTGGGTCTCGAGCGCCCGCATCGCCAATATCCTGCGCGCCCTCGAGGCCAAGGGCTGGGTCGAGCGCGAGCACTCAAAGACCGACCGTCGTCGCGTACACGTCATAGTGACCGACAAAGGATTCCAGGATCTCGAAATCAAACGTCGGGAATTCGAGAACCGCACTGCGGCTTTCCTCGAGCAGCTCGGCGAAACAGATACCCAAGAGATGGTGCGCCTTCTAAGGCGTGCCAACGAAATTATCGACCGCAATCAAGAAAGGAGAGATGCCGAGTGAGGATTCTCAAGCTCTTTAAAAAGCATATCCTGGCACTGTTCGCAGCTATCGTACTTATCGTAATCAGTTGCAACGCCGATCTGGCACTGCCTACCTACATGAGCGACATCGTCGACGTGGGCGTGCAGCAAGGCGGCATCGCCTCGCCCGTGCCCGACACCATTCGCGCCGAATCGCTCGACGACCTCGAACTCTTTATGAGTGCCAAGGACGCCAAGGCTGTGGAGGCCGTGTTTAGCAAGGCTGACAAAAACGGCATTCGAACGTACATGGGCACCGAGGAAGAGCGTGCCAATGGAGGCAAGATTGCCGACATTATGAGCCTGCCTGAGACCGTCGTCCTTTCGCTCAACCAGGGCATTGACGCCGACTCCATGGGCGACATGATGGGCTCGTCCAGCGAGAAAGACGACAACGCTGCCCAGGCCATGCCCACCCCCGAGCAAATGGCAGCGATGACGCCCGAGCAGCTCGCCGAGATGCAGCAGAAGGCCGCAGCGGCGCAGAATATGCAAAAGCAGATTGATGCCGACGGCGGTAAGATCACCATGAAGGGTCTGCGTCTAGGCGTTGAAGGCGGCCTAATCGACCAGGGCAAGCTCGTCGAGGGCGCCAACGATATGGCTGACAAAATGGGCTCCATGTCGGGCTCCATCGTCACCCAGCGCGCCGTGAGCTATGTACAGGACGAGTACAAGGCGCAGGGCATCGACCCCGCCGACGTGCAGAACGCCTACCTGAGCCGCATGGCGACCACGATGTTTGGACTGTGCCTCGTGTCGCTCGTCGCCACCATCCTGACCGGTGCCGTGGCTTCGCGCACCGCCTGCTCCATCGCCCGCGACCTGCGCCGCGAGACCTTCAACAAGGTTATGCACTTCTCGCCGGCCGAGGTGGGCAAGTTTAGCCAGGCCTCGCTCATCACCCGCTGCACCAACGACATTCAGCAGATCCAGATGGCCGCAACCCTGTTTATCCGCATGTGCCTGATGGCCCCCGTCATGGGCATCGTCGCCGTCATGCGCGTCCTGGCCAACCACACCGGCCTGGAGTGGACCATCGCCGTTGCCATCATCGCGGTCTCGGCCGTCGTCGGCGTGCTTATGGGCCTCACCATGCCCAAGTTCAAAAAGATGCAAAGCTTTGTGGACCGCGTAAACCTCACCGCCCGCGAGCTGCTCGACGGCCTCATGCCCATCCGCTCGTTCAACCGCGAGGAGCATGAGCTCGAGCGTTTTGACAAGGCTTCGCTCGACCTGATGACCACGCAGCTCTACACCAACCGCGCCATGAGCTTTATGATGCCGCTCATGATGCTCGTCATGAACTGCATCACCGTGCTTATCGTCTGGTTTGGCGCGCAGGGCGTGTCCGACGGCGTGATGCAGGTCGGCAACATGATGGCGTTTATCTCCTACACCATGCAGATCGTCATGGCGTTTATGATCCTCACCATGGTTTCGGTCATCCTGCCCCGCGCCGAGGTCGCAGCCGAGCGCGTGGAAGAGGTCATCACTTGCCCCACGAGCATCAACGACCCTGTCTCGCCCAAACTGCCCGCGGCCAGCGCGCCGCGCGGTGAGCTCACCTTCCGCGACGTGAGTTTCCAGTATCCCGATGCCCGTGCCGACGTCATCAGCGGCGTGAACTTCACCACGCACGCCGGCCAGATGCTCGGCATCATTGGCTCCACGGGCTCGGGCAAGTCCACGCTCGTGCAGTTGATTCCGCGCCTGTACGACGTCACGGGCGGCAGCATTTCGCTCGACGGCATCGACGTGCGCGACATGACCCTTTCCGAGCTGCGCCGCCGCATCGGTTATATTCCGCAGCAGGGTCGTCTGTTCTCGGGTACCGTTGAGAGCAACCTCAAGTTTGCGGGCGACATGGTGAGTGACGAGGATATGCGCCAGGCAGCACGCGTCGCCCAGGCGGAGGACTTTATCGCCGAGCGCGAGGACGGGTACGACTCCCCTATCAGCCAGGGCGGCTCCAATGTTTCGGGTGGTCAGCGCCAGCGTCTGGCCATCGCCCGCGCGTTGGCCAAAAAGCCCGAGATCGTGGTGTTCGATGACTCGTTTAGTGCCCTCGACTACAAGACCGACGCGCGCCTACGCGAGGAGCTGGCCAAAAACGTTACCGACGCCGCGCTCGTGGTCGTAGCCCAGCGCATCGCGACCATCATGCACGCCGACCAGATCATCGTGCTCGACGACGGCCACGTAGTGGGCACCGGCACGCACGAGGAGCTGCTGCGCAGCTGCCCGGCGTACCTGGAGATCTCACAGTCGCAGCTTTCCGCCGAGGAGCTGGGGCTTACCCAAGAAGAAATTGCAGCCGTCATGGAAGGAGGCGAGCGCTAATGGCAGACGAGACCAAGACTCAGATTCCCAAGCCCACCCGCAAGCGTGGTCCCATGGGCCGCATGGGCGGCATGCGTCGCGGCGAAAAGGCCAAGGACTTTAAGGGTACCATGAGGCAGCTGCTCGGCTATATCGGCCAGCACAAGATTGCCGTGTTTGCCGCCGTCGCCTTTGCCGTGTGCTCGGTCATCTTTAACATTGTGGGACCCAAGGTGCTCGGCCAGGTTACGACCAAGCTGTTCGAAGGCCTGGTCGCCAAGGTCAACGGCACCGGCGACGTTGACTTTGACTGGATCGCCAAGACGCTCGGCTTTTTGCTCTGCCTGTATCTGGCGAGCTCTGTCTGCAGCCTCATCCAGGGCTGGCTCATGACCGGCGTCACGCAAAAGATCTGCTACCGCATGCGCAAGGAGATCGCCGCCAAAATCGCCGTCGTGCCGATGAGCTACTTCAACGGCCACAGCAAGGGCGACGTGCTCAGCCGCATCACCAACGACGTCGACACGCTCGGCCAGTCGCTCAACCAGAGCGTGACGCAGCTCATCACGTCGGTGACGCAGATTATCGGCGTGCTCGTTATGATGCTGTCGATTAGTCTGCCGCTTACCGGCGTCACCGTGCTCACGCTGCCGGCCGCCGCGATTATCTTGATGGTGATGATTCACTTCTCGCAGCCGTACTTCCGTGAGCAGCAGCAGGTCCTGGGCACCGTCAACGGCATTATCGAGGAGGACTTTGCCGGCCAGAACGTCATTCAGGTGTTCGACCGCGCCGAGGCCTCGATCGAGGAGTTCGACCGTCAAAACAACCGCCTCTTTATTAGTGGCTGGCGCTCGCAGTTCCTGTCGGGCCTGATGATGCCGCTTATGAGCTTGGTGGGCAATATGGGTTACGTGGGCGTCGTCGTGGTTGGCGCGCAGCTCGCGCTGACCGGCAATGCCACGCCCGGCGACATCCAGAGCTTTATCCAGTACGTGCGCAACTTTACGCAGCCCGTGCAGCAGTTGGGCAACGTGAGCAACACGATGCAGTCGATGGCAGCCGCCACCGAGCGCGTCTTTGAGTTCCTGGCCGCGCCCGAGGAGGAGCAGAAAGCCGACGCGCAGATCCCCGAGAAGCGCCCCGGTCACGTGGAGTTCGACCATGTCAAGTTTGGCTACACGCCCGACAAGACCATCATCCACGACTTTAGCTGCGAGGCTAAGCCCGGCCAGACCATCGCCATTGTCGGCCCCACCGGCGCCGGCAAGACCACGCTCATTAAGCTGCTGCAGCGCTTTTACGACGTGGACGGCGGTTCGCTGCGCGTCGAGGGCGTCGACGTGCGCGACTGGGACCGCGCGGCGCTGCGCGGCGAGTTTGCCATGGTGCTGCAGGACACCTGGCTGTTTAACGGCACCATCCGCGAGAACATCCGCTACGGACGCCCCGATGCGAGCGATGCCGAGGTCGAAGCCGCCGCACGCGCCGCACGTTGCGACCACTTTATCCATACGCTTGCCGGTGGCTACGACTTTATGATCAACGAGGAGGGCACTAACCTGTCGCAGGGTCAGCGCCAGCTCGTGACCATCGCCCGTGCCATTTTGGCCGACCGCCCGGCACTGATTCTGGACGAGGCGACCTCTAACGTGGATACCCGCACCGAGGAGCTTATTCAGCGCGCCATGGATGCGCTGATGCAGGGCCGTACCAGCTTTGTCATCGCGCACCGCCTGTCCACGATCCGCAACGCCGACGTAATCTTGGTAATTCGCGACGGCGACATCGTCGAGAAGGGCACACACGACGAGCTACTCGCCCAGGGTGGCTTCTACGCCGACCTGTATAACTCGCAGTTCGACGAGGCGGCGTAACAACCGGCGGCAAACAACCGCAATGCCCAGAAAACGGGGGCGCAGGACAACCTGCGCCCCCGTTTTTGCTCTGCGGCCCTCAAACCGTCTCCCCTGGGACCTGATTGGCAGCCCCTTCGAGGCCCCGTGGGCAAAAAAGGGCAAATATGAGTACTGTTACCTTTTTAGTAACAGCCAAAACAGCCCCAAATGCCGTTTTCACGGCTTACACGCGTCCCTAAATTGATCAAACAGCCCTATAGCGGACTTATATGTGTTCGCGTTAATAAACATATTTTGCTGTTATGTCTATTATTTTGCGAAGGCAATATGATACCAAGATAGCAACCGTACTCATATTTGGCATTTTTTGCCCACAGGGTCCAAAACCATGCCCCAAAACACAAAAAGGAGGGGCCTCGTAAGGCCCCTCCTTAGGAAAGGGAACCGATTTATTCCACAGCCGTAGATTAATCCTAGCCGCTACTCCATCATGTCGAGAACGGAGGGGCGAAGCTCGCTCTCGGCGGCCTCGGGATCGGTCTCGCGCAGGCGGTTGATGTAGCGGTTGTACCACATCACGGCAAGGCCCAGGAAGACAACCACGCCGCCAACGTTGTAGACCAGCGTCAGCCACAGCGGCTGATCGAGCGGAATGGTGCCGCAGATAAGCACGAAGCAGAAGACCACAAGCAGGAATGCAGCAATGACCAGGCCAAAGGCACGCGAGCCCATGCGGAAGCCACGGGGAACAGCGTCGAAGTTCTTGCGCAGCATAAAGTAGGCAAGCAGGATCAGCAGCGGCGGGAGCAGAGCGGTGGCAGCCGTCATGTTGGTGACGATCATGAGCAGGTCGTCGAGGTTACCAGAGCCCAGGGCCGGGATGATCAGGATGGGGACGACGATAGCGAACTGCAGCCAAGCGGCGCGGGCGGGAATGCCATGCTCGTTAAGCTCGACAATCTTGCTACCAAAGACGCCCTTGGGGATCTCGGTGAAGAACACCTTGATGGGAGCGGAGGTCCACATCATGAGGGAGCCCAGCGTAGCGGCGAGAAGGATCAAGCCGATGACGCGCGTGGACACTTCCATGGGAATACCAAAGTGGGCAAAGACAGCGCCGAATACGTCGAAGATACCGGTGGAGATGGCAACGCCGCCCTCGGGGATGAATAGGTTGACCAGCAGCGAAGCGCCTGCATACAGAAGGCCGATGGTCAGGCCGGCGATAACGACGGTGCGCACGAAGGCCTTGACGCCGCCCTTGAGGTCGTTAAGGAACACGCCGACAGACTCAGCGCCGCCAACGCCCTGGATGATCCAGGCAAGCGTACCGAAGAAGCCCCACATAGTGGCGAAGTTGCTCGTGTCGGGAGCCATGTTAGCGGGAGTAGGAGCCGTAGCGAACTCGACGCCGCCAAAGGCAGCAGCCAGGGACAGCAGGATGAACACGGCGGTCAGGCCGAGAGCCGCGGTCGAACCGAAGGAGGAAATGGAGCCGATCCACTTAGCGCCCTTGGTCGAAACCCACGTGGCGATAGCAAAGACGACGATCTCGATAATGGTGATCCACAGCTGCGAAAGCTCGGCGTTGGCACCAAAGAACACGTAGCTCGCGTAGATGATGACGTTGGGCAGGACGGACGCAAAGAAGAACAGGTTAACGAACCAGTAGCTAAATGCCGTCAGGAACGCCCAGCGACCACCCATCGAGGTCTTAACCCATGCGTACACGCCAGACTCGGAGTCCTTGTTGAGGCCGACGAACTCGGCGGTAACCAAGGTATAGGGGACAAAGTACAAAAGCGTGGCGAAGAAGAACGACGGCGCAGCTGCCAAGCCGATGGCCGCGTTGTTGTTGATGATATTCTTGATACCGAACACGGCGGCGACCGTCATGCCCAGCAGAGCGAACGAACCAATCGTTCCTCGTTTTTCGGCTCTTCGGTGGTTTCTGTGGGAGAGATTCCGGCATAGGCC
>ENA-OOXF01001510-OOXF01001510.1-human-gut-metagenome-genome-assembly--contig:-NODE-1510-length-14774-cov-3.399755_pt1 | contig 14774 bp, 14 predicted proteins | sample MGYA00241586_ERZ501341 | MGnify/ENA primary metagenome ERZ501341 (study PRJEB25962, sample SAMEA2042985) | human gut metagenome | biome: human gut; feature: human-associated habitat; material: faeces... | reverse complement strand
ACGATTCGTTTCGTGGGGCGGCGCTTTTTATTTCGATTCACCGCAACATCGTATGTTCCCATTGCGCCGCCTTGGGAATGCTACGAATGGAACGGGAACATATCACCAGCACAGCACTTGCCACAAGAACCGCGAGGAACACCAGCACCGCGCCATGGAATCCAAAAACCGGGAGCAAGGTGCCAGCCACAGCACTACAGAACATCGAAAGCACCTGGGCCGGAACCGTCAATGTAACAGTAATACGCCCCTGCATGCTCGTAGGCGACTTGGCGAAGATGAAACCGAGGAGCATCGCGTTAATCAACGGGAACGGCAGGCCAACCAACGAATTGGCAACCAGCATGACCCAATAGTTGTCGGTCAACGCCATCGGCAATGCGCACAGGCAGATGAACAGGTAGGCGAGGCACACGGTTGGTCCGACCGGAACCTTATCGCTGAGTTTGCCGGCCAGCAACGATCCCACAAGCATCGTCAACGATATGCCGCCACTGATGAATCCGATGAGGGTCGCATTGGTTCCGCACGACACCAGATGCAGCTGGATGGCATATTGGATGCCGTTGACACCGAAATTGACCAATGCCGCCACGATGAGCACGATCACCAGCGTTTTCCTGTGCAACGACCATGACCAGCCTTCCAGGAAATCGTGGCAGAAACCGCCCTTCGCTGCATCGCCATCCGTTTCCCCGATGTGCCCGCCATCCGAACCATATTCGCGGATGCCGGTGGCGGCGACGCCGCCCACGGCATACATGCATGCCGACGCCAGGAACGGCAGCCATGGAGCGACGCTGTACAGAAAACCTCCGATGGGGCTTCCCGCCATGGCGATGGTCGCGTCGCGCCCCTCGTTGAGGCTCCGCGCCTTGGGATAATAGCGGATATCGATGATCGAGCGAAGCATCGCATCCGTAGCGCTCCCAAGAAATCCGTTGATGCCGGATGCGAGCACCGCGATCAACAGCAACACGGGGAACGACAATGCGCCGCACAGCAGCAGCACCGCGATTGCGCCCCAAGCCAGAACGCCGACGACGGCGTTCGCCACGATAAGCCGTTTGCGGTCATGCCTGTCGACGAAGGTACCTCCGAATACGCTCGCAACCTGTTGCGCGATCATCGACGACGTTCCGAGCCACCCGGCGGCGATGGTGGAACCGGACACCGCATATCCGAGCAAACTGATCGCCAGTGCGCGCAGCGCCGCTCCGACCGCCGACGCCGTATCGGCGGTAAACCAAGAAACGTACCCTGCGGATTGCCAGAATGATTTCGCTGTTCCGTCCATGTCTTGTTTCACTTGTTTTCCCTGTTCCGTCCACGCTGTTCAGATCGCCTATGGGTCCATATGCAAAGTCCGCCGATTCCTTACGAAAACCACCTGAAAGCCTGTAGAATCAGCGCCACGGGTTCGACACCCAGCTCATCGTCGCCGTGCATGCCGGCCTTGATTTGCCAGCGACGTACGACCTCATTGAGTTCCTCAATCATTAAACACATTTCCTCGGCGGTCAGGTTCAGAACATGATCGTCGCTGGTGCATGAATCGGCCCATTCCCGAGGCAATTCCGGCAGCCTGTCCAGAAAACGCTCGTAGGCCATCTCGTAGGAAAGTGCCGCCGAACGCCGAAACAGATCCATGGCCTTTGCCTTGTCTGCACTGTTCTTTTCTTCGGAGTTCCCCAGACGAACGGCGGTTTGGCAAGCCTTCCACCAGCTTTTTCTTCGGTCGCCATCAGGAGACCTCACCTTCTCCACCAGTCCCACCCGTGCAAGCTGCCCCAAGTGATAGCTGATGGCCCCCGGAGCCTCGCCAAGCTGCTCGCTGATGCTTCCCACGGTCTGCTCGCCATTCACCCGCAACGTTCCAAGGATTCTCATACGAATCGGACTCGCCATGGCCCGAAGAGTATCGGCATTGGTCACGGTCACTGCGGCATCTTCGGGCATCCGCGCTTCGTTAGGGGTCACGTCAGTCATTGCAAAGGTCTCCTTTCCACCGCCTCCCATTATATACAAATTTTTTGTACAAAATATTTGCTTTTGAATGGGTTCGCAACATGTGTCTCACCGGTAACGCCGCGATCTATTGCAGCTGCGAAAAATGTCTATTCTGGAACGAGAAACAAACCACGGGGGAATTTATATGCGCACGATTGTCAATGATTCGACTCTAGGGATTGTGGATAATGATCCACTGGTCGCGAGCGCAATTCAAAGCTTATTGGTCGAGACATGCGCACCAATACAGATTCTGTGGACTGTCACCTCTGCAGAACAAGCACTTGAGGCCATGAGGGACTCTGCACAAAGGCCACAAGCCGTGCTTACCGATATCGCAATGCCTGGGATGAACGGCTCGGAATTAGCGCATCATATCAAGGAACAACATCCAGATATTGCCGTCATTGGTATCAGCGCCTTTTTGGATGACGAAAACGAAAAAAGATACGGAGCACAATGGTCCGATGCGTTTTATGCGATTATTCCAAAAGAAATTCCCACGATTCAACTGGTTCGAATCATCGGAAAAGCCACTGGAAATGACGAGGTTGCGTCGTGGGCGGGGAAGAGCATAAACTCCATGCGGCTTTCCGGCAAGGAATTACAGATCATTGCCAACTATGCGAGAGGATTCACCACTTCCACTATTGCACACCAACTGAATATCAGCGAAGCATCGGTAAAGACATATGCACGACGAGCTTTCGAGAAGCTCCATGCTCATAGTCGTGCCGAAGCTGTTGCGATGTGCGTAAGAAACGGTTGGATATAACGATGAGGCTGCCCCAACAAATAATGTCATTGGCAAAGGCCGTGCGCAAGCCTTACTTAGCGGGATCCATTATCTGTATCTGCTTTTTCCTGCTCGAGCTGACCGCTTGGCCAAATATGTCACCTTGGTCATGGCTATATTTGGCTCCGTACTGCATCGCTCTGTTGCTACTGACTTGGTTCCCCGTACCGGCAAGCATGGCGATTCTTGTAACACACATAGCATGTGCAATAATCCCGGCAATATGCGATGGCCCTTCGACGTTATATGGCACATGGCTTGTATGTGGAATAGTTGCTTTTGAAATCAAACGATTTGAATTTGCCATCATGGGACCGCTGCTTTGCGCACTAGCACTTCCTTTGGGCTATTGGACAGGCGGCATCGACTACAATCCAAGCATCCCTGTGCTTGCGTGCTCCTACATTGGAGCATTCTTCGTTGGCTTTGCCATACGGTGGAAGATACAGACAGAGCAACGGAAAACCGACCTGGCGATTGCACAAGAACAAGTTCGACGCCAGCAGAAAAGACTCAAAGAAATTCACATACTGCACGATTCCATCGCAGGAGCTATGACATATGCGATTCTGCTGTGTCGCAAGAAAGAGCCCTCAGAGAGCAGCGACACTTTGCCACAGATTGAACAAGTCCTCATGCAGGCATTACATGAGCTTCGCACTCAAATTATCAGCCCGATGACCGATGAGCTTAAAACAGACAAAGAGGAAGACGCGGACGAGCTCTTTCAACAACATATAGAAGCTCAATGCAAAAGACTGAGAATACTGGGTTTTACCGGGACACCAATAATCCGCGGGAATCTAAACGCAATGGACAAGTCACTACTACCATCGTTGCAAACGGTTTGTACCGAAATTCTCAATAACATTGCCAAACACGGGAAACCCGGGGCTTTTGCTTTTATCCTCTCTGTAGGACCAGATGCGGTTCGCATCTTCGCATCAAATCTATATAACGCCGCAATAAATAGTGCTCCAGAAAATCACTACGGGACAGCCCTCATACAAGATTTTGCGCAACAACATAATGGGACAATGACCATAAATTCAGAAAATGAAGAATGGTCATTGTCCCTGACAATTCCACTAGCCCATCAAGTTAAGCTAATGTTTTCCCCCACAGAAAAACTCTAGAAATGGAGGGCAAGGCACAATTTGTTCTCTGGTGTTGCCGCGATGTTTTCTGGAAACATCAATTGTGATATAACCATGGCTGGTTTGTCGGCATCTTTGCATGCTTATATTTTTGATTGACGACATTACACGGAGAAACGACGTCATACCGTGTGTAATCGAATTCGTATCCAGCTGCACCAAGTTGAACCCATTTTGTGGTATTTGATGTGTTTGTCCAACTCCATCCCTGGCTTTCAGAGACAGTCTGTGAGGTTGATAGACTCGATTGCACATGTGCCTTAACATATGAGGAAAATTCAGCATCCACTCCGCCTGTAACACTCCCAGTGACCGTTGTAGTTTTGGCTTTTGTTACAGTGTATGTCCCACCAGGCGAAAGCCAATTTTTAGGTAGAGAACCTGCCATGAATATGCGGCCTTTGTTAGAGACAGACTGATGATGTCCAATTTCGGGACAAGACATAGGCGCAACGTCAGTATTTTGCTCAGCCTGCGCAGGAATCGAGAGAGATGCCATAGAGGCAGCCAACAAAATACTAGTAATTACTGCAACTACTTTATTTCGCTTATTCATGATGGTTTTCCTTTACTTCATATACGGAAACAACAAGATCCGTATTGCCGATATTGATAATGGACAATGAGGTGGCGCTAGGGAAATTCTTCGCCGGAAGAGAGACTGTTTCCACTCCATTAGAAGTACAGGATTCCCTAGTGGTTACAGTGTGCGGCTGTCCATCTTTGTAGAGGACAAGTGAGTAAGGAGCCTGCTCCTTCTGTTTGCACATGGAAACGACATAATACATATTGTTTTCGTCGACCTTTTTGGCAAATGGAATAGCATCATCGCCGTGCACGGATTTCGCGCCCAGCTTGTTTACTAGAACCAGTTTGTCTGAGTTATTGAGATCGTCGGCGGCAATACGGTCCAAAGCGTCCACAGTAAACGCTTTATACGCTTGCTCCGCTGCATCATCGTTCTTACTGCTGCTCTGGGCAGCGTCTCCTTCAGAGATTTCGTGTACGGAATTTGCACAACCGACGCATGAGCACAGCAACAAAGCCGACAACAAACAACAGGCACTTCTTCGCATCACTTCATTCATGAGACACCTCCATTGGTTTCTCCAGCGAAAACAGCTAAGAACTTCTATGCGAACAGAATATGGCACTGATGCATAAAACGCCACGCATCGTTGTCGCACGAATGGCTATCGTTCATTGCACGCATTAGACTAATGCATGGGCTAGTGGAAGAGACTCTATGCGGAGTTGGGGAATGTGACGAGATGACGATTGATTCCATCCATGCGATTGCGGCGCTATGCGTCGGCATCGTGCTTATTGCGCTGTCTTGGCTGCTTCCACGGGATTCAGGGGAATATGTACGATGCACGCAATGCCTCAAGTACCGTCAGGCATGCAACTCCATCTGCCCCGCGTGTCTTACGCCCGATTCCCCAACATCCAGCGCGCCGCAATATGCATACATCCTCGCCACGCGCACACGGGGCATGCATATTCAGCTTCTGCTTGCAGTCGGCGAATTCCTCATCTGCGTGGCGCAATGCGCATTACCTTGTCTGATCATCAAAAACATCGTCGGCAATGCCGGTCTGCCAACGGCTTATGGCATTGATCAGAACATCAAAATCGCGTTTGTTCTTTTGCTCGTTCCAACTGTCGCCTGCTGGTATGCGTTCCTCGGTTCCGGGCTACGAGGGGGAACAAAGCTATTCGCCCACACGCCCGATGGTATTCCGCCGTGGAACGCCATCCGTCGTCAAGGAGCTGCTTTCCGGTCTCGGCTTCGCTCTTACGCAATCGGCCTTGCTATGGCTCGTGATTCGCCCCATGCTGGCCGTCAACGGCGCATCGGCATTCATGCTGGAAGATGGCAGGCCCCTGCTCGCATATGGCATCGGGACCGTCTGCTGCGTTGTCGCATTCGCGATTTCCTGCTGCGTGGCGCCTTGCACGTTCGGCACATTCCGGCACGTACCTCGTGGAGGATACGCCATCGACCAGGCAACCAACGCCGTGAAAGTCTCACATGAACCTTCCGGATTCAGTATTGCCAGCGTATTGGAAATAGCACAAACGCTGTTCGACGATTGCCTTCGCTAGGAAACTGGCTCGCAATGCCGCTAACCAACTGTCAGCCTTGGATGAAATCACTTTCCTTGATAAAATGTACGTGCAATATCTAGCTTTTGTACATACAAGTGGATGAGGTTTCTGATGAGTGCATCAACGTTGACCATACGGATGGATGACGAACTCAAGCGTTCGGCCGCCGACGTGGCCGAATATTATGGCTTGGATCTCTCGTCAGTGGTGCGCGCCGTATTCAAGCAAATGGTGAATACCGGGCGCATCCCATTGACGTTCGCCCCCGAGGAGCCTAATGGCGAAAGCCTGAACGCCGCTGCCGAAGCGGACAGCTTCATGGCATCGGGCAAGACGGGGCGTTTTACCAACGGACACGACCTGCTCGAAGCGGCGATGCGCTGATGGGCCGGTTGACCGCCGACTTCGCGAAGGCCTTCAGCCGCGATCTGAAAAAGAACGCCAAACGGCGTAACTGGAACCTGACCGAGCTTGAAAAAGTCATCGATCTGGTAGTGGAGAACACCCCGAAAACGCTGGAGGAACTGCACCGCCGCCACAACATGCACACCCTGTCCGGCAATTGGCGCGTACGGTACGAATGCCATGTCGCCAATGCCGGGGACTGGCTGGTGATCTGGTCATCGAACGATTCGGTCGCGTTTTTCGAACGTACCGGCAGCCACGACGAATTATTCCGGTAAACCGACGCTGAGCGAATCGCCAGCGTCGGTTTTGCACATTCCGTACTACCAAACCGACGCCTACGAGCTTTCACCGTCGGTTTGCCCGAATAGGGCTACTCGAGCTGTTCGGAGAGCTCCATCCATTCCATTTCGAGGGATTCAGACTCGTCCGTGACGGACTGCAACTGCTCGTTGAGCTTGCCCAGCCCCTCGTAATCGCTTGGGTCGTGCGCGGCCATCTGCGCTTCTAGATCGGCCTTCTGTTCCCCCAGCTTGGCCAGCTTGCGTTCAATCGCAGCAACGCGCTTGGATGCCTCGTGGAACGCCTTGCCGGTGAGCTTCGGCGTGGAAGCCGACGACGAATCGCCAGTGGAAGGTGAGGAAGCTGCGCCACCTACGGAAGGCGCGGTCGTAGCGGAATCGCCAGCATCGCCATTCTTCCGCGTTTTGCCGTTCTTGCCGGACTTCTCGTCGGCGAACGGATCCTTGCCGTTCTTGATGGCCTCGGTCATGTCGAGATAATCCTGCACGCCGCCGGGCAGATGGCGGATCTTGCCGCCGATCAGCGCGAACTGCTGGTCGGTGACGCGTTCGAGCAGGTAGCGGTCGTGGGAGACGACGATCAGCGTGCCCGGCCAAGTGTCGAGCAGATCCTCCATCACGGCGAGCATGTCGGTGTCGAGGTCGTTGCCCGGCTCGTCCATGATGAGCACGTTCGGCTCGTCAAGCAGGATGAGCAGCAGCTGCATGCGGCGCTTCTGCCCGCCCGAGAGGTCCTTGATCGGCGTCATGAGCTGCGCGGATTCGAAGCCGAGACGCTCCATCATCTGCCCCGGCGTGGTCTCCTTGCCGTCCACGATGTAGCTCGGCTTGTAGCGGCTCAGCACTTCCTTAATCTTGTATTTGCCGAGCTTCTCCAGCTCGTCGAGGCGCTGCGAAAGCACCGCGAACTTCACGGTCTTGCCGATGTTCACATGGCCGGCGGTCGGGGTGATCGTGCCGTCGAGGATCTTCAGCAGGGTCGATTTGCCGGCACCGTTCGCGCCGACGATGCCGAAGCGGTCGCCCGGGCCAATCAGCCACGTCACGTCGTCGAGGATCTTACGGCCGGTCACGGTGACCTTCCGCGCCGCGGATGTCACTTCCGCCGCTTCCGTTTCGTCGGAATTTTCTTGCGATGCTTGCGATTGCGCCTGCTGTTGCGCGTCCTGTTCCGCCTGCGCCGCAGCCTGCCGCGCTTCCGGCACACCGGCGTCCACCAATCGCGGATCGGTCAAATCGTCGACGGCGACTTCGACGCTGCCGTGCTCCTGCGGTTCGGCGTACATCGCCGGCACCACGTCCACGCGGGAGGCCGACGCCTCCATTTCGGCGACGTCCGGATCAATCGCGTCGATGTCCGCCTCGCCTTGCGTATGTTCGAAAATCTGCGTCACGTCGATGAGGTCGACCACCTGCTTGCCCAGGCGCGCCATGGCCATGCGCTTGAGCTCCAGCTCGTCACGCACGGGCGGCACGTCGGCAATCAGCTCGCGAGCGGCATCAACGCGAAACTTGGGCTTAGTGGAACGCGCCTGGGCGCCGCGGCTCAGCCACGCGAGTTCCTTGCGCGCCATGTTGCGACGGCGCTCCTCGGTAACCGCGGCCATGCGGTCGCGCTCCACGCGCTGCAGGATGTAGGCCGAGTAGCCGCCCTCGAAGGGATCGACCTGGCCGTCGTGGACCTCCCACATACTGGTGCAGACCTCGTCCAAGAACCAGCGGTCGTGCGTGACCACGAGCATCGCGCCCTGGCCGCGCTGCCAGCGGGCCTTTAAGTGACGCGCGAGCCAGTTGATGGTGCGCATGTCCAGGTGATTGGTGGGCTCGTCGAGCATGAGCACGTCGTAGTCGCCGATCAGCAGGCGCGCGAGGTCCACGCGACGGCGCTGGCCGCCCGAAAGCTCGCCCACCGTGCCCTCCCAGGGCACATCGCTAATAAGACCGGCGAGAATCTGGCGCGTGCGGGGGCTCGACGCCCACTCGTACTCGGGGACGTCACCCACAACGGCATGATGCACGGTGTCGGTATCGACGAGGTTGTCCTTTTGGCCGAGCAGACCAATCGTGGTGCCGCGGCGATGCGTCACGCGGCCGTCGTCGGGCTCCAGCGTGCCGGCGAGCACGCTCAGCAGCGTCGACTTGCCGTCGCCGTTTTTACCGACAATACCAATGCGGTCGCCCTCGCCCACGCCGAGCGTCACGCTATCGAAAATATGCTTGGTGGGAAACTCTAGGCTGACGGAATCGCATCCCAAAAGAATCGCCATATGCCCTGCTCCTTCGTAGAAATTCAACGTTGTCCATGATAGCAGCGAGCCCCACCCCAAACCACCACGAAGGCGCCTGTCCCCTTTGTGGTGGTCGTTTCGGTCGCAGAGCAAAAAGGCGGGCCATCTCCCGCAAGAGATGACCCGCCTCTCCAATCAGTCCCGTGGCAACCGTGGCCGCCGCGGGCCTCAAGCATGTCCCGGACTAGGAGAACATGCCGGTGAGGTAATCATTCAGCCGCTTATCCTTGGGCCGTTGGAAAATCTCGTCAGTCTCGTCGTACTCGACCATATCGCCCATGTAGAAGAACGCCGTGCGGTTGGACACGCGCGACGCCTGTTCCATGTTGTGCGTCACGATGACGATGGCGCGGTCGGCCACAATCGACGACATGAGGTCCTCGATCGCCAGCGTCGAGATGGGGTCGAGTGCCGAGCAGGGCTCGTCGAATAGAATCACGTCGGGGTTGAGCGCCAGCGTGCGCGCGATGCACAGGCGCTGCTGCTGGCCGCCCGAAAGCGCGTAGGCGCTCTTGTCGAGCTTGTCCTTGACCTCGTCCCACAGCGCTGCACCGCGCAGGCTCTCCTCGACCATACGATCAAGCTCGTCACGGTCGGTAATGCCGTGACGCTTGGGCGCAAACGTGATGTTGTCGCGAATGGACTTGCGGAACGGGTTGGGCTGCTGGAACACCATGCCAATGGAACGGCGCAGCTCGTACGTGTTCTCGGTCTTGGTGTTCACGTTGCGCCCGCGGTAGTTAATCTCACCCTCCACGCGGCAACCGTGAATCTCGCGATTCATCAGGTTGAGGCTACGCAAGAAGGTCGACTTACCGCAGCCCGAAGGCCCAATGAGCGCCGTGATCTCACCCTTGTGAAAGTCGAGCGACGTGTCGTGTAGCGCATGGTGGTCGCCATAGTACACGTTGACGTCCTTGGTGGAGAGCACGACCTCGTCGCTCACGGCCTTGCCGCTCACGCGAACGCGCTTTTCGCTCTCCCCCACGCTCGACAGGAAGTCCTGGGTCTCGGACGATGCCGCTTCGGTTGCGGGCGTTACATTCATCTCGCTCATTCGGCCGTCATCTTCCTTGCCAGTTGCTTGCCCACAATGCGGGCGATTACGTTAAACAGCAGCACGCAAATCATCAGCAGCGCTGCGGTACCCCAAACGATCTGCTGGGCCTCGGGGCTGCCCTCGCCATAGATCTTGTAGATATGCACGGCGAGCGACTCGCCAGGGCGGAACACGTTCCAGGCACAGGTGGGGCTCGACAGGTTAAAGCTCAAGAAGTTCAGGCGAACCGGCGAGCTCATACCCGAGGTAAAAAGCAGTGCTGCGGCCTCGCCAAACACACGGCCGGCCGAAAGCACGATGCCGGTCACGATGGCGGGCATGGCCTCGGGAATCAGGATGTGCAGCGTGGCCTCCCAACGGGTGAGGCCCATGGCCAGGCACGCATCGCGCTGGGCCTGCGGCACGTCCTCGAGCGCCTGCTGAATCACGCGCACCAGGATGGGAATGTTAAACATGGTGAGTGCGACGGCGCCGGAGATGATGGAGTACTTCCAGCCCAGCTGCACCGAGAACACCAGGAAACCGAACATGCCGACAACGATGGAAGGCAGCGAGGACAGCGTCTCGATGGCGGTGGAAGCGATGTCGCGGATGGGACCGTCCGGCGCGTACTCAACCAAAAAGACCGCGCCGCCCAGGCTGATGGGCACCGAGATGATCAGGGTGATCAGCAGCAGATAGAACGAGTCGAACAGCTGGTAGAGTACGCCGCCCTGAGTTCCGTTGGCGCGCGACGGCTGCGTGAGAAAACCCGGCTGGAACAGCGTCGAGATACCCTCGAACAGGATATAGGCCACCATGGAAACGACGATGAGCATGACGACGACGGCGATCGCCGTCAGCACGCCCGTGGCGATGCGGTCCTGTTTTTGGACACGCCCGAGTCTCGCCTCGTCGATGTGGATGTGCGTGCTAGCCACGAGCCTTCGCCCCCTTGCGGCCAATGAGATGGATGATCAGGATGAAGATGAGGCTCATGCCCATCAACAGCAGACCAAGCGCCCACAGAACATCGTCCTGGGCCGAGCCCTCGGCATAGACTGCCATAGACGTGGTGAGCGTGGTGGTGATGGTCGAGGCCGGCGACAGCAGCGACGTCGGCATGGCCTCGATGCCGCCGATGACCATGCGCACGGCGAGTGTCTCGCCAAAGGCGCGGGTCATGCCAAGGATGACCGCAGTCATGAGCGACGGCATGGCGGACTTGAGCACCACGTGCCAGATGGTCTGCCAGCGGGTGTAGCCCAGCGCAAGCGAGCCCTGACGGTAGCTGTCGGGCACGGCGCGCAGGCCATCGACCGAAAGCGTGGTCATGGTCGGCAGGATCATGACGGCCAGCACGATAGCGCCGGGCAGGATGCCCAGGCCCGTGCTCACATGGAAAACACTCTTCATAAGGCCAACAACCACGTGAAAGCCGATCAAGCCAAAGACGACCGAGGGAATGCCGGTCAAAAGCTCAATAAGCGGCTGAAAGATCTTGGAACCAAACTTAGGCTGGATCTCGACCGCAAAGATGGCAGAGCCGATGGCGATGGGCAGCGCGATAAGCGTGGAGAGCACCATGACCGCAAACGAGGTGACGATCAGGGGCAGGGCGCCGGTATAAGGCAGGCCGTTTTCGGCCGTGTTGGCCAGGTCCCACTTGGTGCCGGTAAAGAACTCGACGACCGAGACGCCGTCCTCGAAAAAAGCCGAGAGGCCCTTTTGGGCGACCATAAAGATGAGCGCGGCAACGACAAACGTCACGAGCGCAACGCACGCGCCCGTGACGCCCAGGCCCACGTTCTCAAGGTCGCGCTTTGGCAGCTGTTTTGCCATTGCAAACCTTTCCGGGGGCGATTACTTATTTAGCAGAGACCTTGCCGCTGGCGTCCTTGACGACCTTCATGGCAGAGACGGGGATAAAGCCCTGCTCCTCGACGAGCTTGCCCTGGACGTCGTCGGAAAGCATGAAATCCAGGAAGGCCGTGGTGGCCTCGTCGGCGTCCTTGGAGCAGTACATGTGCTCGGTAGCCCAGATCTTGAAGGAGTCGTCGGTGACGTTTGCGCTCTTGGGCTCGACGCCCTCGACCTTGATGGCGTTGAACTTGGAGTCATCGAAGTGCGAGAAGTCGAGGTAGGAGATGGCGTTGTCGGTGCTGCCCATCTGAGTCTGGACGTCGCCGGACTTGTCGAGCTCGGCGTCGCCCTTAAAGTCGACTGCCTCGTCGCCAAAGACGGCAGCCTCGAAGGTGGCGCGAGTGCCGGAGCCGGCCTTGCGGTTGAGAACGACGATCTTGGCGTCGTCGCCGCCGACCTCCTTCCAGTTGGTGATCTGGCCGGAGAAGACGCCCTTGAGCTGCTCGAGGGACAGGTCGTCGACCTTGACATTCTTGGAGACGACGGGGCCCATGCCCACGACGGCGACCTCGTGGTCGACGAGGTTCTTGACCTGATCGGCCTCGAGCTTGGACTCGGCGAAGACGTCGGAGTTGCCGATGGTAACGGTGCCGGCGGCAACAGCGGTCAGACCTTTGCCCGAACCGTTGCCCGAGCCGGAGACGGAGACGTCGGGGTTGGCATCCATGAACTTCTCGGCAGCAGCCTCGACGAGAGCCTGGAACGAGGAGGCACCGTCGTAGGTCACCTCGCCGGAGACGGACTCGGCAGCAGCGGCGCTACCCTTGTCGGCGGCGTCGGATGCGCCGGAGCCGCCGCAACCAACGAGACCGAGTCCGACGATGCTGGCAAGACCACCAGCGAGGCCGAGGAACTGACGACGAGAATAAGCCTGATCGAGCATGATCTTCCTTTCGTACATGCGAATCGCGGGCACCCTGCCCGCTTTGCTGTTTGGAAAGATACGACCCCGACCGGGCAGCACCCGCGCCAACTGCGGTTTCTTACGGGCATTTGATAAACCCTTACCGCAAGCGCGGCAGGGCTTTACAAACGAATAACAATCCCGCTGACAAGCATGGCCCGCCTTTTACACCGATAAAAACAAAGTTGCGGTGAAATAGTTCCTGTTTGGCTGTTAGGCAGCCGATTCTAGGAACTATTCCACCGCAACTTAGATTGGCAAAACGCCGCAACCTTAAAGCTCGAGCTCGTTGAGCCTTAAGATCGCAACAATATAGATCTTGAGCGCTTGCTTGAGCTGTTCCTCGTTGGCGCACTCGTTGGGGCCATGCATCTGGCCGCCCCACGCGGGCAGCTCAAGGCCGGTCTCCTCGGGGCCAAACGACACGGCGCGGGCAAAGTTGCGCGCGTACGTGCCACCGCCCATGGCGAAGGGCTCGGCATGCTTGCCCGTAAACTCGTTATAGGTATCAATCAGCGCTTTCACGGCCGGATCGTCGGCAGAGACCGAGAACGGCACCTTGGTACGACCCACGAGATACGTCACACCAAAGCGGCCCACGAGCGGCTCGAGCTGCTCGCAGATGGTATCGGCGCTCGTGCTGTCGGGGAAACGCACGTCGATGACCTGCTCGATATGGCCATCCACCACGCGGATGACGCCGGGGTTGCAGGTGAGCGGGCCAAACGCCGGGCTCGTCGCGTCGATACCCAGGCCACGGCCATAGGCGTCCGCATGCACAAAGGCCAGAAACTTGACAAACTCGTGCTCGGCAGGCGTCAGCAGGCGCTCGTCGCGCGCACCAAACGCATCCTCGGCCTCGCGCAGATACGACACGATCAGGCCGACGGCATTGATCGTCCCCTCGGGCATCGAGGCGTGACCGCCAATACCGTGGGCGAAAATCTGCACATGACCATTGTCGAGAGCCGTGATCTCCAGGCGGTCAGCATTCTCGACCGGCGCCGGCAGCTCATCGGCGGCAATCGCGAGCTCGCAGATGGACTGCGACGGAATGGCATTGCTCGCCTCGGCGCCGCTCCACGACACGATGCGCCCGCCGTCGATCTTGGGACTCACAAACGTCGCCCCAAACTGGCCCTTCTCGGCATTGCAGACCGGGAACTCGGCATCGGGCGTAAACAAAAAGTCGGGGTCTGCGTGGTTCTCCAGATAATGGTGAACGTCGGACATGCCCACTTCCTCATCGCAGCCCAGCAGCGCGCGGAAGGTGTAGCGCGGAACAATGCCGTGCTTGAGCAGGTACGCGCCGGCATAAAGCGACAGCACTGCCGGGCCCTTGTCGTCGATCACGCCGCGACCGAGCAACCAGCCCTCGCGACGCTCCATCGCGAACGGATCGGTGTTCCAGCCAGGGCCGGCGGGAACCACGTCCACGTGGCAGATAGTCGCGAGCTGCTTGTCGCCGCGGCCAGGGATATCGGCAATGCCCACATAGCCCTCGTCGTCGCTCGTCTGATAGCCGAGCTTTTGCGCAATGCCGAGCGCGCAATCGAGCGCGTCACGGACCGGGCGGCCAAACGGCACGCCGGGCTCCGCATCGGCAGAAACTGCCACGGAAGGATAACTCACCAGCTGCTCGATATCAGCGACGACATCCTCCCAGACCTCGTCGACATACTCAGCGACGCTCTGCTCCACCTGATTCATGGACGACCTCCTTACCAATGAGCGACGGGTACGCCCGCCCCTCACATTACGTCTATTAGATAGCGAAAAGTTTAGCAAGCTCGGCCACCGAGTGCACCACCGCATCGGCGCCCGCCGCCTCGTGCTCG
>ENA-OOXF01001501-OOXF01001501.1-human-gut-metagenome-genome-assembly--contig:-NODE-1501-length-14833-cov-2.873867_pt1 | contig 14833 bp, 10 predicted proteins | sample MGYA00241586_ERZ501341 | MGnify/ENA primary metagenome ERZ501341 (study PRJEB25962, sample SAMEA2042985) | human gut metagenome | biome: human gut; feature: human-associated habitat; material: faeces... | reverse complement strand
AAACCGCCGGCTGGGACGGCGAATGGTTCGTGCGCGCCTACGACGCCTACTCGCGCAAGGTCGGCACGCATGAGGACACCGAAGGCCAGATCTACATCGAACCGCAGGGCATGTGCGTGATGGCCGGCATCGGCCTCGATGACGGCAAGGCGCAGCAGGCGCTGAAGTCCGTCAAGGAACGCCTGACCTGCGATTGGGGCACCGCCATCCTCGCACCCGCCTACTCCACCTACCGCATCGAATTGGGCGAAATCTCCTCCTATCCGCGCGGATACAAGGAAAACGGCGGCATCTTCTGCCACAACAACCCGTGGATCTCCATCGCCAACGCCATCGCCGGCAATGACGACGAGGCATTCGCCGTCTACCAGCGCAACTGCCCGGCGTATGTCGAGGACAAGTCCGACGTGCGCAAGGTGGAACCGTACGTCTACTGCCAGATGGTGGCCGGTCCCGAGGCAGCGACCCCGGGCGAGGGCAAGAATTCCTGGCTGACCGGCACCGCCGCGTGGACGTTCGTGGACGTGTCGCAGTATCTGCTGGGCGTGCGACCGACGCTCGACGGCCTGGCCATCGAACCGCATCTGCCGGAACGGTTCGACCAGCTGACCGTGACGCGCGTGTTCCGCGGCGTGACCTACCGCATCGCCATGAAGCGCACCGGCGAGCGCACGGTGAGCGTCGACGGAGCGAAGATTGGCGGTAATGTGGTTCCCGCTTTGAGCGATGCCAAATCCGTCGATGTCGAGGTCACGTTCTGATGTGAGCATCAGAACGTGCTCACAAACGGGGCGGGCCTACACTCTCCTCAACATGAACATGGATTGCCGGAGCATCTTGCATATAGGTTGTTCCGGCGATCCTCCATCGGTTTCCTGCAACCTTGTGGAAGGCAGGAACCGATCAGAACAGTGCGAATCCGTGTGCCGCATAGAAGGCCGCATGGATTCGCACACACAATCCGTCTAAGGTAGCGATATGCAGTATTGTGAAGACATCATCACCGGCATCGATGGCAGTGAGGCCACGTTCGTCCGGTACGTTCTCGACAACAGCGAGGAGATCGATCCCAAACGTCAACGCCCCAGCGTTCTGGTGATTCCGGGCGGCGGCTATGCCATGACCTCCGACCGCGAGGCCGAACCGATCGCCATGCAGTTCCTCGCGGCCGGATGCAACGCGTTTGTGCTGCGCTATTCCGTCGCGCCATCCGTCTTCCCCACGGCTTTGCTGGAAGCCGCGGAAGCAGTGCAGCGCATACGCGCGCATGCGGACGACTGGCATTGCGACCCCAGTAAGATCGCGGTAATCGGATTTTCCGCAGGCGGTCATCTTGCGGCCAATCTTGCGACCACGGCGGGTGACGACACCATGCGGGCACATGGCTATGACCCTGACGCGGTGCGCCCGAACGCATTGATGCTCGGCTACCCGGTGATCACTTCAGGCCCGCTCGCGCATCGTGGCAGCTTCGACTGTCTGCTTGGCGACAACAGCGATAATCAGGTGGCGTTGGACGCGGTGTCCATCGAACGGCATATCGACGCGAAGACGCCGCCCGTATTCGTATGGCATACCATCACCGACGATTGCGTACCGGTCGAGAACACGCTGATGTTGGTCGATGCCTGCAAGAAGGCCGGCGTGCCGGTCGAGGCGCATCTGTTCCCCCAAGGCGGGCATGGTCTGGCGCTTGGCACTGCGGAAACGGCGTGGCAGGGGGTTAATGGCATCGAGCCATGCGTCCAGCAATGGCCGGTGTTGGCCAACGCGTGGCTACGGCGACTCTTCGCCTAGAGGCCAGAGGGCGTAATAGTATTGGATGGTTTTATGAGGGACACGATGAGCAGGGGTGTAAGGAGCTGGCTATGAGCGTCGCGGCATGGGATGGATTCCTGAATGACCAGAGCAACTGGCCGGCCGCCTCACGCATCGGCAACGCTACGGGGGCCACTACCGCCAGGGACACGCTGGGCGACAAGACCTTCGTCAAACGCAAGCGTATGAGTCAGGAGGAACGCCACCTGCAAATCCTGCAGGCCGCCGTCAAAATCATCGCCACCAAGGGGTTCTGGGGCATGTCGTTGCAGAACATCTCCGACGAGCTGGGCATCACCGAGGCGGCGTTGTACCATTACATCTCCTCGAAGGACGATCTGCTCAACATGGTGCTGTCGGAATGCTACGACACCATCGATGCCGACGAATACAACGCGGTGACGGCCGCCATCGTCGACGCCGACGGGCACCGCGTCTACTACTACCCGCGCTATTGCCTGAACATCGTGCTGTACAATCTGCAGCGCCCCGAGCTCGTGCAGCTGTATTCGGTGCTGAACGGCGAGGCGCTGAACCCCTCGCACCCGGCCCACGATTTCTTCATCGGCCGCCATTTGCGCCAATGGGAGATGATTTGCTCGATGAACTGGCTGCTGCCGCCGGACGTGGACGAGGAACGGTTCTACGACCTGTACACCCTGGCGATGAGCGCCATGGACGGTCTGCAGTACCGTTGGCTGGGTGACAATTCGATGAATCTGCTGGAGCAATGGATGAGCATCTCCGACATCATCTTCCCCGATAGCGAATGGCAGGGCTTCCGCGACCCCTCGGAGCACGACCCGAAGAACGAATCCTGCCTGCTGCCGCTTACCTTGTCGGCACGGCAGTAGCTCTGACCCCGAAGATCAGCAGAGCATTACAGCGGAAGATCGATATCGACCGCCCACCGCTCTTGTGCATATTCGCCATCGGCGGGGCCGTTCACGGGAAGCGGACCCGCCGATTTTCGTATCGGAAGCATCCGCGACTAGCGGATCGGCACCTTCTCCATGCCTTCGACCTCGGTTTCGAAGGCGTAGTAGGCTCCGATCAGACCGGCGTTGTTGGTGTGCCGGCAGCGCTTGACAACCGTGTGGAAATCGCTCCACTGCGGGATCTTGTCGAGCGCCGCATTGACCAGCGGCAGCAATTGCTGTTCACGGCAGATGCCACCGCCCAGCAGCACGCATTCGGGGTCGGCCACGGCGACGATGTTGAAAATGCCGATGGCAAGATAGTCGATCCACCGGTCCACGATCTTGCGCACACGCGGCTCATCGAGACGATGGAACAGGGTGGCCGGCACGATGGAGCCTGTCGGCACGTCGAATTCCTTGGCGTACTCCTCCGCCAGCACGATGGTCGACAGGTAATCCTGCATGGTGTGGAATCCACCGGTCTCATAGTTCGGGATCATCATGCCCAGCTCGCCTGCACGCCAATCCTTGCCTCGGCGGATCCTGCCGTCCAGGAACAACGCACCGCCCACACCGCTGTCGATGGTGATCAGCGCAAAATCGTCGAGTTTGACGGCGTTGCCGCTCAGCTTCTCCGCCATTGCCGCGCAGTTGGCGTCGTTCTCCATCCATGTGGGGATCGGGTCGTCAAGATAGCCCTGCAGTTTTCTGCCGATTTCATGGCCGTACAGTATGCTTAGCGCGCCGGCGGTAACGGCGACCTGCTTCTCCGTGTCGATGAAGCCGGGCACGCTTATGGCGATGCCGTCAAGAGGGGCACGCTGCTTGGAAACAATATGCGCGAGCGCCTGGTAGAAGGGCTCCTCGCCGTCGACCGGAGTCGCGATAGTACCCGGAATGCCCATGCGCCCGTCCTCGAACACCACGTATCGGGTGAAGAACGTTCCGATTTCGAACGCAAGGATGCGCTTCTTTGCAGTCATATCGTTATCTAACCCATCTTTAATAAAATCCTGCCTTGGTACAGTATAGCGTTCCCGCCCATACTTAAGCGCTTCCGCCCCATCCCCCGATACGCTCAGCCAACACCCCTTTGCGTACCACCAATGCAATGGCGGAATCGAAGTGCGTCATAGCATATTCGTCTGCCATTGTGCAACATATGCCATAACAACTTGTCAATATTTATCGATACGGTTGCCTATTGGAGGCTCTTGCAATACACGCTTTTATGACTCCCGCTGCTTACGGCGGGCAGCCCCCTAGATGCCCCCATCAATGACGTTTTCCACGTCGCGCGAAGACAGGAGAAATAGATGAGAAACAAGGCAATCGCATGCCTTGGCGCAATCGTCGCTTGCGCAACGGCTCTCGCCGGAATCCCGGCCACCGCCATGGCGGACGACTCCGCCGGCCTGACTCCCCAATACACCTACAATTCCCAGAACGATAACGGCATGACCTTCGAAAAGGTCAGCCACGCCGATCAGGGCCTGAGCCAGGCCGATGGCGTGGTCGATTACACCGGCGACGGCACCATCGCCCCCTATACCGCCGGCCTGAGCACCACCGGCAACGGCGACCGCGGCCAGTCCTACAGCTATGCGGCAGCATCCTCCGGCGACTGGGTCTACATCGGCACCATGTACGGCGGCCTCGGCGTGCAGGCCATTCTGAACCGCGATATGACAAGCCTCGGCCTGACCTCCAAGCAGGCCACCGCACTCATCCAGACCATGTACGCGGGCAACATGTACCTTGGCGAACCCGACGGCAAGAGCGCCGGCGGCATGCTGTTCAAGTTCAATGTGAAGACCGGCAAGACCAAGATCCTCATGTCCAAGAGCACCGGCATCGACGGAGGCAAGGGCGTGATCCCGACCTTCCGCAGCGCCTTCAAGATGAACGGCAAGCTGTACTTCGAGGGCATGGTCATGGACACCAACAACAAGGATCTCACCCAGCAGGAGATCCAGACCGCCATGGCCTATCAAAACGGATTCCCGTGCATCTACGAAGTCGACCCGGCCAACAACGACAAGCTCACCAAGGTGTATGACAGCGTCGACGTGGATGGCTTCCGTTCCCTGGTCAAGGGCAACGTGTTCACCTCCACCCGTGCCATCGGCTCCTTCGGCAATACGCTGATCGCCGGCGACCTCAAGCCGACCGCGGACGGCAAGGGCAAGGCGCTGCTTGTGGCATCCAAGACCCCGTCCGATCCGAACTCCTACAAAGTGATCGCCGACATGGCGAGCTTCGACAACCTGCCCGCCATCCACCGACAGGATGTCAACGGCGGCGGCGGTATCTATCAGGTGCAGGAGTTCAACGGCAAGCTGTACGTCGTGGTCTGCACCGGCGACACCAGCACCCTGAACGAAGAGACCGGAACCATGCGCTCCTTCGCCATTTACGTGGGCGAGAACAAGGGCGATTCCACCAACAAGGCCGATTGGACCTGGCGTCCGCTCGTAGGCGACACCGCCAAGGGCGCCAAGTACTACTACGGTCTTGACAAAAGCCGTGTGAGCGCCGGCGCCTGCACCCTGCAGGTCTACGGCGACCACTTGTACATCGGCGACTACAACGACGTGTCCAGCGCACTGCAGGGCTTCGTCACCAAAAGCAACTTCGTAACCCAAGCCACCAACCTCGAACAGTCCGTCAACCTATACCGCATGGACAAGAACGAGAACGTCGAGATGCTCGTGGGCGACAAGAACGACACCTTCCCGAAGGGCGGTTCCACCGGTCTGGGCAGCGGCTACGACAACCACATGAACCAATACACCTGGCAGACCACCGTTCACGAGGGCAAGATGTACCTGTCCACCATGAACACCACCACCTTGCTGGAACCGATCGCACAGTTCACCAACGGTGACATTCTCAACATGAACGAGAAGGATTGGAACAACACCGTCCACTACCTGCGCGTGTTCCTGCGCCTGCTGTGGGGCATGGGCCCGACCGACCCGGCTTCCGCCATCGCCACGCAGAGCAACGATCAGAACGCCAAGGTGACCACCCAGACCATGCCGTCCACCGACAATCCGGAGGCGCTGGTCGACTGGGCCCGCATCCAGGCCGGCAAGGACGCCTCCGCCGCGCAGCCGCAGACCACCGACGCCAAGTCCGTCTCGTCCGCCAAGCCGATCAGCCTGACCGCCGCCCAGACCAAGGAACTGGTCGACGGCATCAAGGACGGCAGCATCGTTCCGGGCAGCCTGGCAGCCTCCGGCTCCTCCGATGAGGCCTCGCAGCTCTTCGACATCAACAACGAGCTGGACAACCTCGGCTCCCAGCTGTCCGACAAGGGCTCCGCCGATTTCGCCAACAACTACGGCGAAGTCACGGACGCGTTCTTCAGCATCGCCGACATCATTCCCGACAAGTTCAAGGGCCTGTACGAGATGCTGGTCAAGCTGACCAGCAAGGCCAACCTCAAGGCCTACGCCAAGTCCCTGCCGTACCTGGCCAAGTCCAAGCGCGGCTTCAACCTGTTCGAGATCACCGACCGTTCCGCCGCGAATGAGGGCGTGACCGTCGGCACCGTTACCGACAACGGCTTCGGCGACCCGTTCAACCACGGTCTGCGCATCTTCTGCGACACCGACGACTACATGGTGGTCGGCACCGCGAACCCGTTCTACGGTACCCAGCTGTGGCGCGTGCGCAATACGCAGTACGCCGTGAACGTCTCCGCGACCGAAGGCGGCTCCGCCTCCGCGGATGTCGAGCGCGCGGCCAAGGGCAGCAAGGTCACGCTGACGGCCACCGCGAACAAGGGCTACCACTTCAAAGAGTGGAACGTGCTGAAGGGCAACGTCTCCATCGAGAACAACGCCTTCGAGATGCCTGACGGCAGCGTCTCCATCCAGGCTGTGTTCGAAAAGGACGCTGTTGAACCGACGACGCCAACGACCCCGGCAAAGCCTGCCACAGACACGAAGCCATCCACAACACCGACCGGTGTCACGTCCACCCCTTCGACCGGCTCCTCCGTGCTCGGCATGGCGGTCGCCGCGGCTGTGGCACTGATTGCAGGCGCCGCGATTCTGCTGAAGAAGAAGCAGGCGTGATGATGACCGGCGGTGTGATCGCAGCCACCCGATGAACGCGGAACGGCGCCATACCACCGGTTCCTGACGAAGAAGGCCGATGTCCATCAAGGGCATCGGCCTTCTTCATATTCGGCTTCGTCGAGTGGAGTCGTTCCGCTCCGTCTAACGTGGTCTACAGCATTGCGATCACCGCAACGCAATCACATCCACGCCATACGGCTTAAGCTCGATCAGATCGTTGATGACGGTGCCGGTCAGCAGCTCCGTGCCACCGTTGAGTTCGCTGAGGCACAGACGCTTGTCGGCGGCGCTGTTGTTGATGAGGAACGCGTAGCGGGTGCCGCCATCGCCATAGCGCACGGACAGGCTGACATCCTCCGGGGTATCAAGCGACTTCAGATCCAGCTCCTTGATGATCGGAGCCATGAACGCGCTCATGCCGGTCTCGTCCAACGGAGTGCCCACAAAATAGGCTTTGCCCTTGCCATACGCATTGACGGTGAGCGCGGAATGCCCAGCATAGAATTCGTCGCCGCCGTACGTAGCAAGACGCTCGGCACCTTCGCGATGAATAATGCTCGCCACGATCTCGCCCTTGGCATCAACCGTGCCGCCATGCACTTCGATGGTTTCGCCCGGCGCAAGCGCATCGATCTCTTCGACCCATACGCCCATAAGCCTGCGCAGCTTGCCCGGGTAGCCGCCTGGCACCACCAGATCATGCTCATCATGGATGCCGGCCATATAGCCGGTGATGAAGGTGCCACCATCCGCCACATAGGCTTCCAACGTTTCAGCCACACCAGGCAACACGGTGATCAGCGCCGGGGCGATGGCCAGATCATACTGGCTGAGCCGCGCAAGAGGCGTGGTGCTGGCGATCATATCCACCGGCACATTGCGACGCCACAACGCACGGTAGAAGCGATGAACCTCATTGGGATAGTTGAAGCCGGTGGTCGGGCCGACACAGCCTTCAAGCGACCAGTAGCTCTGCCAGTCGAACATGATGGCTACACGGGATTCGATGCGCGAGCCCATGATCCGCCTGCCGATGCGGTCCAGTTCCTCACCCAAGGCCGCGGTCTCCTTGAACACGCGGGACTCCTCGGTGCCGTCATGCGCGATGACCGCGCCATGGAATCGCTCGCAGCCGCCAAGGGACTGCTTCATCTGGAAGAACCGCACGGTGTCGGCGCCATGGGCCACGGCCTGCCAGCTGAGCTTACGCACTTCCCCCGGCTGCTTGACCTTGCAGAACGGGAACCAGTTCTGCTGGTTCGGGGTCTGCTCCATCAGCATGAACGGTGCGTCTTTGAACGGCTTGTTGCCGCCGATGCCGCGCATCAGGTCGTGGCACATGGCGGTGAAGCTCGGCGGGGTGTCCATGCCCGGATAGTTGTCCCAGCTGACCACGTCCATCTCCTTGGCCCACTCGAAGTAGTCGAGATCCTTGAACGTGCCCATGAGGTTCGTGGTGATCGGCGTGGTCGCGTCGTATTCGCGGATCGCGTCGCGCTCGTTCGTATAGCAGGCCAACTGCGCCTGGCTTTGGAAGCGGCGATAGTCCATCTGCAGCCCGGACACCACGCATTTGGCGTCGCTGATGCCGTCGCCGTAGCCGACGGGCGGGCACCACGTCGCCCCAATCGTAGATGGTGTGGCTCCAGAAATTGGCGCACCACGCCTTGTTGAGCGCTTCGATGAGCTCGTCCTGGCCCTACGGCAGGCGCATGTCGGTGCGGTCGCGGCCTTCCAGATCATGTTCGTGGTCGAGTCCGCCGATGAAGACCACCGGATCTCCGGCGGCCGCGTACGCGCGGGCTTTTGCCACGGCCTCGTCACGCAGTTCGCGCGCGCGATTCACGTCTTTGGCATCGGAACCCTTGGAATTCTCAAGGCTTTCCTCCTGCCAGCTTTCGTCCTGGTTGATCTGTTTGGCGTCGTAGCCGAGCGCGTATTCGATTTCGACGTTGCCGCCGAGCTCGCCGTTGAGGCCGAGCAGCGGGGATACTTCGTGCAGCGCTTTGATGACGGCCGAGCCGCCGCCGTTGGAGTGGATGCGGTCGGCGTTGGCACCGATGACCAGCAGACGGGTCATGTTGCGTTCGTCGAGCGGCAGCAGGTGCGCGTCGTTTTTCAGCAGCACGATGGATTCGCGGGCGATGTCCAATGCCTTCGCCGCGTGGTCGAGCGTCGCGTAACGGCCTGGTTTGCGGCTTGCGTGCGCGTCGCCGAGCATGTGCAGCGCGTCCATGACGGCGATCACGCGTTCGACTTTCCCGTCGACGTCGCTTTCCTTGACGTCGCCGTCTTCCACGGCTTTCTTCAGCGGGTTGGCGAAGTAGTAATCGTCGAAATTCGGCGTGACGGACAGTTCGATATCCATGCCGACTTCGGCGCTGGCTTTGGTGTCGCGCACCGCGCTCCAGTCGGAAACGACGAAACCGTCGAAACCGTATTCGTCGCGCAGGATGTCGTCGAGCAGCTGCTTGTGTTCGCAGCATTTGGTGCCGTTGACGAGATTGTAGGCGCCCATGACGGAGAGCACGCCGCCGTCTTGTACCGCCGCTTCGAAGGCCGGCAGGTAGATTTCGCGTAATGCCCGCTCGCTTACGGTCTCGTCAACGTCCAATCGGTCGGTTTCCTGGCTGTTGACCGCGTAATGTTTCGCGCAGGCGGCCACGTCGGATTCCTGCACGCCTTGGATGTAGGCCACACCTTGCGCGGCGGTCAGGACCGGATCCTCGCTCATGTATTCGAAATTGCGTCCGCACAACGGACTGCGTTTGATGTTGATGGAAGGGCCGAGAATCACGTCCTTGCCTCGGCCTCGGGCTTCCTCCCCCAATACTTCACCGGTCATGCGGGCCAGGTCGGGGTTCCATGTGGAGGCGACCGCCGAGCCGGACGGCAGGTAGGTCACATAGTCACGGGTGTTGTACAGCGGCGCCCAATTGTCGTTATGCAGTTCGGCGCGCACGCCCATCGGACCATCATCCATCCTGAGCGGCGGAATGCCCAGTCGTTCGGCGTTGCCGTTGCGGAACAGGCCTGCGGCGTGCACAATGGCGATTTTCTCGTCCAGCGTGAGTTGCGCCGTCAGTTCCCTGGCTTTGGTTTTGTTGGCTTCAGTAATTACGGTCATGCGTTTTTCTTTCGTTTCATTGCGATTCGACGGTGTGGAGATTCATCATCGAACGCGCTCCTCACGAAAGCATGGAGGAAAGTGGACATGGAAAAAGCGGAAAAGTTCCGACAGGCAAGAAGGAGACGACGACGTCCGTCGGAATATGCGGAACCGGAAGGCGGGATGCTGTGGTCGGCGTGCGCAGAGCTGGCGGCCCGGGACGGACTGATCATCGGCTGCGGCGGCGAAAACGCTCCAGCCGGAACGCCAGGAATTACTTGGCCTGCTTGACGATGTCCTTGCGGGCCTGGATCAGGTCCTTGGCGTTCTGCTGGTCGACCTTGAGGACTTCCTTGTAGCCGAGGTTGTCGATCTTGGTGCGGGCTTCGTCAAGGGTCTTCTCGAACTTGCCCGCAGCGGTGATGGCCTGCCAGGAGGCGTTCACCGTTTCGGACTTGACGGAGCTGCGGGTGGCGGAAACCGTGGAATCCTCCTGTGGAGTGGTGTAGGACGCACCGGCTGCGATGGAGAGCTTGCCTGCCTTCTGCAGATAGTCGATGTCGTTGGTGGCGTTCTCCATGTGGGCGGACCAATCCTTGAACAGCTCGGTCTCATCCTGGTTGGACTTCCACAGCAGCGGGTTGTAGGCCTCGCCGGTGTTCGGGTCGATGTCGTTCTGAGACACGGCCTTGAAGTTCAGCTTAGAGTAGCCGTCATCGTAGCTGGAGCCGCCAAGCTTGGCGGAGACCTTCAGGTTGGCGTGGTCGCCGGTCATGGCCTGCTGGCCGAACTTGGTCAGGGTCGGGTTCTTGCCGTCCTTGTCGGTGGTGAAGCAGCCCAGATCCTTCGGGCAGGCGGCGCCACCGGAGTTGGAGGAAGAGGCGTAGATGCCTTCCGGAGAATACATCCAGTCGATGAACTTGGCCAGACGGGCCTTGTTCTTGGCCTTGGAGCCGATGGCCACGATGGTGGCGCCATCACCGTCAGGCTGGAAGCCGTCGGAATAGACCTTCATGTTCTCAAGCGGAGCCAGCATGAAGCCGACGCCTTTGGCCTTGTTCTCGTCGGAGTTCATACGCGGCTTGCCCAGCCAGCTCCAGATGGACAGCATGGTCTTGCCGTTGGTGACCTTGGTCCGCATGGTATCCCAGTCCTGGGTGGTGGAATCAGGATCGACCAGCCCCATGGATTCGGCCTTGTTCAGGAACTCCAGGGCCTGCTGGTAGATGCCGCCCTCCTTGGTGGCGGGCTGCACGTCCTTACCGTCGGCGGAGATGAACACGGAACCCTGGTTGGTGTAGCCGAACCAGCTGCAGATGGATGCGGCGTTCTGCATCACATCGCCGTCCCGATCCTTGAACAGTGACATGGCGTAGATGTCGTCCTTGCCGGTATCCTGGCGAGCCCTGTCCTGCATCTGCTTAAGCACATTGAGCAGACCGTCGAGATCCTTGATCTGCGGGTAGCCGATCTCCTTGTAGATATCCCAGCGGATGTACGGTGCGGCAGCCGACTCGTTGCCTTCGCTCGGGTCGGTCGGAGACTGGGAGGAGACACCCTGAGGAACACCCCACACGCCATCCTTGCCGGCCTGCTTGGCGATGGACTTGACCGCGGAATCGTACTTCTTGACATTCTTCATGCTGGAGTAGTACGGGGTCATGTCTTCGATGAGCTTGGCCTTGACCAGCTTGTTCAGACGCCCGTTGCCGGTACCGACAATCACCAGATCGCCAAGGTTGCCGGAAGCGGAGCGAGTATCGAACACGGTATCGCCGCCGGACACGTTCGGCGCGATGATGTTCAGCTTGATGTTGAACTTGTCTTTGACGATCTTGGCGAACCAGCCGCTCTTTTGCAGACCCTGGCTGCTGGCCAGCGAGTCGAAGACCTCGACGGTCATTTCGGAACCGTCGTCCTTGGTGTCGGCACTGTTGCTGCCGCTGAGGAAGACCGCGAGCGACAGCAGCGTAGCAGCCGCAACGCCAGCCGCAATCGCGCGGGTGGTGATTTTCTTCAGTTCTATGCGGAAACCTCCTTGTATTCCTTCTTCTGATATTCAGTTATGGGGAAAAGAATCGTTGTGTTGTTAATCAGCCTTTAACCGCGCCCAGCATCATGCCCTTGACGAAGAAGCGCTGGAAGAACGGGTAGGTGAACATGATCGGCAGCACCACGATGACGGAAACCGTCATACGGATCGAGGTCGGCGTCGCGGCGCTTGCCAGAGCGGCGACATTCGCCGAATTCGCCTTGGCCGCATTCGCCAGTGCGGACGCCTGGTTGATGTAGGTGTACAGCAGGTACTGCAGCGAGTAGAGCTTCGAATCGGTCATGTAGATCAGGGTGTCCTGGAAAGAGTTCCACTGGTTCACGGCCGAGAAGATGCCCACGGTCGCCAGAATCGGCGTGCACATCGGCAGGATGATGCGGGTGAACACGGTCAGCGTGCCGGCGCCGTCCATTTCAGCAGCTTCCTGCAGCGACGGCAGTGGCCGCAAAACCCTTGCCGCATCGGCGCTAAAGTATTGTTATTCCAACAAACTAAGTGCTCTTGGAGAGCTATTTATAATCTTATAAATAGGGCGTGTCGCACAATACGGCACAGTACTATCGGCAATAGCCGAACACATCATCGAGGAGGATTCATGCGGTTCAACATCAACGCGCCCTTCTGGCGTTTCATGGACACCCTGCTGCGTTTCGTCGGGCTTAATCTGGTCTACCTCATCACGCTGATCCCAAACGTCACCATCGGCCCGGCACGCGCGGCATTGTATTCCACAATGTTCGCCTATGACGAGCATGACGACATCCGCCTCGTCAAGGAATATCTCACCCGCTTCAAACGCGAGTTCAAACAGGGACTTGCGGCCTGGGTGCTCGTCGCCATCCTCGCCACCGCCATCCTCTTCGGCCTGTCGTTCTGGAAGGCGTGGGATACCAACGCCTCCTACATACCGCTGATCCTTCTGGTCATCGCCGCCGTGGTCGTGGCGCTGTTCGCCGAATACGCCGCACCGTTGCAGGCACGCTTCGCCAACACCACCGGCAGGCTCTTCTCGCTATCGGCGATGTTCCCCTGGCGAGCCTTCCCCTGCTCGCTCGTCCTCGTCGTCATCGACGTACTCGCGGCCGGCCTGTCATATTTCGTACCGCTCATACGCGTTCTCGCCATCCTCTTCGGCATCGCCTGGGTGGCGTATGCGAAATCCCTCATTCTGCTGTGGGGCTTCAAACGGTATGGCGGAACGGGCAAAGTGGAGAATCCGCAATATGTCAATGCGCACGAGTGACGTTGCGGCGGCGCTCAGGAATCATGCTTTGTCGGTGATGAACGTCAGCGGATTGTCGATGAATTTGCGCAAGCCGACTTCCGCGGCACCGTACAACGCCGGATGGTCGGCCACCAACGGGATGGACACGCTCACCTGCATGTCCGACGCCCCCAAGACCTGCGATTCCAAACGGTTTTCGAGCGTTTCGTAGAAGAACGGCCCGAAATCGGTCCACCAACCGCCCAGCAGCACGGTATCGACATCGGCCAGATTCAGTGCGGAGCCGATGGCCGAGGCCAGCGCGTCGATGGCCCGTCCGACGGCCTCCACGGTCCGCACATCATGGGAATGCCATGCGTCCAACAGACGCTCCAGTGCCTCACCGCTCGAAGCCGCATTCTTTTCGGCCACTCCGGAAGCCTCGACCAGCGCGCGACGGCCAGCATACGTTTCCAAACATCCGCGTCGTCCGCATCCGCACAGCGGACCGTCCAAAGACACCGACACGTGACCGATCTCACCGGCGAAACCGTGGCTTCCCGACACGATCTCACCGTCACGGACGATCGCGCCGCCGATGCCGATATCGCACGACAGATACAGGAAAGAGTCGGCGCAATCCACGCCATCGAACACGTCCGCACGCGCACAGGCATATCCCGGAATCTGCGCGATGGCGGCCAGCTTCGCCTCATTGCACGGGGTAACGTCATACCCTCGCATAACGTCGAACGTGGTCAGATCGACATTCTCCCAACCGAGATTGCGGGCCATGAGCAGCCTCTTGTCGGAGGTGACCAAGCCCGGCAGCGCACACGAGACGCCCGCGATGATGCATCGTTTCGATTCCAGATCCTCAGCCATCGCCTTGGCCATGGCGTCAAGCTTGCCGAATACGACGTCCGGCTCGACGCCGCTCATGTCGGCATCCACCCATTCGTGCCTGAGTATGTCGTGGTTGATGTCCAAAGCCATGCATCCATAGCCGTCGGTGTTGACCTGCATGCCGACGCCGCACACCTTGCCGCCTCCCAGCATCAACGGCGTGGACGGGCGCCCATAGCTGGCCGAGTTCTGCGGCTCACCCTCCTTGACGACGCCCGCATCGATCAGCAGCGACACCAGCAACGACATCGTCGCCTTGGTCAGCCCGGTCTCCTTGGCAAGATCCGCTCGGCTCATCGGCCCGGAGGCACGCAGTAGCGTGTCGATCACCACCGAAAGATTGTGATTGCGCAGATCGTCCTGATTGATCCTGCGAAGAGATGCCATAGCCGTTCCCGTCCCTGCCCTGTTTGCCGTGTTGTCGCATCAGCATGAATTCCCCGAACCGATGTTCCAGAGCCTTTCCTGATGCTACACTACTATAGTATAGTTTATTCATCTAACTATTAACCGTGCGCCACCGGCGAACGGCACATGCAAGGAGGCAACACAAACTATGGCAAGGACTCTGGTTGCAGGCGTCGACACATCGACGCAGTCCTGCAAGGTACGCGTGACGGACGCCGAAACCGGCGAGCTTGTACGATTCGGGCAGGCCAAACACCCGAACGGCACATCCGTCGACCCCTCATACTGGTGGAGCGCATTCCAAGAGGCCGCCTAGCAGGCCGGCGG
>ENA-OOXF01001498-OOXF01001498.1-human-gut-metagenome-genome-assembly--contig:-NODE-1498-length-14848-cov-16.438856_pt1 | contig 14848 bp, 10 predicted proteins | sample MGYA00241586_ERZ501341 | MGnify/ENA primary metagenome ERZ501341 (study PRJEB25962, sample SAMEA2042985) | human gut metagenome | biome: human gut; feature: human-associated habitat; material: faeces... | reverse complement strand
CGATTTTTACGCATGTTACTAAATAAATTGTGTCAACTTATTTAGTACACTACAAACGCTTTGGCGTTTTCCTTTAAACGTAAGTGCGTTTTTTCAGGTATTTTGAACGAAAATCTCTTATAATTTATAATCGTTTGTTTATTAATGCTTTATCCGTTGTTCCGATATTCAAGCGGGCTCATTCCTACATAACGTTTGAAGTATTTCCCGAAGAACGATACATTGGCAAAATTCAGTGAGTCGGAAATGTTCTGGATGGAAAGCTGGGAAGACTTCAATTGCGATTTGGCATCCATGATGACCATGGACGAAATGATGTCTACACAGGTTTTTCCCGTAATCTGCTTCACGGTAGTGCAAAGATGGGCATGCGTAATCTGTAGCTTTTCAGCATACCAGGCTACGTTTCGTGTCTGATTGTAATGTTGCATGACCAGCTGGGCAAAGTTACGGCAAATCAGTTCACTTTTTGATAACGGATGTACTTCGTCGGTCTTGTTCCGATAGAGGATGGATATACCTTTATGTATGTCGGCATACAGATTGGTCGCAATTTCCGGTCTGATTTTCTCCGGAAGGAATTCATACATCTTGATAAGCAGCTGCATGTACTCCTCCATCATTTTGGCACCTTCCGGCTTTAGATTGATAACGGGACGCCCCAGTGTGATGTACATCGTATCCAGAAAAGAATGCGACTGAAGATTGTGTTCCATAAACTGAGAAGAGAATCCTCCGAAGTAGATGTTCAGGTCTCCCTTGATGTCGTTTATCTGAAAGATACTTCCTGGGGTAAGTACGATAAAGTCGTTGGGCTCTACCGTTATCTTGTTGAGATTGACCGAGGCTTCCACTTCTCCGGAAGTACAAAGTACGAAAATCTCGCATTTCAGGCGTACCGGATAGTTTCTATATAACCCTAACAATTCCTTACTGATACCGGTGCCTACCAGCCACTCTTCGGGCAGGTCTATTTTAGGTAATTCTTTTTCCATTTTATTCTGTTTTTTATTTATTGCATGCTTCCACCACTCTTGTTGTCTCCGCCTGCCTTTACGTCATCATTTGTAATGCTACGCTGTGTCTTTTTCACCTGGGTTTTCAATTCGCCGAACCGCCAGCTGATGCTGATGCCGTATCTGCGTGAGGGATAACTGTTTTTTGACCATGAGCGGAACGTGTCTGTCCATACCTCATTGCTATAGGAGTTGTACTTCTGGAAGATATTGCTGGCAAAAAGCGAAATATTCAGCCGTTTGTCTTTCAGGAAAGAACGGTTCAGGTTGACACCGTAATAGTAGAAGGAAGAACCTTTTCCTTGCAGGGATATGTAAGGAGTGCTTCCTCCACCGTAAAAGCTAAGACGCAGCTCCCAGGGGATGGTCTGCTGTATGTTGGCAAACACCTCACCGGCAAATCCACTGTTGCGTGAGTTCAGCTCCTTACTCTGGTAGTCAGAATAGCTTCCGCTGGTATTGAGTGAGAGGCGGGTAGTATTGCCCGGATTCCAGTTCATCCATAAGGCCAGACGTGTACGCTGGCTCTTGCCTACATTGCCGTAGGTATTCTCCTGTACCCCATTGTTCATGAAGGAGTAGCGCTCAATACCGTTGTTGGTAAACGTATAAGTAAGGTTGGCATTCAGGCTGAACTTGGCACTGAAGGTATTGAAGGTCATTCCAAGAATGTGTGCCTTTTCTGTGTCCAGGTCCGGATTACCGTAGCTGATGGAAGTCGGGTTGCTGGTATCGCGGAAAGGATTCAGGTACCATATTCCCGGACGGTTGATACGCATGTTGTAGTTGGCACGCAGGGTAGCGCTTGTACCTAACATATAAGACAGATTCAGGGTAGGAACCACGTCATCGAATCCGGTTTTGAAATTGCGTTCGGGTATATAGTCATATTCTACGTCCATGAACGTATGTTCGTAGCGCACACCAGCTTTTGCTCCGAATTTCTTCCATTTCAACTGATAGTCAGCGTATGCTGCCAGGATGTGCTGTCCCTGCTGGTATTTGCTTGAAAGGTCCTGGCTGGCTTCCATCTCGCCTTGGGTGTTTTCCAGAAAATACCGACTGTCACTGTAATTTTCACGGAAAATGTATTTCATACCGGCGTCTATGTAGTGCTTCTCATTCAGCGGATTGACATAATCAATCTGTGCCGTATGCTCTGCCGTATGCGCATCGTTGTCGAAATACTGGTGAAGCAGGTTGAAGGGTACATCTTTCATTTCGTCATAGTCGGTATCGGCTTCATTGTTGTTCGGCGAGTTGTTGAACTTGTAGGACAACGTGAGGTATTCTCCTTTTCGTTTAAAAGAATGCTGGTAGTCTGCATTGATACCGATGTTTCCAAACTGACTGATTGACCGATTGAGAGTCTGGTAACTGTAGCGTTCTTTCCAGTCATTGTCGCTCATGATGGTACGCGAATCGCCGTGTGTGTCAAATTTCCCTCCAAAAACATTGGCTGAAAACGTAATCAGGTTCAGGGTGTCTATCTCATAACTTCCTTCAATGTTGCCAAACTGGAAATTCCCTGTACTCTTGGAAGAACCTTGTGTCAGCAGATGGCGGTAGTCGGTAGACGTAAAATCTTCACGTTCGCTGTCAGAAAGGCTGCGAGGCTGGTTCTGATGGTTGTATGAGTAGTTTCCGGTGAGGGTAAGCTTTCCTACCTGCACTGTTCCGTAGCCATATCCCGACAGTCCCATGTTATTGATATTGGTTCCGAGCGTAACATTGTATCCCTGCATCTTGGCATCGGTCGTAATGATGTTCAGGATACCTCCGATACCTTCTGCGTCGTATTTGGCTCCCGGTTCCGTTATCACTTCGATGGACTTGACGGAGTTGGCTGGCAGGCTGCGGAGCACCTCCTTCGGGTTGTTGCTCATCAGCGTATTGGGCTTTCCGTTTACATGTACCTTGAAATTGCTGGAGCCGTTGACTTGTATGTTGTCCTCTCCATCGACGGTGACGAGCGGTACCTTTCGCAGCATTTCGAGGGTGGTATTGGTTTTGGAGTCAGGATCATCTTCTATGCTGTAAGAAATTTTGTCAATTTCCGCTTTTACAAGGGGTTTCTGGGCTACTACTTCCACGCCTTTCAGCATTTGGGTATCATCGCAGGTATAAAGTGTGCCCAGGTCGGCCACCCGCTGGTTATTGGTGATGGTAAAACGGCGGACTACTGTACGTTTTCCTACCGAAGTGATTTGCAGGGTATAATTTCCGGTTTGTGGTAACTTCTCCTGAAATTTTCCTTTCGCATCGGTCACATTCATTCTGACCGGTTTCTCCGGCGATTTGTCGAGCGTAATGCGTATGGTGGCATAGGGTTCGCTTTCATGTGTCAGTGAGTCGACAAGTATACCTTTCACGGAAAATTGTGCGTGAACATTACAAATGCTTAGAATCAGAAATGTAAAGATGCCTGTAAATTGTGCAAGAATTTTGTGTTTCATAAAAAAGGTGCGTGGTTGCGGTTTTTGGTTTCTTGTTTGTTTCAAGTTGCCCAAAGATAGGGAAAAAATAAACTGCTTCTGTAGGTGGTAATTTAAAAATATGAAAAGGTGTGATAAAAGAAGTAATGGTATATTTTAAAAATAGACCATTGATGGGCCGTAAAAGTACTACTTTTTAGTTAATTATCAAGGCTATTTGGACATTTTCTTTTTGCTGGCTTTAAAAATCAGCCAAAAATAAAATAAATAGACCTTGTGAGGGTTTGGGAATTGGTGTTACTTTGCACGCGGAAAAATAGTGTTCCGTATAAGTTTAAAGAAACTGATATATTTGATGTTTGCTGCAATGAATCTAAAAAAGAGAGTAATACTCATTTACAGCTTATTATCTTTGATTTTGGTGTCCTGCGCTAAAGAGGATACAGCAAAGAATAATGGAATGGGTACTTTTACAATGAAGCTGAATGCGACTAGTGAAGTGATAGGTCTGAATGAAAAATCGCGCGCAGAAGAAGCTGGTGAAGGTGAAACATTGATTCTGCCCGATGTGAATGATTTCTCGGTTAGCATTTCTTCTTTAGGAGAACAGGTTTGTGGATGGAGTTCTTACAAGGACATATGCGAAGAGGAGATGCCTGAATTACGTGTAGGTACCTATCAGGTAAAAGCATGGTACGGAGATGTGTCAAAAGAAGGGTTTGAGTTACCTTACTTTGAAGGAAATCAGGAATTTTCTATAAAGAAAAATGAAACGACTCCTGTAGAAGTTACTTGTTATTTGGGCAATGCTCAAGTGAAAGTTAACTATACTGATGAGTTTAAAAACTATTTTTCTGATTATTCTGCTGTCATTGCGACCTCATTAGGAAATGAGGTGGAGTATGTAAAAGATGAGACTCGGGCTGCTTATTTCTCTCCGGGAGAGTTGATTGCAAAAGTAAAAGTGAAAAAGTCTGGCCAGTCAACAGAGGCTGTTTATCAGGCTAAAGTGTTTACTGCAGAGTCTCGCCATATCTATACGCTGACGTTGGATGTGGATGCGGGTTCGGCTACTATGACGGTTTCTTTTTCTGAGGATGTCGCAGGAGAAGAAGTCCGATTCGACGTGTCGGATACAGCTTTGAATGCACCGGCACCTTATTTTAAAGCTAATGGTTTTACAGATAATGTTCCTCTTGAGCCGATTGAAGGTGCAGAACAGAAAGAACAGGTCACAGCTTATGTGAATGCGGTGGCAGGTATTCAGTCTTGTCGTTTGACTACTACTTCAGACTTCCTTTCAGAAAAAGGATGGCCTGCTACTCCAGTCGATTTGGTTGATTCTGGAGAATATGCTTCCATTTTAACAGAGATGGGCTTGAAAACGAAAGGTTTGGAAGGAAATCGTGCCCAGATGGCTCAGGTAGATTTTACCACATTGATTGCAAATTTACCGACAGGTGGAACTCATGAATTCAAGCTGGAGGCTACGGATATATATGGCAAAGTTTCTGAAACTCCGTTGGTATTGACTGTGACTCCACAAGGATGTGAGTTCTCGGTGGCTGCGTCTACGGTAGAGGCTCCTTTTTACGGGAATACTTGTCAGGTGAATGTATCATTTAAAGATGGAAATCCGGCAAACGTACATTTTCAACTGGCAGAAGGAAAACAGGATTTGGAATTTGTGCGTGCTGAAGAATTACCATCAGAAGAAGGCCTGAAGGTCTATACGGTTTATTTGAAGGCACCTGAAACAGTGAAGTTTATAAATCCATTTAAAGTCTCTGCATCTTACTTAAGTTATATAAAAGAAACAGGAGAACTTCCTGTGAGTATGGGTATTTTAGTGGATAACCCAGGGGACGTGTGGGCTAAGAAAGCTGTGTTTCATGTATATAATGAAACTGCTTTGGCTGATATAAAACTACAGAAACAGCAGGGCGGTTCCTGGATGGATGTGACAACTGAGGTTAATGGCAGCTATGGCCTGACGGCGAAGGGACTGGAGTCGGGGTCCTCAGTGAAGTTACGTGCCGTAAAAGGGAAGGAGTATTCTAATTCTGTGGACATCGTGACGGAAGAGGAGTTGCAAATACCTAATTCTGACTTTGAACAGTGGTCAGTGCAAGAAGTATGGTATCAAACAATCTTTATTGGAGAACATATTTATTCATATTATCTGTCTGGTGGTTCTTCGGAGGATAAATGGTGGAGTACTTTTAATGATATGACGACTCAGCAACAGAGTGGCGTCGCTTCTTGGTATTATTGTGCTTATCCTGGCACAATGCCTACTAATGCAAGTGAAATGCATACGGCTACCTGGCATTGGAATAATCATGGAGGAACCTCCCTGTCAACAGGTGCCTATGAGGGAAATGTAGCTGCTGAAATAGCGACTGTGGGATATGGAGCGAACAACTGGTCTGCAATAAGTCATAATACGAAGTACAGACAGGCCGGGTATTTGTATCTTGGTACATTTAACCGGGATACGCAGGAAAAGAATATGACTCATACATTTACTTCTCGTCCTGACGTAGTACAGTTCTATTATAAGTTTTATTCTTATAATGGAGAAACGACCAAGGCCTATGCGAAATTGTATGATGCAAACCGTAATGTGATAGGAGAAGGAGAACTGAAGATTACTCAGGCGGTAGATACATATACATTAGGGGTGATAAATATTTCTTATCCTCAAAAGGAAAAAGCTTCTTACATGGAATTGGTATTTATGTCGACAGATGCGACATCTCCAGGAACGAAGGATATTCAAGGTAGTAAAGGGGCTTTGAACGCTGGTTACGGTGATTCACGCCACGTAGGAAGTATTTTGACAGTAGACGATGTAAAACTAATTTATGAATAAAATAAACCTAACTTATATGAAGAAACAGATTTATTTCTTGTTAAGCTTGTTCGCAGTTGTTTTATTGACAGCAGCTTGTCATAGTGAAAAGGTGGATTATGAAATAAAGCAGGAAGGACAGTTGAACTTGTCTTCTTTGCAGTTGACTCCTAATACGGACCCGTTGGTTACAGAATCACGTGTAGCGGCAGAATTAAATGATTATATTGTGGAAGTGTATACTGAAGCGGGAGAACTTGTGAGTTCATGGAAGTACGCTGAGATGCCGGAAGTGTATACACTGAAAATAGGGAAATATAAGATTGTGGCACATGCTCCTGTTACGGAAGGCGCGGCTTTTGATACACCTTATTGTGAAGGAGAATCAAAAGTGTTTGAAATTACGCAAGATAACTTGACGGATGTGGGAGAAGTGGCATGTACACTGCATAATGTGAAGGTTACTATCAATTATGCTGATAATCTAAAACCTTTATTGGGCGATGATGCGAAGGTGACAGTTAAAATAGGTTCGGAGTCACTGGAATATGGAAAGGATGAAACTCGTTCGGGGTTCTTTCATTGTACAGAAACGAATACGGTTGATGTGATTTTTTCTGGTACAGTGGATGGAGTTGCGGAGAATGTAACCAAATCGTATACAGGTGTAGCGTTGGGCACAGAGCTGATAGTTACATATAATTTGATTGATGCGGTGTTTGTGGATCCTGGTACAGGAGGAAGTGCTTCTGTAAACGGTTTAAAACTGGATGCGACTTGCACATCGGTAACTATAGAGGGATCGGTTCGTCCTGAAGAAGATGAAATTTTAGATTTTGGAATTCCTTCCATTGTGGGAGAAGGGTTTGATTTGAGTCAGCCTGTCACGGATTTGTCTCAGGAAGTGGTAGTAGACTTACTGGCTCCAGAAGGGGCAGCACATGTATTTGTGGAAATAACTTCTGATAATGCGGAATTTAGTGGAGTAATTGCAGAAATGTTTCCTCAGAATCCTTTTGATTTGGCTGAACCTGGTGAGGCTGAAGAAAACTTAAATAATTTGGGCTTGCCTATAAAAGATGCTGTTATCGGTCAGCAAAAGGTGATTTTTGATGTGACGCAGTTTGTGGGCTTGTTGGGTGGATTCCCTGGAGTGCATCAGTTCAAATTGACAGTAGAAGATGTGAATGGGGAGAAGGCGGAAGCTACTCTGACCATAGACAGTAGTAATGCATAGTAAAATTTGGAAGGTGATGAAAAGAATTTTCTTAATAATTGGAATCATATCTTCGCTTTGTGCCTGCCGCCAGGAAAATCGCTATCTGAGTGAAGGAGAGGGAGCGTTGAACTTGCAGGTTACTGTGGGGGAGGCCGTAGAGGTGGTGTCCAGAGCATCTCTTGGAAATGAAGAAATAGAAGCCTTGAAGAATGATTGTAAAGTTCGTATTTATGAAGGCAACAAGTTGATAAGAAAATATTCTTCCTGGAGTTCTGTTCCAGAGAAAATAGATTTATCAGCTGGGACCGACTATCGGGTACGGGTCGTTGCCGGCGATTCAGTCTCGGCGTCGTTCGATAAAAAATTTTATGAAGGGATAGAGACTTTTTCTGTGCTTGACGGACAGACGACTTCTGTAAAGGTGAATTGTAATATTGTCAATACGTTGGTAAAGGTGAATTTTAGTGAGGATATGAAGACGTATTTGGCTTCAGGTACAGTAACAGTGTCGGTTGATGCGACCGATGGTGCCTTAGATTATAGTTGGAGTGAGAAGGAACAGGATTCGTATGTAGGATATTATATGCTGCCTTCTGGAAAAGAATATTTGACTTGTGTCTTTAGTGCTACAACAAAGACTGGAAAAAAAATTACTCAGACGGATAAGATAGAGTCGGCCAAGGCTTCTACTTTATATACGTTAAATTATGAACTCAGTTCTGAGGAACCTGAACGTCCGACAGATGAAGGGGGAGTCTTCTTTTCGTTGAAAGTGGATGAAACTCCGCTTTATAAACAGGAGGAAGAGATTGGGATTTATCGTCGCCCGGTAATTCGGGTGATGTCGGGAGAAGAGGAAATCAGTACAGATTCTCCTTGGTTTCTTAGCTTGAACTCTTCTGTATCTCCCCAAATAATTATGTCTGGTTCGTCAACTTTGACGACAGCTTCTGTAGAGGGAACATTATTGGAAAAGTTGGGACTCTCAGGAATTATTGATTTGTTATCGGAAGAGTCAGTTGGAGTGTTACAGCAGAAGGGAATTACCTTGACAATTCCTGCGGAAGCTCAAGGAAAACAGATTGTCATGGATTGGGGGAACTCATGGAATGAACTGCTGAAAGAAGAAACAATGTATTCATTGAGATACGTACTGGCAGATGAACAAGGAAAACAACGTGAACTTGACTGGCAGATTGTGGTATCGGATATGAATGTTCAGGCGGTTGAAATCCCACGTTTTGAGACTTGGGCAGATAGAACGGTCTTTTATGGAGAAGTGATTGAAGGGCATACTCCAGGAGCAGAAACGGTATATAGTTTCCAGTATCGTAAGAAGGGAGAAGAAGCCTGGAGTCAGAATATTCCGGCTGTTCTTTCTGGACAGACAATCAAGTCGGATGTGTTGAAAGGACTTACTCCGGGAACTACTTATGAATATCGTATTTTGGAGGATACAAAAATTTCAAATATTGTTTGTGAGGTAACTACAGAGGAAGCCTCTGTATTGCCGAACAGTGGTTTTGAAAATTGGTCGGGAGATGTTCCTAAATTAATATATGGATCGGGTGAAACTATGTTTTGGGATTCAGGAAATCATGGTTCTCAGAAGGTTAGCCGTAATGTGACGACACCTGATGCTACGGTGAGACACAGTGGTAATTACTCTGCTAAATTATCGTCTATTTATGCAAGTATGTTGGGAATAGGACAGTTTGCAGCAGGTAATATATTTATCGGACAATATCTTGATACTCAGATGGATGGGCTTAACGGACACGGTGTCTTGGGATTAGGGCGTCCGTTTGCTTCTCGTCCTTTAGCTTTACGAGGATATATACGCTACATAAGTGGCAATGTAGATAAAGGAGGAGACAAAATAGCGAATGGTACTCAGGATAAAGGTATCATTTATGTAGCTTTGACAGATGGCGAAGGAGAAGAGTTCAACGGAACTCGCTGGTCGTTTGTGATAAAGACAAAAGAAAGTAAGTTCTTTGATAAAAATGGAGCTAATGTAGTGGCTTATGGAGATAAGATATGGGAGGCTTCTACAGAAGGTGAGGGTATGCATGAATTCATTATACCTTTTGAATATAAGAGTATGGAAAGAATTCCAAACCGGATTATGCTGGTTGCTGCCGCTAGTCAATTTGGAGACTATTTCCAAGGAAGCACCAGTAGCGTGATGTGGCTTGACGACCTGGAGTTGATATATGAAGAAAGTAAATTACCTGAAAATTTGAGATAAGTGAAGAAATTTATATTCCTTTTAAGTCTCTTGTGCTTGACCTTGTCGGTTCAGGCACAAGAGGGAAAGAAAAAGATAGCCGATAACGTATTTGTGCCTAAAGGACAATGGATTGTGGGTAGTTCTGTATCGTATTCTGAGCATACAGAAGAAAACTATCAGTTTTTAATTATTGATAAGTTCAATTCCGATGGATATTCTTTTAAAGTAAGTCCGTTGGTTGTTTATGGTTTGAAAGATAACTTAGCTATGGGAGGACGTTTTTCTTATGGACGTACTTTGACCAAATTTGATAATCTGAATTTTGATTTGGGAGATGATCTTTCAATTAATTTGAACGATACGTATGAACTGACGCATTCATACACTGTAATGGCTATCATGCGAAATTACATCAATTTGGGAAGTAGCAAACGATTTGCATTGTTTGCAGAAACACAGTTGAAATTTGGAGGTAGTCAGTCAAAACTTGTGACTAAATCAGGGCAGGAAGTGAGTGGAACCTATTCCACTTCTACTGATTTGGGTATTGGTGTTTCTCCGGGTATTGTTGCTTTTGTAAATAACTATACGGCTGTAGAAGTGAGTGTGGGAGTTCTAGGTGTGGATTTTGGCAAAGTACATCAGAAAAAAGACCAGATTTATACTGCAGATCGTTCTTCCAGTTCTGCAAATTTTCGTATTAACTTATTTTCTATTGGCTTAGGTATAGCCTTTTATTTGTAACAGAATGAGAAAGATAATATTATTCCTTTTCTTGTGCTTGGGAATAGGTGTGCAGAAAAGTTTGTCTCAAGTGCGTGATACGATTGTGATACATGATACGGTGTATGTTGAGAAACCTAAGAAAAAACCAATAACAGTAGATTCAAACAATCTGATAAAGATGAAAGCGATTGGTCGTTATGATCGTGGAATATTGAACTATCGTTTTGTTCCCAAAGGAAAATGGATTGGAGGATTAACCTTCTCGTACGTGAACTTGGACAGTGATAATAGCAGCATGTTGTATGCTATTTTGGGTGATATGGATGCTACGTTTACAATGAAGTCAATTCATCCGTTTGTGGGATATGCACTGAAAGACAATGTGGTGGTGGGAGCCAAGTTTGGTTACAGCCATATTGTGGGTGATTTGGGTAATATAGATTTGAATCTGGGAGATGATTTGAGTTTTAATATAGGAAATATGCGTTATACGGAAGATATGTATTCTTTCGGGGTTTTTAATCGCTCTTATGTGGGATTGGATGAAAATGGAATATTCGGATTGTTTAATGAAACAGCTTTGACTTATAAGCGGGGAACATCGAACTTTTCAGATGGAGAAGGAGATAGTATGACTCATACGGAGACAGATGTGAATGAGATACATCTGGGGATTAATCCGGGAGTAGCTGTTTATATTACTAAAAATGTGTGTGCGGAAATGTCCTTTGGAGTTGCCGGATTTAAGTATCGTTGGGAGAAACAACGGGATGACTCAGGAGCGGTAGGAAAAAGGAATAGTAGTGGCGCTAATTTTAAGATTAATCTTTTTAATATTAATATTGGTATAACCTTTTGCATGTAGTTATGTGGAATACATTATATAGAATTGCTATTAGTATAATACTGGCTGGTACTCTAAGCTGTTGCATCAAAAATGATATACCTTTTGCTAAGGTACCTCTTTCTATTACAGGTATAGAAGTTGAGGGACAGTCGGGAAGTGCGGTCATTTCGGAAAGTGAAAGTACTGTGACGGTTACTTTGCAGGAAACGGTAAACCCTAAAAAGGTGATGTTGAAAACTTTTACTTATACAGAAAAGGCTTCTTCTACTTTGACAGCCGGTACAGAGATAGATTTAAGCCAGCCTTATGAGGTTACTTTATCCCTTTATCAGGATTATAAATGGGAGATAATTGGAAATCAGCCTATAGCACGTCGCATGATAATTGATGGGCAGCTTGGAAATTCGGAGTTTGATGTGAAAAATCATTTAGCTACTGCTTCAATTCGAAAGAGTGCTGATTTAAAGGATATTGTTTTGTCTGATTTAAAATTGGGACCAGAAGGAGCTTTGAATGACGGAGTGAGTGGAACTCCGGAGGTTCAATGGACATTTTATCGTGATTTTGCCCAGGCATCTGTACATGTGACTTTTAGTGATTTTGTGGATGAGACTTGGACTCTCCGCGTTTACAAAAGTGATAAGGATGTGGTTACAGAATCTGCTGATGGATGGGTTAATGTGGCATGGTTATATGGTGCTGGTGTGGCCGATACGGAATGTGGCTTTGATATTCGTGAAGATGGAAGTGAAGACTGGACACGCGTAGATCAGAAGTATGTGACCATGGATGGAGGTAAATTTACAGCTCGTGTTCCCCATTTGAAGGCGAATACTACTTATGAATGTCGCGCTTACTCTGGCGATCAGGTCGGAGATGTGGTAACTTTCTCTACCACGGAGACAGGATCTGTACCTAATATGGGATTTGAAGACTGGCATCAGGAAGAGAAGGTGATTTGTCCATGGGCACAGGACGGGACTCGATTCTGGGATACTGGAAACCATGGAAGTACTACGTTAAGCGAGAAAGATAATATTACATTATCTACAGAAGACATTCGTCCTGGTAGTACAGGGAAGTTGGCTGCTGTATTGAAATCTCAGAAAATTGTAGTAAAATTTGCTGCTGGAAATCTATTTATTGGTGAATATAAGGAGACAAAGGGAACTAATGGCGTTTTAGGTTTTGGAAGAAGTTTTACTTCCTATCCGACTCGTTTAAAAGGTTATTTTAAATATCAGACTGCTTTGATTACGGAAGCTATTGATAAATATGCTTCATTAAAGAATCAACCGGATACTTGTATCGTATGGGTAGCTTTAGGTGATTGGGAACTTCAGGAAAATCCTAATAGTGGTGAAAAAACTGCGGTGGAAGTGCAGACGGATGACAAGGGAACAGGAAAGTATTTTGATAAGAACGATTCGCATATCATAGCTTACGGTGAGATGACATGTGGAGAAAATGTAAATGAATACACTCCTTTCTCTGTGGAACTTGAGTATAGGGCAACGAATCGGAAACCTACAGCCTTGCTGATTGTTTGTTCTGCCAGCAAATATGGAGACTATTTTACAGGGGCTCCAGGGGCTACTATGTGGGTGGATGATTTTAGCTTGGAATATGATTATGATGATTAGTCAGTAAGGGTATTGTAAAAGAATTGTAGCTGAATTTAGCTATACCATGGTAAACAAGTGTATTACTTTATTTGTTAGTAATAGATGTAACAAACTGGATGCCAGGGATACCAGTCCCACGGGAGATGGAAGAACGTGCTGGGAGGCTTCTTCTTCGAACCTGATGCATTGGTGGCTGAATGCGAACCGTGATTATGTGGAACGTTATCTGGAATACAAACGTCGTCTGAACCCGGATTTCTCGATTCCTTCGGCTTATCCGGATTCAAAGCATAGTGAGATTTATCAAGGATTCAAGAACCGTTTTGGCAATAAGTCGGGGTATATCGTATCGGGTGTAAACTGATTCTTGTCAGGAATCTGCAACTGGGTGATGTATCCTCAGAATGTGCCGGAACAGGAAAATGCGGGCTTCTTTTTTGAGGTGTTCGGTCGAAATTCGCTGGTGAAGCAGTATGGCAACGGGTATATGACGAAGGAGGAGTTTAATAACGCCATCAAATTGGCAAGGAAGCAGGGAATGGCCGTCGGACTGGATATTTTTATTCAGGGAGGCGGGCATGCCATAAATCTTTGGGGAGCTGAGTTCGATGAGAAGGGAGAGGTGAGTACGATTTACCTGTAGATAACAACGATGGAAATTTGGGTGACTGGATTTACAAGGCTAAAATTGTGTATGAATAGGATGCTTCAAGCGGAGCATTGTTTACTTATATGAAGTGGGTTTATAATGAAGACTTGAAGATAAAAATTATGGATTTGGTACTGTTGGATAAAGGTACTTCTTATTGGGAGTCATTCTTTAAAAACAAAAACGGGTGAAACTTGAAAGTTCAAGTCCCACCCGGATTTATAAATTAAGAATTAAAGTTTTATACAATTCCCTGAGCCATCATAGCGTTAGCTACTTTCATGAATCCGGCTACGTTAGCACCCTTCACATAGTTGATATAACCATCGGGTTCTGTACCGTATTTCACGCAAGCTTCGTGGATGTTCTTCATGATGCTCTTCAGTTTTTCGTCTACTTCTTCCTGACTCCAGCTCAGCTTGATAGAGTTCTGAGTCATTTCCAGACCTGATACTGATACACCACCTGCATTGGCTGCCTTACCCGGAGCGTAAAGAATCTTCGCATCCTGGAATACGCGGATTGCTTCTGGAGTAGAAGGCATGTTGGCTCCTTCTGATACAGCAAATACGCCGTTTGCTACCAGTGCTTTAGCATCGTCACCGTTGATTTCATTCTGAGTGGCAGAAGGAAGAGCGATGTCTGCTTTTTCATTCCATGGACGAGCACCTGCTACATACTTGCAACCGTATTTTTCTGCATATTCACGGATACGTCCGCGATAGAGGTTCTTCAATTCCATGATGTAATCCAGTTTTTCGCGGTCGATACCGTCCGGATCATAGATGTAACCGTCAGAGTCGGACATGGTAACTACTTTAGCACCCAACTGAATCAGTTTTTCTACAGTATACTGTGCTACGTTTCCTGAACCAGATACCAGACAAGTCTTACCCTTGATGTCGATGTTACGAGTTTTCAGCATTTCCAGCAAGAAATAGATGTTACCGTAACCTGTAGCTTCCGGACGGATAAGTGAACCACCAAATTCACGGCCTTTACCAGTCAACACACCGCTGAATTCGCGAGTCAGTTTTTTGTACATACCGAACATGTAACCTACTTCACGGCCGCCTACACCTATATCACCGGCAGGAACGTCAGTTTCAGGACCGATGTGGCGCCACAATTCCAGCATGAATGCCTGGCAGAAACGCATTACTTCTGCATTTGACTTACCGCGTGGAGAGAAGTCAGATCCACCTTTACCACCACCGATAGGAAGTCCTGTTAAAGAGTTTTTG
>ENA-OOXF01001490-OOXF01001490.1-human-gut-metagenome-genome-assembly--contig:-NODE-1490-length-14905-cov-3.447879_pt1 | contig 14905 bp, 5 predicted proteins | sample MGYA00241586_ERZ501341 | MGnify/ENA primary metagenome ERZ501341 (study PRJEB25962, sample SAMEA2042985) | human gut metagenome | biome: human gut; feature: human-associated habitat; material: faeces... | reverse complement strand
CCGCTTTTCTTAATTTTAGGGCGAAAAATCAAGATGTATTACCAAAAGTGTCGTAAAAACGACCAGTTGGACATAATCTATTGAATTACGGTCAGAAGTCGATATAATGCAAGTAGGTTATGAATTAAATTGATGTAAATTAAATGACAAAACGAATACGAGGGGGAATAAAAGAAAAAAATTACAAAATAAAATATATTTTTATGAGAGAAAAAGAGAAGGAAGTATACGTTAAGGAGAGGTGGAAAAGTCAAATGAAAAAAATCAGTAAAGTGTTGTTATTAGTAATAGTGTCAGTTGCTTTTTGTTTTGGAATAACAGGGCAGCAAGTTGAGGCAAGAGATACGTCAATCATATATGGCGATGGAACAATAACGAGGGCAGAATGGTTACATGATTTAACAGTTATGTTTGATATGACTGTAGAGAAAGATAATATGCCAGATGATTATTTTAGTGATGTGACAAGCGCGCATGTATATTATAAAGATATTATGATGGCAGCGGAATTTGGTGTGATTGACATAGAAGCAGGGCAGAAAGTAAAACCAGATGAAGCAGCAACCAGAGAATTTGCAGCACATACATTGAATTATTGTCTGGGATATAAATTAGAAGACAAGACATATACCTATAAAGATACGACAGGAATAAAATATCCAGATGATACACAGATTGCCATCAATAGAGGATGGTTTGCACTAGAATCTGGAAGGTTTAATCCGGAAAAGACGATAACAAAATCGGAAATTGAAAACATGGTATCGGATGCAAAGACGGTGCAGCAATCTACTCAAATTGATGAAAATTATAAAAACAATTATGAATTTACGTCAAATGTAATAGAAATCCCGCAGGATGTCAGTGTATATGTAGATAAAGATAAAAATGTAACGATTGTTAACTGTCCGAAAAAAATTACAGTTGGGGATACTTTTGCAGTTTATGAAAATGGAGTAGCACAGGTTTATACAGCAAAAGGAATTACTGTAGACGGTTCAGATACAGTCATTGTAACGAACGATGTAGACATTGATAAAGTAACAGAAAGTGTCGATGCACAGGGAACCGAAGAGGGAGATTTAAAACAGGCAGAAGCAGTTGGCGATGCACAGATTACCTACATAGAAGGCGGAACCGAAGAACAGGCATATGAAAATGGAAGAGCTTATAGAAGCCGCAGACGAATTAGTGGAAATAAAAAGATCAGTGCAGTAAAAGCTTCAAAAAAATTAGAATTAGGTGCAGGCAAATCATTTACTATTAATTGTACGCTTTCTAATGTAAGTGTAGATTACAAAATAAACAGTGGAAAAAGAGAAGCTTATGTTAAGGCAAATGGAACGGCTATTATTACAGGAAAAGGTGAATGGGATGCCGTTGCAGCGGCAGGAAAATCTGGTTCGATAGAACTGGTGAAAATTCCTGTGGCATATGTTGGCGTGATTACAGTTACCGCAGAATATAGCATGAATGGAGAAGTCACTTTAACCTATACGACAGGCTTTCAGACAGGCTTACAGTATTCTCCGCAAGATGGCTTCAGACTGACAAAAGATTTTCAGAAGAAAAGCTTTACCCTTCACTCTAAAACAAAATTAAGTGCCGGAGTGACAGCATCCATCGGATTAGTAAAACTTCCAGTAATCAGCGGAAAGATTTATGCCAAAATGGGAGCACAGACGGTTATAGAATCAGAAACATTTGATGATGGTAAGTCTCCGAAAATGTGTACAACAGTATCCTCCTGGTTATATGCATCTGCAGGAGCAAATGCCAGTCTGGATTTTTATGTAACGAAAAAGTCCTTCAGCAAAACTTATGATATATTCAATGAAAACAATAGTCCGGTACGATTAGTATACCATTTTGAAGATGGACACTTAATATATCCTTGCAGTAGAGGACTCGCATCCGCAAAAGGATACTTTACAAAATGGAATTCCCGTTATGGAAGCTCCTGGGGTGGTTACGGCTTAGATGAGAACGGTACCCCGAAACCAGTATTCACTTATTCGTTAGACGATGATGGAAATGCCACAATTACAGGATATACGGGAAATGTGTCGGCATTGGTGATACCGGATGAGATTGATGGGCATAAGGTAGTGAAATTGGGAAATGGTGTGTTTAAAAAACACCAAGAAATAGTTTCTGCACAAATACCAGATTCGATAACATCAATAAGTGCGTCAGCATTTAGGGATTGTTCGAATTTAGAAAATGTTAATTTACCAAAGAACTTAATTAGTATAGGAAATAGGGCATTTTTCAATTGTGTTTCAATAAGGAATATTTATATTCCTAAGACATTGGTGGAAGTAGATACATATGGATGGAATTGGTGGTATCCATTTGAAGGATGTTCAAATCTTGAAAAGGTAGAATTTGAAGAAGGGATTACGCAAATACCGACAGGAATATTTGGAGATACAGGATTAAAGGAAGTTGAGATACCAGATACAGTAACATCAATAGGGGAAAGAAGTTTTGCAGATTGTACAAAATTGGAAAAAATAATTTTCTCAGAAAAAATAGAAACCATTAATGGAAGAGCATTTTTAGGCTGTAGCAGTCTAAAATCAGTTTCTCTCCCGGACTCAATAACAAGTATGGACACAGAGATATTCTCAGGTTGTACAAGTCTTTCATCAGTGAAGTTACCTAATAAATGTGTGAATATTACGTCATCAACATTTGAAGGCTGCACGAGTTTAACAGAAATTACTTTACCAGACACAGTTACAACAATCCAGGACCACGCATTTAAAAACTGTACCGCATTAAAGACCATAAATTGGAGCAAATCTATTACAGACATTCAATCTTACGCTTTCGAAAATTGTGATGCGTTAACAAAGCTTGATATTCCAAATACTGTAACAAATATTGGAACAGGTGCATTTTATGAATGTGGAGGCTTTACAGATATTGCAGTGCCAAATAGCGTAAAGAGTCTTGGCTCCAAAGTTTTTGAGAATTGCGATGCTCTTACAGATGTTAAGTTAGGAACAGGAATTACGCAGATTCCAACTTCTTGTTTTGAACATTGTGATGCATTACCATCTGTTGTATTACCTTATAGAGTTTCTAAAGTGGGAGACAATGCATTTAAGAACTGTGTGGAATTAACAGAGATAACGATTCCACGTGCAACAACCTCTATTTCAACATCTGCATTCAGTTACCCAGCTAAGATGACGGTATATGGAATTTCTGGCACATATGCAGAAACTTTTGCAAATCAGCAGGGAATGAAGTTTGTTGATAAGGCAGTAAGAGCAACCAATGTTGTATTAGACAAAACAGAACTGACTTTGAATAAAGGAATGAAGTATTCCCTTACAATGACAGTCACTCCGGCAACCTTTACAGATGAAGTGTCATGGAAATCTACGAATGTAGATGTGGCGGCAATCGCAGAGGATGGAACAGTAACGGCGAAAGGAGCTGGACAGGCAACAATTAAAGTAACTGTTGGCGAAGTGAGTGCAACTTGTAAAGTAAATGTTGTACAGCCGGTGACATCTATCTATTTGAATAAAACAGCCCTAGAAATGACTGCATTAGATACTTACCAGTTACAGGCAAGCGTATATCCTTCCGAAGCCAATAATAAAGAGGTTAGCTGGGAGTCTTCCGATGAAAAAGTGGCAACAGTAGACAAAAATGGTTTGGTACAGGCAAAGGAAAAAGGAACAGCAGTAATTACAGCAAAGGCAAAAGATGGCAGTGAAGTAAGCAGAAGCTGTAAAGTTACCGTTAAAAATACAGCCTATGTAGTTACGGATATTTCAAAGTTAGAGAGCACACATAACTATGAAAATAACTGTTCTGATTTCTGGGTATACACAAAAACAGGAGCTTCGGCATTAAATATTACATTTAACAGTAAAACTGCATTGGAAGAAGATTTCGACTATCTGTATGTTTTTGATAAAGAGAATAAACAGGTTGGAAAATACACTGGTACACAATTAGCAGGGAAGACAATCACCGTTTCAGGAGATACTGTTAAAATACAGTTAGTATCAGATGATGCAGGAAATGCATGGGGATTTAAAGTAGATGTTATTACCGAAAAAGTAGAAGAGGAATGTAAACATACAGATACTACAAAGAGAGAAGTAAGGAATGCAAAAGTTGCAACTTGTACTTTAGATGGCTATTCAGGAGATATATATTGTACAAACTGTGGAAATCTCATTGAAGCTGGTAGTGTAACGAAAGCCGTCGGACATCAGTGGGATAACGGTGTGATTACAAAGGCAGCTACAGCGACACAGACAGGAATAAAAACATATACCTGTACAGTATGTAAAATAACAAGAACAGAAGTCATCAAAGCACTTGGAAACAATACTAAGCCAATCGGAAATAGTAATAAACCAAAATTAAAAACAGGAGAGAAAATCACAGATAAATCCACCGGAGCAGTATATAAAGTAACAGGAAAGAACACAGTGGAATATGTGAAAGCAACTTCTAAAAAAGCTTCCCGAACAATTCCATCTACAGTGAAGTTAAAAGGAATCAAATGTCAGGTAACATCGATTGCAACAAAAGCATTCAAAGGAGATCCAAAGATAAAGGCAGTAGTGATTCCAGCAACAGTACGAAAGATAGGAAAAGAAGCATTTGCAAAATGTAAAAACCTAAAGAAAATCACAATAAAAACAACATATCTTTCCAGCAAAAAGGTAGGAGCGAATGCATTTAAAGGAATTCACGCAAAAGCAACTATCAAAGTTCCAAAGAAACAGAAGAAGGCATATCAGAAGCTGTTAAAGGCAAGAGGAGTCGGTAAGAAAGTCACTGTTAAGTAAAAGAAAACAATAAAAAATGATTGCAAAAAGCCGGAATATTTCCGGCTTTTTGTCGTACAGCTACCAAAAGTGTCGAAAAAACGACCACTTGGACACAACCTATTGAATTACAATAGGAAGTCGATATAATGCAGGTAAGGAATTAAACAAATGTCGAAAAAGAAGCGGTGTTCAATATTTGTATATGTAAAAGGAGGATAAGTGTTATGAAAAAAATAAAAATGATATTTGCCGCATGTTTTATCATGGGAGTACTGTTTTACTGCCCACGATTTAGCGTAAAGGCGATGGCCTATGAAACAGCGTGGTTTCCGGCACCACAGATGAATTTGAGCCAGATTGCCTATGAAACAGGAAGTGGTTCATCGCATGGAGATTATAATGCAATTGATATTTTACCGGGAGGAAGGGTATTTGCACCATTTACCGGAGTGGTAAAGCAAAAGGATAGCCGCTGGGGATATGTACTGTTCCAAAGTACAGATAGAGTATATTATCCAGATGGAACATTAGATTATATGACCGTTGGATTTATGCATGATGAAAATATTTCTGATATATCAGTTGGACAGACGATAGGTCAGGGAACCGCATTTTATGATGCTGGTGGTCAAGGTAAAAAGAGTGATGGTACTTATGGACATGTTTACGGAAATCATGTTGATATTAGTGTATTTAAAGGAGCAGTAAATAGTGTAACTAAATATGGAAGAGGTAATATTTACGCATATCAGGCTTTTTCTATTAATAGAGGGAGAACAACATCCATCATAAATAAGGGAAAAGCATTAGCAGGACATTCAACAAATAATGGAGCACCAACGGATTGGACAAATCTCTGGAAAGATTTACAAACAGATGCAGAAAAGCCGACTATCAGTGAAGTAAGTGTTTGGAATGTGTCTTCAACAGGTTACATAGTTCATTGTATTGTAAAAGACAATAATGCATTAAGTGTAGTAAAATTCCCTACCTGGACAGCAAAGAATGGGCAGGATGATATAACATGGCATGAAAGCAGGGTAGGTGGAACAGCGTGGGAGTTAAATTATCAAGTTAACATATCTGACCATAATAATGAGCAAAATGGATGGTACCATACAGATATATATTGCTACGATGCTGCAGGAAATTTAGAAACTTATAAAACAGTTAGTGTTTATATAGATACGGTGGCACCGACTCTTACGAATATAAAAGTTACGCCTGATTTGACTGGTTATACCGTAGAGTGTGATGTTAGTGATAATGCAGGTATTGACAGGGTACAGTTTCCTACCTGGACCCCATGGAAAGACGGACAGGATGATTTAGTTGGTGACTGGCAGACATCTGAAAAATGCCGTGGAAAAATAGTGAATGGGCATGTAACTTATCGTGTAAATCGAAGCGACCATAATAATGAACTGGGAGCATATGTAACAGATATTTATGTATATGATACAAGTGGAAATGTTGTAACAGGAAGAACTGGTTATTCCTTTGAGGAAACTCCTCCAGTAATAAAGGATGTAAAGGTCAGCAAGGATAATACTGGTTTTGAAGTAACCTGTAAGGTGTCGGATGAAACGGGTGTTGATAAAGTTTCATTCTTTACCTGGACAGCAAAGAATGGACAGGATGATATTTCCAAGAAAGATATAAAGGTAGATTCCGGTGGGGGAGAGGAAAAAAAGATAACTTATCATGTAAATCAAAGCGACCATAATAATGAAGATGGCTATTATATTACGCACATTTATGCTTACGATAAGTTAGGAAATTGTGCGACAGATAATGCAGGTATATTAATTGGTGAAAAGAACGAGGCAGTTGCGATAAGGTCATTTAATGGTCATAAATATTACCTGATTGATAATAGTGCTTTGATAGGCTGGAATGATGCAAAACAGTATTGCAAAAATGTTTTCGGCGGTTATCTTGTCTCCATTACATCAAAAGAAGAGAATGAATTTGTTACTGGATTATTAAAAGAGTTTAATTATAGTACTGCTTTTATAGGGGGAAGTGATAGAGAAAAAGAAGGGGAGTGGAAATGGGAATCCGGTGAATCTTGGAGCTATAGTAACTGGGGAGCAAATCAGCCTGATGACTATAAAGCCTATGAAGGTGGGCAGGATTATTTGAGAATTGGACAGGATGGAGCCTGGGATGATTTCAATAGTATGGCTGATATTTCAGGAACGGAAGTAAAATCTTTTATCTGTGAAACCGATATTAATGAATTTTCAATTAATTATCATTTAAATGGAGGAAAAAATGCTTCCGATAATCCAACGACATATATAGCAGATAATAATATTGTATTTGGAAATACCGCCGTTTCAGGCAGTACTTTAATTAAAAATCCTACAAAGGAACACTATATATTTAAAGGCTGGTACACAGCAGAAAATGGCGGGGAAAAATATGAATCCAATAAAAAGTATAGCGGAAATTTAGAGTTATATGCACGTTGGGAGGCCCAAAAAGAACAGGTTACTTTTAATGGAAATGGGGGAACCATTTCAGGAAGTAGTACAAAAGAAGTTGTTTATGGTACTGCGTATGGAACACTTCCAACAGCTACAAGAACAGGACATACTTTTTTAGGGTGGTATACAGCATCAGAAAATGGAAAGAAAGTAGATAGCACAACCATTTGTCAGGATACCGGTATGTTATATGCTCACTGGAAAAAGAGTGTTTATACGGTGAATCTTGATGCAAATGGAGGTAAGACAAATGCGGTTAGTAAGACAGTAACGTATGATGAGGTATATGGAACATTTCCTGATGTAGAACGACCTGGCTATACATTTAAAGGATGGTATACAGAAAAGAGTGGTGGAAATAAAGTAGATGCCAAGAGCATAGTAAATATCGCAAAAAACCATACTCTGTATGCACAATGGGTTCCATTATCATATGAACTTGAGTTTGATGCAAATGGTGGAACAATAGAGGGAAATACAAAACAGGAAGGTCTTTATAATACAGTCTATGGGAAATTGCCAGAAGCTAAAAAAGATGGTTATACATTCTTAGGATGGTTTACTGCTAAAACAGGAGGCAGTCAGATTACGGCAAGTACTTTATGTACAGGAAATTTAACAGTATATGCACATTGGGAAAAAGATGCTTCTCATGTACACAGCTACACCGAAACCATCACGAAAAAAGCAACCTGTACAACCAACGGAACAAAGACATTCAAATGTGCCTGTGGAGATGCTTATGAGGAAACGATAAAAGCAACAGGACATCTTCATAAGGAGACAAGAAATAAAAAAGAAGCAACCGAAACTACGGAAGGATACACAGGAGATATTTATTGCAAAGATTGTAATACCTTGCTTGAAAAAGGAAAGACTATTCCAAAGTTAGAGGAAACAGTAGACAAGGATGCACCGATTATCCAGGCAGGATCCGTACAGGGTTATGCAGGAGATGAAGTGACAATCCCGGTAACCATCAAACAAAACAGCGGGATCGCAGGATTTTCCTATGACGTTAACTATGACAGCAGCAAGCTTCAGTTAAAGAAGATGACAGCAGGAACCGTAACGAAAGAGGGAACATTCACAACAAATGGAAATGTAGTAAACTGGTATACGACAGATAATATCACAGCAAACGGAACAATCCTGAATATTACGTTCACAATCCTGAAAGATACAGCCGATGGAAAATATCCGGTGAGCATCTCTCTGCATGACGGAAAGAAGAATCTGGTAAATGAAGAAGGCAGCTATGTAAAAGCAGCTTATAAAGCAGGAGAAGTAGAAGTTGTCAGCGGAATCCTCGGAGATATCAATGGGGATAAAGATATCACGATCGCAGACGTTGTATTGCTGAACCGCTATGTATTAGGAAAAGCGAGCCTGGACAGTGATAAAAAGAAACTTGCTGATATCAACAGTGACGGGAATGTCACGATCGGGGATGTCGTATTGCTGAACCGCCAGGTACTGGGAAAGGATACTCCGGCAACCGTGAAGCTTGCCCCGAAAAAGAGTAGAAAGAAAGCAGCCGCAAGGGCAAGCGAGGAGATGAAGATCAGTGTTGATAATGTAAGTACAAAAGCGGGAGAGACAATAAGTATCCCGGTAAGGATCAGCAATAATCAGGGAATCGCCGGAATCGCTTTCAGTGTAGAACTGCCGGAAGGCTACAGCCTTGTATCCATGAAAAAAGGAGAAGTAACAAGTGAAGGAACCTTTACAGTAAGCGAGAATAACTGCACCTGGTACACGACGGATAATATCAAGACAGACGGAATCCTGCTGACATTAGAAGTTAAAGCAGGAGAAAACGCAAAGACAGGAAAAATCAAAGTCAATGTCAAAGACGGAAAGGCAAACAATATCTCTGATGAGAACGGAATGACAGTACCGGCAGTATTTACAGAAGGAACTGTAACGATTCAGGAAGATAGCTGTGCAGTAAATGGCCATAAAGGAGGCAAGGCAACCTGCATCAAGAAAGCCGTATGTACTGTCTGCGGAAAGGAATATGGAGAAGTAGATCCAACAAACCACGAAGGGGAAACAGAACTTCGAAATGTCAAGAAAGCAACATGTACAGAAGATGGAAATACTGGAGATACTTACTGCAAGTCTTGTGGAACAAAGATAAAAGATGGAAAGGTAATTAAAGCATTAGGTCATAAGTTTACAAAGTATGTATCAGATAATAATGCGACAACTACTAAAGATGGAACCAAGACAGCAAGATGTGATAATGGATGTGGAACTAAAAATACTGTTGTGGACAAGGGAAGCAAAAAGACTAATCCATCACAGAGTCCTAAAATAAAAATTGGACAGAAATTGCAGAATTCAGTTGGAGTGAGATGTGCTATTACAGGAAAAAATACAGCAGAATGTATAGGGTATGTAGGCAAAAAGAATTCAGTAACTATTCCCCCTTCGTTAAAGTATATGGGAGTAACATATCAAATTACTTCGATTAAAACGAAAGCATTTAGTGGAAATAAAAATTTAAGAAGTATTGTTATCCCATCTAGCATAAGAACGATAGGTAGTCAGGCATTTTTTAAGTGTAAAAATCTGAAAAAGATAACAATAAAAACACCATATCTTTCTAAGAAAACAGTAGGCGCAAAAGCATTTAAAGGAATCCACGCCAAAGCAAAAATCAAAGTTCCAAAGAAGCAGAAGAAAGCATATCAGAAACTGTTAAAAGCCAAAGGAGCTGGAAAAAAGGTAACCATCAAGTAAAAAATATAAAAAGATAAGGCAGAAGTCAGGAATTTCCTGGCTTCTTGCTGTATTTAGAAAGCATACTAATTAAATATTGAAAAATTTTGCAACCAAGAAAGTCCAATTCCTCTTACCAAAAGTGCCAAAAAATGAACCATCTAGCCCCAAAGTATTGAATTAAATCCCAATAAAGCTATAATAAAAATAAGCAACTATTCAGAAAGTCCCAGCTTATTAAACTATAAAGTATTATGTTTTTTAGAGTATATTTTACCAGATAAAATCAGACAGGAGGAACACCATGATACAAACCGAACCCCATCACCTCAGGATGGGCACCAGACTAAACAACAGATATCTTATACAGGGAGTTCTTGGAGAGGGTGGCTTTGGCATTACTTACGTTGGCATGGACGAGGTACTGTGCCAGAAGGTAGCCGTAAAAGAATTTTTCCCGAGGGGAGCGATTACGAGGAATAATCAGCAGACCAATGAGGTAGTATCCGTTTACGGAACGAAAGCCGCGAATTTCCACCGGGGAGAGGAGAAGTTCCTTCAGGAGGCCCGGACGCTTGCACAGTTTAACAATGTAGCCGGAGTTGTGCGGGTGCAGGATTTCTTCCGGGAAAATGGAACGGCATATATTGTGATGGAGTATTTGGAGGGAATTACTTTAAAGCAGTATTTGCAGACGTATGGACCGATTAGTGTCGAAGAGATGCAGAATATATTTGCTCCTATATTGGAGGCGTTAGATAAGATTCACCAAAATGGAGTGATTCACAGGGATATCAGCCCGGACAATATTATGTGTCTGCCGGAAGGCGAAGTGAAGCTGATGGACTTTGGAGCGGCGAGAGATTATACGGATTATAGCGCAGAGGGCTTGTCTGTCATTTTAAAGATGGGATTTGCCCCGATTGAACAATACGATTCTCACGGAAAACAGGGGCCGTGGACAGACATTTATGCACTGGGAGCGACAATGTATCAATGTCTTACAGGAAGAAAGCCGGATGATGCAACGAAAAGAAGCTTGGAGGACACACTGGTTAGTCCATCAATGCTTGGTGTACGCATTGCTCCACCCGTAGAATATGCCATTATGAGAGCTTTACAGATTCGGCCTGCTGACCGCTATCGGAATCTCGGGGAATTTTGCGAAGATTTATATAGCGTGGTATCTGACAATACTGTATCTGTTAATATGAATACATTTACCCAGCCAGCAGGGAGTTATGATTGGGGAAGTCCTTCAGGAACGTCCAGTCAGAGCAGGCAACAAGGATATCCGGATGTGCCGCCATACACTCCGCCGCAGCCCCCGGTAAAGACAAAGAATTCTACCCCGCTTATCGTAGCTCTTTGCTGTACATTAACTGCTGTGATTATGATCGGGATAGGTGTTGTATTATTTACAAATTCAAAGAATAGCCAGACGGCCGGAAATACAGCGAGAGCAGAATCGGGGAAAGAATCGGAAAAAATGGCAGAAAATACTACTGCGGCAACACAGAGTACAACAGAAAGTAAATCACAAGATACGCAGCAAAGTACAACCGAGCAGCAGGCGGCTGCGACACAGGCAGCGAGCACAACAGAAGATACTGTGGATACGCAGGCTGTCGGAGCAGATGGCAATGAGGAAATATTTGAAGATACCGATGCTTCTGCGGACTACAGCGAATGTCTCAGCCTTGATAATTATACATACTTGGAAAGTCCTGATGGAGATTATACATTCTATTATCCACAAAATGTTTATAATTACGCATATTATGACGGAGACAGTTGTATTTTTACCTCTGATGATGAAAATGACACGGTGAAGTTTATCCGTAAAGATAATACATCAGGAAGCCCGGCACAGGGAATGGAAAATCTATATAATTCCTATACGAATCTGTCTCAAAAAGAAAAGATTTTATTCCGAGAGGAAACGGACGAACGTGGATTTGCCCGAGGCGTATTAAGTGGAATCACAGACAACCAGAATGTATATGCATCTATCGCAGCAAACGATGACTATGTATATATCATGGAGGTATGCACCAGTTTTCAGCACGATTCTACGAAATCAACGTGGGTAGAATATTATATAGACTGTATGTATCGGTATTGTAGTTTCAGCAGGAGAGTCGGTGATCCGAGAAGCTATGATGAGTATATGGAAGATCAGTAAGCGGAATTGACGATGAAGCGGCATAATTATACATTGGTGGAGTGATTTTTCAAATACGCTCTAAAAAAACATAATGATAAGGGGATACAAGATATAATACAGAAAAAACTTTATAAAAAAGAACACGATATTAAAAAAGTGTATTTGGAGGAAATATGAAAAAGAAAAGACTGATAATAGCAGTAGTAATCATTTGCTGTGTAATATTATACATATGGCAAACAAATAAAATTCACAATACCCCAAAGAAGGATACTGCGGTATCAACAGAAAGCAATGCAACGACGCAGCAGGAAGAAACAACGATGGAGACCGATACCGAAGAATACTTTGAGGAAGATACCGAAGAAGAAGCACAGCTAAAAAAGACAATAGCCGAACTTATGAAAGAAGAAAGCAACACGACTTCAGAAGGCGAGAAAGCAGTACAATGTTATATGCAATTTTTAAAAGATACGCCTAAAAGCAAATTTGACATTGCAGACATCGACGGCGATGGAATCCCTGAATTCTTTACCTTAGAGGTGGGAATGGATGCTGCCATGTACAAGTATAATGCAAAAAAGGACAAAGTAAAAAAGCTACATAGCTACCAGCTGGGAAAAGCCAGTGTAATGTACTATTCTAAAGACAAGCATCAAGTTGTCTTTGTGACAGGAGATACCGGCGGAGGGGAATTTGACACCTATGAATATACAGATGGGGAACTAAAAAAGATAGAATCATTAGTGTGGCATAATGGAAAATTTGAGGAAGAAGGCTATATTCTTGATGGAGAAAAAATATCAATGGAAGAGGGCGATAACTATATTGAAAATATACGGGAAGAATATCAGTCATTGAGAGGAGAAATGTAGCGATATGGAAGAAAACTTACACTGCCTGCGAAAAGGAACCAGGCTCATAGGCCGCTACACCATCGAGGGCGTATTAGGTCAGGGCGGCTTTGGTATCACCTATCTAGGCATCGATGAACTGCACGAGAAAAAAGTTGCCATCAAGGAATTTTTCCCACAGGGAATCGTAACGAGAAATATCGAGTATGAAGATACCGTAACGGTAACTTTTGTCGGGGAAAAAGAAAACTACGAAAAAGGAAAAGAGCGATTCTTAAAAGAAGCCCGCACGATGGCAAAATTCAGTAAAGATGAGGGAATCGTCAAAGCTTTAGACTTCTTTGAGATAAACAATACTGCCTATATCGTTATGGAATATTTAGAGGGCGTTACTTTAAAGCAGTATTTAAGAGAAAATCAAAGAATAGCACCAGAAGACTTGATAGAACTGCTCGTACCATTAATTGAATCCCTCGACGAAATACATAGCCAGGGCATGATTCACCGAGATATCAGCCCGGACAATATCATGGTACTTCCAGATGGCAGAATAAAGCTAATGGACTTTGGAGCGGCAAGAGACTACACCGAATTCGGAGAAAAAAGCCTTTCCATCGTACTAAAACCGGGATATGCCCCACCAGAACAGTATCAGACCCATGGCGTACAGGGACCGTGGACCGATATCTATGCCCTCTGCGCCACCATGTACAAATGCATCACAGGAGAAAATCCGCCAGATGCGATAGAGAGGGTAATGGACGATCATCTAAAAAAGATATCAGAATTCGGTATCGTCATTCCACCGCAGGAAGAGGCGGCTATTATAAAGGGAATGAGTGTATCTGCGAAAGACAGGTATCAGGATATCAAAGATTTTTGTGAAGATTTGTATGGTGGTTATGAAGAAGATGCTTATTCAGCACCGCAAGAATACATTTTACAAAATCCAGGGATTCAGCACAACGCTTTCGAAAAGATAGTAACATGGGACTGCCTGTGGTTTGGAAGTTACCCACAGACACAAATAAGAGAAAAAGATGGTGCGATTTATACTATTTTAAAAAATGAAAAAGATTGGGATAGTAATAATGATATTGTAGTAAATGGTATAAAATATCACAAAAAAGAAGAAAACTATTTCCGATACGAACCGATTAAATGGCGTATTTTACAGAGAGATAACACAACAGCATTTTTGTTGTCGGATATTATTTTGGATATACAGCCATATCATAAAGAAACGGAGGAAATATTCTGGAGAGAAAGTCATATAAGAAATTGGTTAAATAAGAACTTCATGGAAGCAGCATTTATAAGCCAGGAACAGCAAATGATCGAGGCAATGAAAAGATTGAATGTGGCAGACAATACTTATGGAATGCCAGAAAATTATACAATGGATAAAATATTTTTATTATCTGAAGAAGAAATATCAGAAACCTCGAATGCACAGAGATATGGATTTTCAAAATCTGCATCCAGTTATGATAAGGCAAGAAAAAGCGAGTCCAGTCAATATGCAAAAGATACCAGCTGGTGGTGGATTCAGGCAGTAGATATGGAAAATGGAGTAAGAGTAGGAGCCGACGGCTGGATTAGTAAAAATGGATATTATATCCTGAAATATAATGCGGGTATCCGTCCAGCGCTGTGTTTAAAACTTTCTTCTAATCTTTTCTCTTATGCAGGAACAGTATCCTCGGATGGAACAGTTAATGAAGTGGGCTACGATAGTGAGTGTGGCTGGATTTTGAAATAGAGTTATTCAGTTATTCCCACATAGAGCAAGCTGCCCCCATGTGGGATATAGCTGTCAAGTATATTTGCTGTCTGGTAATGTTGGTTACACAGAAT
>ENA-OOXF01001439-OOXF01001439.1-human-gut-metagenome-genome-assembly--contig:-NODE-1439-length-15316-cov-3.479982_pt1 | contig 15316 bp, 13 predicted proteins | sample MGYA00241586_ERZ501341 | MGnify/ENA primary metagenome ERZ501341 (study PRJEB25962, sample SAMEA2042985) | human gut metagenome | biome: human gut; feature: human-associated habitat; material: faeces... | reverse complement strand
ATGTATCCGTTCCTCTTGCAGTTTGCTTCGTTGCGCTCCCGCTCTTCGTATTCGTGGGCTTTTCTGGCAATCTCCGTACCAGAGGATAACTTCGTGCCACAGTCGGTACAGTAGACATCTCCACTATAACCCTCTTTCGTACAAGTTGCTTCCACTTTGTTGCGGACTTCGGTATGCTGGTGTCCGGTCGCAGCGATTTCTTCTGTCTTGGTTGCGCCACAGACCGTACAGGTGTAAGTCTTAACTCCTTTTTCGGTGCAGGTAGCAGCTTTTGTCACTTTGCCTGCATCCCATGTGTGTTCCGTGGTCTTGGCGATTGTCTTGCCATCGGAAAGCTTCTCTCCACAATCTTTGCAATACATATCTCCTGTATAGCCCTCTGCCTTGCAGGTGGCTTCCTTTTTGTTACGGATCTCTGTATGCTGGTGTCCGGTCGCAGGAAGGACTTCCTGTTTTTCGTCTCCGCAGGCCTTGCAGACAGAAAGAACATAGCCGTCTGTTGTACAGGTCGGTTTCTGTCGGTCTTTTACTTCATAATCGTGTGCTTTCTTGGAAATCACTTCACCAGAAGATAACTTCGTACCACAGTCTTTACAATATGTGTCTCCGGTGTATCCTGTCTCGGTACAGGTTGCTTCCTTTTTGTTACGGATCTCGGTGTGCTGATGTCCGGTCGCAGGAATCTCTTCTGTCTTTGTTTTCTGGCAGACTGTACAGGTATAGGTTTTTATTCCTGTCTCTATACAGGTTGGTTTCTTAGTCACAGTGCCATCATCATAAGAGTGGTCTGTTTTTGGTGTCTCTTCTTCTTTTGTCTCGCCACAGACGCTACAGGTGTAAGTCCTTACTCCCGTGTGTTCACAGGTGGCTTCGGTTGTTACCTTGCCATTATCCCATGTATGGTCAATCTTGGCGATTGCCTGTCCGGAAGAAACTTTTGCTCCACAATCGGTACAATAGGTATCTCCTGTATAGCCCTCTGCCTTGCAGGTTGCTTCTTTTTTGTTACGGATCTCGGTATGCTGGTGTCCGGTCGCAGCGATCTCTGTTGTTTTTGTCTTACCGCAGGATGTACAGGTATAGGTCTTTGTTCCGGCTTCCGTACAGGTCGGCTGCTTGGTCACGACTCCGCTGTCCCAGCTGTGAGTGTGGCTGTCACTCCACTTCGCATAGAGGATCATGTTGTCGGTCGTATTATTGATCGTCAGTTTCTCTACTCTCTTGGTGTAATCTTCATCGGTATACCATCCGACAAAGGAACAATCCGGTTTGGACATGTTCCCGCCAAACGGCAGGTAATTCGAATCTGTGAGAGAGGTGAACGTGTAAGTAAAGGAGTAGCTGTCCTGCCACCGGCTGCCGCTTCTGTTTGTATACGTACCGCCAGGGAAGCTTAATGTGACCTTGAATTTTGCTTTTTTCCACTGTGCATAGAGGACAGAGATAGTATCCGCTGTCTTTGTTCCTGCTTTGTATGCCGTGCCACTGCCATCCTTCTTTGTGTTCCAGCCGGTAAACAGATAACCTTTTTTCTTATATTTACAGGCAGGGATCGTCACTTTCGTGCCAACATAACCAAAGAATGGCTCGTTTGCGGTCGTACCATCGGACCCGTTTCCGTCAAAACGGACAGTAAAAGCATTATCTCGGAAGATGACCTGCCGTCTCTTCCATGGAGAGATGTTGTTATCGGTATAACCGACATCCAAAGGGTTGACGTTTTCTGATATAATGGTTGGCATGAATGCGGTATCACTCGAATCCAGCGGTACGGAGATGTCAAAGGCACTCTGCCCCACGTTTTTTACAGTATCCGGCAGGTTGATATACATCAGATCATTCATTTCTGCCATCGCATTCTTTCCGATCGTGGTCAGTTTTGTGTTACTAAGGTCGATCTTCTCCATAGCTCCACAGCCAACAAACGCTTTTTCTCCGATTTCCGTGAGGCTATCCGGTAATTTAACGGATGTTAAAGCGGTATCCTTTGCAAAAGCAGAAGTCGGAAGTGCCGTAAAGCTGCTCTTAGACAGGTCTACTTCTTTCAATGCACTGCAGGAAGCGAACGCATTCGCTCCGATAGAAGTCAATTTACAATCAGAAATTCCGGTGATCTCTTCTAATTTCTTACATCCTTCCAAAGCACTTGTTCCGATAGAAGTCAATGTCTTTGGCAGGTGGATACTTGTGAGCGCATACATGTTGCTGCATATCGTATCCGGCAAAGATGTGATCGTAGCAGAGGAAATATCAAACGTCTTTAAATTATAACATCCAGCAAATGCATCCTTTCCGATCTCACTGATCTTACAGTTAGAAAGTCCCTGTATCTCCTCTAACTTCTTACAGTCTGCAAACGCATCATCTGCTATCTTTGTGACCGTAGATGGAAGTTTTACGGTCTTTAACGAGGTACAGTTAGAAAAAGCATTCTCTGGTATCTCGGTGATACTGGAGTTTGACAGATCGATGCTCTCCAATGATCGACAATCAGAAAAGGCTAATGTATCAATAAAATCAATTCCCTCACCCTTGTTATAAAAAGTAACATTTTTCAAATTAGAAGCATTACAAAAAGCCCTATATGCAATTCTCTCTATTGGATTTTTTACAGTGAGCGAAGTAACCATTGCATTATTATAAAATGCTCCACTGCTGATCAATTTAAGCGGAATACCATCTAATTCAGGCATATCAACGACAACATCCATCGGCTCTGTATAATATTTGCCTTGCAGTGAAATAGCCCATCGATCCGTTAAATCCCAGTCATCATATTCTGCATCCGCTGTCTTTTCTGGCCAGTTATAATATAATTTAAAGTAATTGTTATCCTTCTTTAAACCACTAACATCATCTATCTTAAACCAATCACTACCGGCTCTTGAGTATACATTAAAGTTTGGTACACCACTGGTCGGATCACTGTATACCCATTGTTTAGTATCTTTATCATAGGAAATATTGCAGGCATGATCTTCATTGGATACATAACAAGCAGGAATTCCTAATATCTGCACCATACGTTCCATGATCTCAGCCATCTGTCCACATACACCACACTTATTTGTCCAAGCTTGCGTCATTGTCCAGTTTGTATGTCGCTTTGTAACATCATACTTTATCGTTTTCCCCACATAATCACAGATAGTCACGATTTTCTCATAATCCGTCTTACAATTTTTAGTAGCCTCTTTTGCCGCTGCCTCCATCTCCTTATAAACCGTTGTTGTCTTATCCACTTTTTCCGACAACAGGTGCTTACTTGGGTCTTTATAGGTGTTGATCAGGTCATTTACTTTTTTCGTTGCTGTCAGGGCTGGAAAGTAGGTTTCGGGTTTTCCAAATGCACTAAATATTTGAGTACTTTTATCAGATTCTTTATACCCAGGATTTTCAAAATCTCCCTTATCTAATTCCAAATCAAAATTTCTTACCTGAAATTCTTCTCCATCATATATTGCTTTCCCATAAACTGCTTTTCCATCAGAATATGCATGTAAATCATAAAACTTTACTGTTTTACCATTTTTTAATTTTCTAATTGCTAAAAATTTCTTTCCGTTTGGCAGAGTAAAATAATCACTTTCTTCTTGTTGTACATCTTGCGTTTCCGCTGCCTGTACCGGATACGTCAGAAACAAGCTGCATCCCATTGCGAGTGCCAATGCTGTGGCAATCCCATAAATCTTTTTTCTCATAAAATCTTCCTTTCTTAAATTTTCTATATCATTATTTTTATCATACCACATTTCCATCGAATTTTTATAAGAAAAAGAATTGAATTCTTTAAAAAAGACCCACATTCGAAGATGTGAGTCTCATTTTTTATATTTCCGGCAACACCTCTTTTGCAAGATCAATCAGCCATTGCTTTCGATATTTCGTTTTTTGTATCAAAGCAGGAAAGCGGAATTCATTAATCTCAAGGTCTAATCCAAACAGTTCTTTTAATGGAAAGATATTATTGTTCAAAAATACATTAAAATGTAGCGTCTCTTTAACTTCATCAGAAACCACCTGCCGTTTATGTAAGATAGATACAAAATCCAGATTTAAAAATTTATTAGCTTTATCCACTTTTACATATCCGTTGTGTTTCCCAGATGTTAAGCATACATCTTCTCGTTCGGACAAGAAGATCTGTAAAGCAGACCCGTCTTTTACTTCCAGTCCATAACATGGGCGGGGACGCAAAAAATAAAGCAGCATCCATGGAATATTATATAGGGTAGCCCAGTAATACATATGTCCTTCTGCCGAAAGGTAATCTTCCAATATTCTTCGGGCCATTCTTTCCCCTACATATATACCCGTTTCCTGCTGTATGATATAGACTGCCAGATCAAAATAATCTCGTACCGCATTGTATATATTTCGTTCATAATCAGTTAATTCTTTCTTCCGGGATTCTTTTGTCACTTCACGCGAGTTAGAACTATAAGGGCAAAAGCGATATGCTGTCTCATTGTATGGAGCAAAAGAAAGACTGCGGCTATAATGTTTTCCATAAGGTCGGTCTGTATTCTCTAATTTTTTATATAATCCAATAAGCTGTATCGGGTTATCACAGGCCGGACAAACCCCAAAATCACGGGGAACTCCGTCTTTACCCACTTTATGATAAGGTTCCTGTTTTAGTGTCAGTTTTTCAAAATTTTCCGCATTGATTTCATATGGGTTACTTACCCCTGTGCGTAGCTTAAATTTTCTCATTTCTCATCTTCCGGAACGTCAACATATGTCTCAAGTCTTGGATAAACTTCACTCATTTTCCACCACCATTCCTGTGGCAGTTCCGGTACCTCCCCCTGTTCTTCTGCAAATTTGAGGCATTCTAAAATATCCCCTAACCCTATTGTAAATTCATTCGTTTCGTTTTTCAATAGGAAGAAAAGATACTCCTCTCTGTCAACATCCATATCTTTAACCACATCTCCCGTGGGTACTGCTATTTTTTCCATTACATATCCATCCTTTCTGTAATATTTTCTTATTAATATGCTTTCTTTTCCATATAGATAAGACCCACATCCGAAGATGTGAGTCTTATCTATGTTTTATCGTTCCGGCTCATCCCATGATTGTTGTGGAGGCTGCAGATTATAAATCTGTTGTTTCATCCACTCCTTTTTCCACACCTATACTTCTTTAAATAATCACTTTGCTCTTTAAGCATTGCTTTGTACTCTGTAAGTATGTTATAAAATGTCGCCTTTTTTAATCCACTCTGCTTTATAAACTCTTTCGAAGTAATCTTCTTATTTTCCCATTCTTCATATAATTCATCCCATCCATCCGGAAAAGCTATTTTACTTCTACCAGAATTATTTCGTTTATTACGTGGAATCTCTACAATATTCTTATGTGTATTTAATATCGACTGTAACAGAGTTGTCAATACGGCTTTATTCATAGGCTGTATCATGCCATATTCATAAGTCGTAGAGTACTTGCAAATGAATAAACATACATTGTGAGAAATGAACCAGTTCAATCTATTCAAGATATCTTCTGTTGTAAGACCCAGCGAAGACAAGTCCGATACGGCCACTACCGTTGTAGCTGTATCAATTTCTAAGAGTAATTGTTCTAATCCTCGATAGGACCTTCTATTTTCAGAAAGGATCTGGACATCATCTGCTTCCTGAGCATACAGGCTCATTATTTCATCAAATACGGAAATATCCTCTATTGTTTTATGATATATAGATAATTTCATTTAAATCCCTCATTTGTTCTTGAAAAAAGAAAGAATATGATTCTTTTTTAACTTAAAACCAAGTCTATCTTCCAACTCTTTACGATTCATCGAGATAAAACAAGAACCATCTCGCATCTGACTTGATTTTGCTCTCATTTCTGCCGGTAGTGTGTTTTCCCATGACTTAAACTTCTTTATAGCATCTGCACCGCCAGCTTCAATCTTTACAGTATCCCGTCCGATCACAAAGGCACCTGGGTTCTCCTCATATTCTTTTCTAATTGACCGGATCGTGTTTTCTGCGATATAATTTGCCCCATAGTAGTCCTTGTTCCATTCCAGTTCTCTCATATAACTAGGGATATTATATCCATTCTCTTTAAATATCTCAATTAAAATCTTAGATGAAATATTTACAAGGTCTGGATACCACATGTGATACCTCCCCGAACGACTGGCGTCGGACGGGGCTTCCCAACCTTTAGAGCCGGGAGTTCCATTATCTACCGATCCAGCATGAACTTAGTACCTCTCTCCGCAGAAAGAAGAACCACATCCATGTCAACGATAGACAGGTGCGGGGGCATCGCCGCCACGGACAGGAACTTTTGCCTTTTCCGTGACACCAGGTCCTTGACAGACTCTGGATCTTATTAACAGTTCCAATCTATAACTCAGGCCGCCATTGGCTGGCCGTTGTTCACGAATTCCCGTAACGTACTTAGGGTACGGAGCGGTGTGGAAGGAAGCCCGTCTGCTCCCTTCTTCTGATATTCCCTTAAGAAAAACCTGGCACCGATGTTCTGTGCTGCTGACAGGTCGCAATTATAGATCTTCCCATTCTGGAACGTACACAGACTGTAGTTATATACTTTCTTTCCATGTTCGAAATGGTAGATGCTGTGCCGGTCTACTACCCCGGATCCATCAAAGGCGTATTTAGAAGTTCCCCATGCACAGACACGGGAGAGCCGCATTCCCAGACGGTGTGCTTGTAACTCTACTCTTTTTTGCACATCGTTCTTTCTCCACAAGTGGATCCTCTCACGGAACTTCTTCCCCCGGATCTTCCCTTTGGAATCCAGATACTCAAATACGATACAGTCCACACTATATAAGACAGCGACTTCTATCAGTTTTCTAGCTGTTTCGATCGACAGGGCACGGTTTGCATTCCGTATCCACCGGTAGACACAATGGCTTTTCTTCCCTGCCTGCTGGTACATACGCTTCCGGTTGATCATATGATTAAGACGGTCTTCTTCACATGGAAGGTGGATCACACCTTTTGCATGGACAGTACCGTCTGCTTTCATGACGCACCAGGAGGCTGCGGCATTGATCCCCAGGTCTACAGCAAGGATCCGGTAAGCAAGTTTATCTTCATCCTGCACGAGTTCCCGCATCTCTTTGAATGAAAACCGGATCTGGTATCTTCCTCGGACTTTATCTACCACAGGAGAGAGCATCTTCCTTGTCTTGCACAGATGCATCAGATATCCTGCGTCAGAAGCACTGATCTCGAAATAATACCAGTCCCAGGTCTTTCCGTTGTACAGCTTTAACCCGATCTGTCCCTCTGCCAGATTGGACATCTTCCGTTCCTGGTCGTAGAAAGTCAGTTCGTATCTCGAAGGAAACCCTATCTTTGGTTCCACGCCCCGTTCTGCCGGAGACAGGGCTTTCCAGTTCGCATGGTTGGACCGGTACGACTTTACCATCCCGACCGCATCTGCGATTAGGGCTCTTCTCATATATGCTGGCATGTTTGAAAAGCGGATATCAAACTCTGGATATTTTGGAGCTTCTTTCTTACTCCCATGGAGCAGGATATCAAATGCCCGCCTGCGCTCCTGTGCTTTTACATGATCCCATTCTTTTAAGGCAACATCGACACAGAACCGTAACGCTTCAAGACAGATCTCTGCCGTCTGCTGCATTGATCTGTCATCGACTCTGCGTTTTCTGGAGATGTTCAGTTTCTTTGTTTTCCTGTCTGGCACCGCATCCAGCTGGTGTTTGATCTTTACTGTATAACAGGTATGGATCTCCATCTTTTTCGTATCCTTCGCTGCCATGGTCTCTCCTTTCCATATATCTCATTTGACATATTGATTCTTTTTATATTATACTATATAATAGTACCAAACACAAGTACGATTTACAATTACCTGGAGGGTATTTTTATGAAAGAGTATATCAGGACAAGACATTCCGTTTACCTGCTCACTTACCATATGGTCTTTGTCACAAAATGGAGAAAACCCGTGATTACAGACGAGATTGGGGATTTTATGGTCTCAACAGCAAAACGCTTATGCGATGGCTACGGGGGAGAACTGATCTCCGGAGAAACAGACAGAGACCACATCCATCTTCTGGTATCCCTGCCGCCATCTAAGAACATCACCGATATCGTCCGCAGCTTAAAGACGCAGCTTTCCAAAGAAGTTCATGCACACCCGGAATACGACCGGATAGTAAAAAAACAGATCTACGGAAATGCCCCGCTGTGGTCTCCTTCGTATTTTGTAGCAACGACTGGCTCTGTTTCCATGGATGTTGTGAAGCAATATATCGAGGGACAACGCACAGATGAACATAAACGCAAATATGAAAAGCGTTCGTTAGACTATTGGAATTCCCGGCTCTAAAAAAAGAGACTCCCGAACATTCGGGAGTTTTTCTCTTAGTCTCTGACAGCCATACTCTCAGTTCCCGAACCCCGAGCGACTTCGTCGGTCTGAGGTTTGCCGTATGGAAATTTATCATCATAAGCTTGTAATTGTCCTTCAGAAGAGGAAACCTCTATATCCATTCTTTGTCTTGCGGCTGCAACTTTCCTTGTAAGTTCGATACCATATCTCTCCAAATGAAATATCCTTTGTAGCATCCCCCTTCTTTCCTGATTTTTTAATTTCAGGAAATCACTGAACTGTCCTTGCGGTAGGACAACCGTTCGAAGAAAGTCATCACTTGACAGTCCAAGTAAGTCTGTACAAGACCGCGTTACATCGGTGGGTTTATCTGCAAGTATTTCTGTATCAACATCAGATAATAGAGACAATCTTGCTGTTGTATTTCTCGCTGTAGAAGAACGATCTTTTCCAGGATATCGGAAACTTCTTTCTACTAAATATTCCTTTGTCTCCGTGGTCGTAATGGAGAAGCGGAAAGAAACACTGGCAGAAGTCTCATTAATGTTAATAAAATTTTTGCTGCCGCGAGGCAGTTTTGCATATAACGCCAACGTTATTGCATCAAGTATTGTTGATTTGCCACTTCCGGTTGGTCCAAAAATTCCAAAAAATCCCTGAGAAGTAAGTTGGTTAAAATTGATCACCTGTTCTTCCCTATAACTGTTAATTCCCTTTATTTTAAGTTCGATAGGTCTCATTATTTATCCTCCTTATCCTCTCCAAGAATATCCATTAGTACACTTTTTGTTTCTTCGGACATCTCAGCTCCTATTTTCTTTTTGTAATAATTCTCCACCATCATTTCGAGCGGAATATCCTTATTAGGTTCTATTACCTGATTATCATTTTCAACGGATGGATAAATAGGCATGATAGACAAAATGTCGTTTTTTAACGATTTCATTGTCTTGATATCATCCTCTCTTATAAAATCATCCGTATTGACCTCAAGATACACCCAGCATTCTTTTTCAGCATTTTCCGCACATTTTGCGATTGCCGCTTCTACGCTATCACATTTCCATGTTTCTACTGGTTTATATGCTGGTAATGAAACAGATTCTACAGATGTATCTTTCCCAGCAGATACAGAAACAAAGAGAACCTGTTTTGTGATATTCGCTTCTCTTTGATTGTATTGGATCGGAGAGCCACTGTACCTTGCTTTATGAAGTCCTGGTACAACCTGTGGTTTGTGGACATGCCCAAGTGCGATATAATCTGCGTTATTTGGAAAGACTTTTGCACTTACTAAATAACTGCCTCCAAGCTGTACACTTCTTTCAGAACCTTCCTCTACACTACCCATAACAAAAATGTGTGAAGCTATTAGATGAACACTGTCTTTTCGAAAGCATTTTGTCCTCTTGGCAAACCAATCTTTGATATAAACTTCAAATTCCTTTGCTCTTGTTGTTTCATCAGCAGATATAGACAAAATAGAATGTCCCATTCGCCTTTCACTTGGAAACGGCAAAAGAATCATATCAAATTTCTCACCATGAATCTTTCCTTGTATATATCCCGATCCACTTCGAAATATAAAGTTATTTCCATATTTCCCAATCGGTAAAACGTCATCTGGCTGACCTGCGATAACCACAGAATGTCTTGCCAACACTGACGTGGCTGCGGTAAGACGTTCTGGATTGTCATGATTGCCTGCGATTACAACTACCATACAATCTCCATTTCTGGACATTTTTTTTACGGTTGAGTAAAAAAGCTGTTCTGCGGCTGCTGGTGGATTGAAAGTATCATAGATATCTCCGGCAATAATGATCATGTCAGGTTGTCTTTCTTCACAAATAGAAACAAGGTCATTTAAAAACAGTTCCTGTTCTGGAAGTCTCGAATGACCTTCTATTGTCTTTCCTAAATGCCAATCTCCTGTGTGTATAATATTCATATGTATTCCTCCTTTTTTTTGAAATATTTGCAATATTAATATGTTTTTATCGTTACCGAACATTTCAAAAAAAGAGCAGGACATAATGTCCCGCTCTCTCTCATTCATTGTTGAAAAGCTTTCGAAAAACTTCTTTTGTCATAGGACAAGTATCGTCAGACACAATTCCATTTATGCGGAAATAAGCATACATTTCTGCAAAATACTCATTAGAGGTTGCTGTATTTATTGTTAATAGATCATACGCATCTGTAGTTTCCATCCATTCACTTTCATGAGCTTTTTTAAACACTTTTGTTTCTGATATACCTTTTGTATTATCAATAAAATGAGCAAATTCGTGCCATACAACCTTGCCATTCACATCTAATATGTACAGGCATTTCGTTGCTGGATTACACTGCCCTACAGTTTTTGTCTTAGCTTTTTTATTTTCTCCAAGCTGTTTGTCTGTCAATACAAAGTGCCAGCCAGTATTCACAAACGTCTTATACATTTCTGGGTCAGTCTCTTTTATCACAGAAACGATGGATTCTAATTTGTGGATTCGATCAGCATCACCTGTTCCATCAATCCACATGTAAAACGGAACATCATATGATTTTGTATTGTGTTTCAAGTAGACTCTTTCTGAAACTGTTACTTCCTGTTGTTCTCTGTTTTCAACTCTGATATCTCTGATCGCAAAACCTTCAGCAACCAGTATCATCAATAATACAGTGATAATGAGATATTCGATTTTTTCTTTTCTTGTTACACTTTTCATTTTCTTTTTCCTCCATATTTTGAAAATTTACATTTCTAATATGGAGAATCTGGCACATAATTTTTTTCACTGATTAATCCCCCGCCGGTACTGACGAAACGTGGACACCGATATAGCTGCGTGGGAAAGAAGCCGGATTTTCCACAAATGAACTCTGCCGTTTTACGAGTGGGAAGGTCTATAACTGTGACCTTTCGGCTTCAAGAATATAGCAGCACGGTATTTTATCCGTATCCTCTTAAAATCAGTCTCTGCGAAGAGACTGTTGCAGGTTCAGGCAAAAGTCCCTGAACTTTGCAGACGGACCAACTGCGTTCTGGCTACACTCATTCACTTCTCTGCGGTCCTTGGCACACTGGAGACAGCGTAAGTTGCCGTGTGACCAAGTGGCTGAGGAAAAGCGGTAAAAAAAACTAATTGGATATTCAATGCTTCAAAAACAACAAACGATATTTTTCCTAATCCAAACTATAAAGGGGCTATCGTACTTATCTCCCCTGATAAAGTTAGGAGTGAAATAATCTAGTATTTGTTATTGTTGATTTTTTCATAAAAAAAAGCCCCTGAATAGGAGCTTTTAAAACTTTTTCAAAAATATCGTTGTTCATACTTTTTATAAATAATCATGCAACCAGTTTGTAATACCCATTTCCAAGAGGAGTAAATGTCTTGGTATACTGTCTCAGCGTTTGTCTTGCTTTTGCTTCGACATTGTTATTTTTCTCGCTTTTTTTATACCCTTTTACAGCTTCAGCAATTTCCTTGTAGTGAGCTTTTCCACCTATATTATAAAGGACGTATCGGAATACATCCCGCCATGTTGCGGACACACTGTTCCTGATATCGATTTGATATTCTCGTGGCAACATATAGCCAATATAAAAAGTCTTTTCAAATGGTTTCTGTAAGATAACTAGATTTTCATGGACAATTGGCACAAAGTTTTTTCGCGCATAAGTTCGACCGTTAGAAACACAGTTATGCTGCATCTTCACAATATTTTGTATCACTTCGCCTGGTAATGCAAGTGAGAGCATCATATCGTGATATTTTCCTTTTTTACGAACATTTCCGCATAAGATTCCCATCTTAGCTCCGGGAGCCATTACATTGTAAAGCTTCATGGTCACCTTATTGTTTGCCATCATCCCCCGCTTAAAGTCCATTTGTCCAATATCCTGTGTTTTTAATTTTTCTTCTGGATCAGCATACTCACTACCGGCATATTTGATTCCTATTTCCGGGTATGGCATATGCTGAAAGATAAAATCTGCTTCCGAAAATTCTTCTGGGATTTCATCGGTAAGAGCGTTACAGACAAAGATATTTGGTCTTACAGGATGTGGATTTAAGTCGCATCCAACATATCTTACACCCATATCTTTACACACATCATACCCTGTGCCACCTCCAGCATACATTTCCGCCATAAAATCGACATTGTATTGATCAATTAAGAATGCGTGAATATAACCACTGCAATTCCCACGATATCGGTTATTTCCCCAAGGTCCTCTGTCAGGGAAACTAAGAACAGTGCCTTCATTTGAGCGAACAACCTTTAATATTTCTTCCTTCTTCATGTTTTTTCCTCCTTAATTTTGAAATATTGTACGTGTTTAATATGGATATACAGCATGGATTAAATTTTAGATGATAAATAGAATTGAATTCCGAAAGAAGCATTTGAACAATAAACCAGATGTGCATTCCCCTTCCTCAACAAAGTAGGTAGGGGTTAACACCGTCTGTTGCCATATTCTAAAGAGTTTAGTATAATGAAAGTACAGATTTTAGACAGTCAAAAGAGGGGAGAATCGAATGGCGAATAGAGCAATCATATATGCGATATATCCGAATAAGATTCAAGAGGAACAATGCCGGAAGACCTTTGGCTGTTGCCGCTTTGTGCATAATCAGATGCTCACTATCCAGCAAGAGCGGTATAAGAATGGGGAGAAACATCTTTCTAAGTTTCAGGCAAATACATACTGTAACCAGCATCTGAAAAAAGAATATCCCTTCCTTAAAGAAGTGGATAAGTTTGCTCTCACACACGCGGTCTATCATCTCGAAGATGGTTATGACCGGTTCTTTAAACATCTTAGCCGGTTTCCAAGATACAAGAGTAAGCATAAAGCGAAGAAGTCGTATACCACCAATTTCACAAATGGGAATATTGCCGTGGGCGATGACTATGTAAAGTTACCAAAACTTGGCGGGGTCAAAGCGAAGATCCACAGGAAACCAGAAGAAGATTGGAAGATCAAGTCAGCGACCATCACACAAAACAGAGATGGTACCTATCAGGTATCGATTCTTTTTGAGTACATAGCAGATACTGTCTCTGCTCTTGCAGCGACAGAAGATACAACGATCGGTCTGGATTATAAGTCTGATGGTCTTTACACCGATAGTAATGGTGAGACCTGTGGTATGCCACATTACTATCGTGATTCTGCAAAACGTCTGGCAAAAGCCCAACGTAAGCTTAAGCATAAGACCGTGGGAAGTAACAACTACAAGAAACAGCAGAAACGCATTGCCAGGCTCCATCGGCATGTGGCAAACCAGAGGAAGGATTTTTTACAGAAAGGATCTACTGCGATAGCCAAACAGTATGATCATGTCTGTGTAGAAGATCTCAATATGAAAGCGATGTCTAACAAAGGCTTCGGTAATGGAAAAGCGACATTGGATAACGGGTATGGGATGTTTTTAAAGATGCTGGATTATAAACTTGAGGAGAAAGGCGGCAGCCTTGTTAAAGTAAGCAAATGGTTTCCGTCCAGCCAGACTTGCAGCTGCTGTGGTGCGCTGCATCCAGAGATGAAAGATCTGTCTATCCGCACCATGCGGTGTAGCTGTGGCTGTAAGATAGACCGGGACTATAACGCAGCTATCAACATTAAGAAAGAAGGACTTCGGCTGTTATCAGCCTAAGTAAAAAATATATACAGTAGGTGAGGGACTCGCCAAACGGATACGCTTGCTGACATTGTGGGAAAACTGCCAAACAGGTGTGATAATAACCGCGGTGGGTGACGCAAGAAGTCCCTTCCTCTATAGGAAGGGGTAGTTCACAAATTTATATCATCAATATGAGGAAAGTTGAAATTTTAAAATTTAAGGAAAAGAATCTGATTCCAACAAAAGACTGAGATACCCCAGTCTTTTGTTAAATCATTGTATTTCTGCCAACTATTATTTGACTGTTTTTTGTTTTGTCCCTGCTTATTTAGATCATTTTAAATTCCATATCCATTCATAAGTATTGCGAAAAGCTGTAATGTCGTTGTCTGAAATAGAATTTACCATATTGTTAATATAATTATACGTTTTTGGACGTTGTTGTTTTAATACAGATGGATTTTCTGTATAGTCACAGAAAGATTCGGCAAAATATTCTCCAGTATCCTGTGTTACATATGCTTTATTATTTCCACGATAAGCCGATTTTTCTGCATTAAATATACTTATAAACTCACTAGACTTATCAATATGTTTACCACCTCGCCCCTTTAAAATAGACAAAAAATGCCCCAGCTCGTGATAAAGATAAGAAGAACGCCCAGTTTTTAATTGAATATTGTGCTGCTGCACACTAAATACTCCTGTTGTTGACAATGAGGGATTAATCTTGAACTGAAAACCAAGAGTTATAAAAGCATTATAAAGCTTTGGATTTATATGCCCCTTGACATCTGTAAATTTTGATATACTAAAGCCACTCCCTCCTGTAGTTCCAGTCCCAGTCGCTGGCGAAGAAGTGGTTATTCTGGTTGTCTTAACCGTTGTTACGATTGTAGTTTTTATCGTTTTTATTTTAGATTTCTTTTTTGTTGATGTTTTAACTGTTGTTACAACTGTTGTCTCTGTTGTGACTGTAACGGACCCTGTTTTTTTAGTAGATTTTTTCTTAGAAGTCGTTTTCTTTTGTCGTCGGAAAAGAGCATTTCGATGTAGATACAAAGCTTATCGGCAGTTATAATTTGCCGAATGCTTTGGCTGCTGCTGCGGTAGCCTCTTATTTCGATGTTCAGCCGTCGGATATTGTGGCGGCTTTGTCTGCTTACGAACCGCATAACAAACGCTCGCAGTTGATCAGAACCTCTCGAAATACTCTCATTGTCGATGCTTATAACGCCAATCCTACCAGTATGGGGGCGGCACTCGATAATTTTTGTGCGGCGGAATTGCCGTGTAAAATGGCTATATTGGGCGATATGGGTGAATTG
>ENA-OOXF01001431-OOXF01001431.1-human-gut-metagenome-genome-assembly--contig:-NODE-1431-length-15379-cov-2.574785_pt1 | contig 15379 bp, 10 predicted proteins | sample MGYA00241586_ERZ501341 | MGnify/ENA primary metagenome ERZ501341 (study PRJEB25962, sample SAMEA2042985) | human gut metagenome | biome: human gut; feature: human-associated habitat; material: faeces... | reverse complement strand
TGACGAATGATGTACGTGACAAACTCGACATGGTAAGCTCACAGCTGCCGGATGATGTCGAGAATCCGATCATCTTCAAATTTAGTACGGAAATAAGTACTTTCCAGATTGTGGATTGATCGGATGAAACCTCGCTCTTCACTATAGGTAGCAAGTCCACCCCGTTTCGTCCCCAAATGTGAATTATAATCTGTACCGTAGAATAAATCAGTCACGCAGCTCACTTGTGAGACTGTTCCGAAAAAACCTCCCATGTTGTTCTCTTTATTGATGATGTTTTAAAAAAGATGGCGCAAAAGTACAAAAAAGAATTCGTCCTATAAAAAAAGCGCTCCGCAAAGTTTTAGTTTTCTTTGCGAAGCACAACTAATATTTATTAAAAAGCGGGGAATCCGGAAACAATCTTTTTACCGGAATCTTATTTCCATTTCTTGATCGTTTTCAAGTCAGCGGGAGTTGCTTCAATCAAACTTACTGCAAATCCTCCGCTACGTGCCAGCTTCACAGACATCTTATTCTTGTTTGTAACAAGCCCTTTTTTTATCTGGTAAGAAGTAGGATTCTTTTCAAAATCCGCCTCCTTTCCGTCAGCATAAAGAGTAGCTACATATTGTTTTCCCGGTTCGAGAAAATCAAGTGTAAAAGCAGAAGTGCGGGGATTCTCATCGGTGATACCACCTACAAACCAGTTATCAGTACCTTTTGCCTTACGTGCTACGGTAATATAATCTCCCGGTTCCGCTTCCAGATACTTGCTGTCATCCCAATCAACGGCTACATCCTTGATAAATTGAAATGCATCCATGTGACGTTCGTAACTCTCCGGAAGGTCGGCTGCCATTTGCAAAGGACTGTACATCGTTACATAAAGTGCCAACTGTTTTGCCAAAGTTGTACGTACAAAACTGTGGTCGCCTGACAGGAAAGAAAGTTTTGTATCATCTTTTACAAGCCCGGTCTTTCTTGCACAGCGGAATACCTGGATAAAGTGAAGTTCCTGACGTTTGTCTACCACATACAAGATCTCATCCGGGTTAAATAATTTCATTCGCTCTACGATTGTTGCAAGGTCTGTAGTTGTATAAAGAGAAGCTCCGTCTGATTTCAGAAGCATACATGGAGGAATTTCTTTTGTATCGTTCTCTTCTTTTACATCTACTACAAGTGCGCCCTGGTCTACATAGGCGAATCCTTTTTCTTTCATCTCCTCAACCATTCCGGGAATATATGGCTGTGCATCGGATTCCTTTTTCCAGAGATCAAAAGACACATTTAATTTGTCATAGTTGCGCTTCAGGTCTGTAACGGATACGTTCATAATATGGTTCCAGAGAGCCATGTATCCCGGTTTGCCCTGCTGAAGAAGATGAGTTGCTTCCAGAGCTTCGTTTCTGTACGCTTCATCCTCTTTGGACTTGCCGCTTGCACATGGATAGATCTCTTCCAGCTCGCTGATCGTAAATGGTGCTTCCTCCGGATACTCTCCTGTGTAAGAATCATCAAAATAAACCAGCTCCGGTTTTCTGTGTTTCAGTTCTGTAATGATCAGTCCCATCTGAAGACCCCAGTCTCCCAGATGAACATCACCGATCACTTTATGTCCTACAAAGCGACCGATTCTCTTAATACTTTCTCCAATGATTGCAGAACGAAGGTGTCCTACATGAAGAGGTTTCGCAACATTTGGTCCGCCATAATCGATGATGATCGTCTTCGGCTCTTTTGCTGCAGATACGGAAAGTTTCTCGTCTGCTGCCATTTCCTTTAAGTAATCTGCAAGGAATTCACCTTTTACTTTTAAATTGATAAATCCCGGTTTTACTACTTCTGCCATGGAGAAAACCTGGCTGTCTTTTAAGTATGCTACTACATCATCAGCGATCATAAACGGTGCCTTCTTGTATGCTTTGGCTCCTGCCATAGCACCGTTACACTGAAATTCGCAAAGATCCGGTCTGTTGGATACGGTTACTTTTCCGTAGGATGGGTCGTATCCGGATTTTTCAAATGCTGCGGAAAGTTCTTCCGCCATCTGTTCCATAAGTTTCTTCATTCTTTCCTAACTCCTCAGATTGTTTTATTCTACTACCACTTTTCTTGAACATGCAACTGCAATAGCACCATGTCCGATATGGCATGCAACACTTAATGATAACGGATTCTGCACAATCTCAATTTCGGGGAATACTTCGGCAATTTCTTTCTTAAATTCCTCTGCTTCCTCCTGATTTCCTGTATAAGCAGACTGCAGGCACATTTCGCCACGTTTTACGTATTCTGCGAAACGGTTCTCCCAGTCATTCTGCATAGCCTTGAGCATGACACGTTTTGCCTGCTTCTTGCCTCTTGTTTTGGAATATGCATCCAGCTTCTCACCCTGGATCTGAAGCACAGGTTTCAGGTTCAGAACTGTTCCGATTGCTGCTGCTGCAGGAGTAATCCTTCCACCTTTCTTAAGGTATTTCAAAGTTTCCAGAGTAATATAGATACTGGAATCCAGCTTCTGCTCTTCCAGAACCTGTTTGATCTGTGTCGCATTTCTGCCCGCATCTCTTAATGTGAGGGCATCCAGTACAGATTGTCTCTGTGTAACAGAAATTCTCTGATTGTCTACTACATGTACTCTTCCGTCATATTCCTGAGCCAGTCCCATTGCTGTATCGCAGGATGCACTCAGTCCGCTTGACATTGGAATGTGCACTACTTCATCATACTTTTCCAGTAATGTATTCCAGAGTCCGCATACATCTGCCGGCCCCGGCTGTGAAGTAGAAATAGCCTCATCATTCTTAAGTCTCTCATAAAACTCTTCCTGTGAAAGAGTGATTCCTTCAAGATAAAGCTTCTCGTTAATATAAAAAGGCATTGGAATTACGCTGATTCCAAGTTCTCTTGCCTGGTCCTGTGTTATGCCGCTGTTACTGTCTGTGACAATGGCAATTTTTCCCATATTCATATCTCCTTTGCTTCTGATCCACTTCAGATTTTTTATGTATCAATTATCTTTTCATAAAATTACAGACTATGTTTAGTTTATCATATTTTTTTATGTATCACAATCAGGAACCGCTAATTTATCGCAAAAAAATCCCGCATAGATTGACCCATGCGGAATTTTGACTGCCTGTTTCTATTCTTTTGCGATATTTATGCCAGAATCAGTCCAGTTCCCTTACGATCTTACGTACCGGCAGAACAAATGTAGGTGATACAGATAATTCATCAATCCCCATCTGTATAAAGCGTTCTGTCAATGTAGTATCTGCTCCGAGCTCTCCGCAGATTCCTGCCCAGATTCCCTCTTTATGTGCATTATCAATGACCATCTGGATCATACGAAGTACAGCTTCATGATGAGAATCATAAATATTATCCAGTTTTGCATTCTGACGGTCGATTGCCAGTGTATACTGTGTTAAATCGTTAGTTCCGATGCTGAAGAAATCAACTTCTTTTGCAAGAAGATCACTGATCATAACTGCAGCCGGTGTCTCGATCATTACACCCTGCTCTACGTCATCTTTAAACGGAATGCCCTGCTCTGTCAGCTCTTTCTTAACCTCTGCAACAATAGCCTTGATCTGTTTTACTTCTGTTACAGAGATGATCATCGGATACATAATGGAGATATTTCCGAACATACTTGCTCTGAACAGTGCACGAAGCTGTGTCTTAAATACTTCCGGTCTGTCCAGGCAGATACGGATTGCACGATAACCCATTGCCGGATTCTCCTCGTGTGCCATATCAAAGTAATCAATCTGCTTGTCTGCTCCGATATCCAGTGTACGGATGATTACTTTCTTTCCTGCCATATTCTGTGCTACTGCTTTATAAATCTGGAACTGCTCTTCCTCTGTCGGATAATTATCTTTTTCCAGATAAATGAATTCACTTCTGAAAAGACCAATACCTTCTGCATCATTAGCCAGTACACTGGCTACATCGCCTGTGCTTCCGATGTTTGCGTACAGATGAATCTTATGTCCACTCTTTGTCTCTGTAGTTTTGCCTTTTAATTCTTTGAGCATTGCTCTCTGGCGCAACTCCTCGTCTTTCTGATCCTGATATTTCTTCAGGGTATCTGCATCCGGTTCCACAATAAGAGAACCGGTCTTGCCGTCTACAACTGCCATTTTTCCATCCATGCTGTCATCATATTCAATATTGATCAGCGCCGGGATATTCATAGTTCTTGCAAGGATTGCTGTATGGGAATTGGAAGAACCTTTCCTTGTAACAAATGCAAGAACTTTGCTCTTGTCCATCTGTACAGTTTCACTTGGAGCCAGATCCTCAGCAACGATAATAGATGGTTCTGCAGCATCCATATCTCCCTCATCGTGTCCTGATAATACACGTACCAGACGATCTGAAATATCCTTTACATCTGCCGCTCTTGCTTTCATGTAGTCATCATCCATCTGCGCAAACATGTCTGCAAAATTATCACCTGTTGTTGCTACTGCATACTCTGCATTTACATTCTCCGTACGGATAATGTTATCAATAGAATCCAGATAGTCCTCATCATCCAACATCATCTGATGCACTTCAAAAATAGCAGCACCTGATTCTCCTACTTCCCGGAGTGCCTTATCATACAGTTTCTGAAGCTGTTCAACTGCTTTCTCTTTTGCTTCCTGCACACGTGTAATCTCTGCCTCCGGATTTTCTACCTTCGTACGCTTTACACTTGTGTCTGCTTTCTGCAAAATAGAAATCTTTCCAATTGCGATTCCTGAAAATACGGACTTACCTTCTAATACTCTCATTACTCCAATTCTCCTTATTAAAGATTATGGCATAACTGTCTGACATCTTCACAGTTACAGATTATTTTTCAAAAACTCTCTCATTACTTCGGCATCTGCCTCTTCATTCTCGCCTTCCACATGTACTGTTATCTGATCTCCCTGTTTTACTGCAAGATTCATAACACAGAACATCCGCTTCGCATCACCACTGTCTGTTCCTTTAAAAATAGTGATATTGCTCGTAAGCTTTCCGGCTTCCTGCACAAGAAGCAGTCCGGGCCTTGCATGTATTCCAAATTTATCTTTGATGATATAGGTAAATGATACCATCCGCGAACTTCCTCCTGTATAAATAATTCTTTTTGAGATACTTCATTATAGCACAACCTGTATTTGTACTTCCATATTTTTTTATTTTTTGTACAAATTTTAGCACATTTCTTGACATCTATACAAATTTGATTGTTTTTCTGTTTAAAATCCACAGAAAAATGGTTATTGTTCACTTCGTTTTCAATAACACGCTTTGCAAGATATTACCAGTAAACAGTAACTAAAAATGTTACAGAAAAACAGACTCAATATACAAAGGTATTGTACATCAAGTCTGTTTTATCTGTGCAGTGTTTATTCACTTCTCAACGCATCAATAGGATTTAAATTTGCTGCTTTCACAGAAGGAAGCAGTCCAAATACCACGCCTATCACTGTAGAAAACAATACTGCGATCACAATTGATGGCACACTGATCGCAGTAGGCGAACCGGTAACCTTTCCCACCACTTTCGACAGCCCGATTCCTGTTATTACTCCGATAATACCGCCAATACTGGTAAGTACGGAAGCCTCTGTCAGAAACTGTCCCAGAATCGTCTTCTTACGTGCCCCGATAGCCTTTTTCAATCCAATCTCTTTGGTACGCTCTGTAACAGAAACCAACATGATATTCATGACACCAATACCGCCTACAAGAAGAGAAATACTTGCAATCCAGATCAGCTGATTATTCGTACTCTCACTGAGTTTCTGCATATTCTTGACCTGCTCCATAATATTATCGGCTTTGTATTTCATGGTTGTATTTCCGTCTGTATTTAAGGCTGCAATTAAATTATTCAGCACATCTGCTGCTGCATTTCCCACCGAACTCATGGTATCTGTGCTGTCTGCTTTCACAATTACATTCTGAGGAACATCAAATTTAAAGGAAATCGGCCAGCAGCTGTCCGGAATCATTACACTTCCTACAATCGACTGATAATAAGTGTAGTATTCGTCAATACTGTTGATCGTCGGCTGATAATTCTCATCCTGCCGGATCACTCCCACAATCGTATATGGTTCCTGATTGATCTCCACAGTCTGCCCTACTGGGTTCTGTGACGGGAACAGATTCTGTGCCGCATTATCATCGATCAGCGCAACTTTATTGTAATTTTTGTAGTCATCTTTTACAAATCCCCGTCCTGACTGAATTATATATCCGCAGGTAGCCAGATAGTTCACATCAATCCCGTAAACACTTCCACCCTCCAGACTGTTATTGTTATTATAAATAGATGCGCTGGTACTGTTATAATAAAAGGTCGCATTCTCAACATGATCCAAATCTTTTACTTCTTCTTTTACATCATCTGTCAAAATCGGTGTTTTTGAAGAATTTCCATATTCCGCATCATACTGGTTATCTCCATCATACAGATAAATCTTTACCGTATTGGAACCTGCACCTATCAGATCTTCCTTAATCTGTTCACTGGTTCCCTTGATGGTAGAAACAATTGCAATAATAGATGCAATACCAATAATGATACCCAGCATGGTCAGGAAGGATCTCATCATATGTGACCATATTCCCTGAAAAGCCAGGCGTATATTTTCAAGCATAAAATGTCTCCTTTCTCAATTAATATCCATACATCTGATCCAGAGTAACTTCTTTTGTCTTTGCGCCCTCTTTCACATCTTTTCCATAAGGAAATGCGATCAGATCATCTTCACTGAGCCCACCTTTGACAATCACACTGTAACCGCTGTCTACAGCTGCACCCACTGAAATCTCCTGTTTCTTCAGGATACCATTATCATCTTTATACACATAGTTTTTATTATTGTCATTTCTGACAAAAGCTTTCTGAATGACCATAATGTTCTCTGCAGCAGATGCTTCATAATTGACAGTAACCCAGTCCTGATCTTCCAACTGAAGTGTCTTGTCACTTACCACTGCTGTAAATGCATAATAAGACACATTTGGATTACTGCTTCCATAGAAGCTGTTTCCGGTTACAGGATATTCCGAAACATCCATAACATCTGCCTCAAAAGATCCGCTGGTATAACTTGTACAGTTAAGCTTTGTGCCTTCTTTAAAATCATCGAGCATCAGTTCACTCACAGAACCTACCACATAAAATCCATCACTGCTTTTTATCTTGATCAGAGCCTTACCGTCAGTTGTCTCACCACTTCCGGAATCCCCCACATAAGTAACCGTACCATCCAGTTTTGCAGTGATAAGCTTTTTATTAGCTTTCTTTTCCAGCTGTGATATCTTGATATCGCTTTCCTGGAGATCCAGCTTCAGACTGGCAATCTTACTCTTCTGATACTTAATAGCATCTGCCCTGGAAACAGGGGTTCCGGTAGGTTCATCATTCCCACCAGGATTATCATCTCCTCCATCATCTGGATTCTTATCATATTTATCTGCATCTGCCAGTGTAAATTCCACCTCTGCAAATTCATATACCGGTTTCTCCAGAAAACTTCCGTTTACCAGATAATAACCTGTGCAGGAGGTTTTCAGATCATCATAGTCCGCTATTGTATCATTCTGATGAAATTCCAGACGGTACCAGTAACCACCCTGATTAACAACTTTGGTTCCATCAGGACTGTATCCTGCAAGTTTATTAAAGAATGAACCCATTACTGTTACTTTTTCTTTTGCACTGCTACACAGATATACATATGGATCGTCCTCTGTGCCACTTCCTGTAAACGGAACAGAATCTGCATCCAGTTTCTGATAAAACGGCTCGTCACCATCAGTGATATTCGGATCACCTTTTCGGTAATAGGGATCAAAATATGTGGTATGATCATCCAGTGCCGGCGTTGGCGTTGGTGATAATTCCGGCATATCATTTTTTCCGGAATTAAAATCATCCTTCTCTCCGTCACTGAATCCATTTGCTGAAGGATCCGTATATACCGGAATATCATTATCCGCAGATGTTCCATCTGATGAACCGCCTGTATTTCCGGTATCTGTTGAAGCATCATCTCCCGGTAAATCTGACTTGGATGAAGAATTGTCTGAGCCCGCATTATCCACTGCATCTCCATCTGTAAAAGCAGATAACAAAAACGGATGCATGGCTGCTGCCAGATAATTACCGGACATATCTGTTGCGGATGATAACGTATCATCCGGTTTCATATCATCATCGCCTGTATCATTATCAGTTCTTCCTGTTTTTGAATTCAGGTTATCGGCGTCTGTACCCGCATCTGTTTCCTCTACAGGTCCACCATTCTGAAGGCTGTTCAATCTGTTCACTGCTTTATTTAAATCCTGCTCCAGTTTCTGTTTTTTCAGCTTTGCTATATTCAGTTCCATTTCCACCAGAGTAGTATCAAAAGAAATCAGAGGATCCCCTTTTTTTACGGCATCTCCCTTTGTCACATAAATCTGATCAATGATCAGGTCTTTATCACCGTTTACTGTCTGTGTTGCACTGGATGTAATGATTCCGTCAAGCGTGGTGGAAGGTGTATAAAATTCCTGCAGTAATCCGCTCACAGGAGTAACCGCCACTGTTTTCTGGCTGTTTTTCTTCAGCTGCATCAATCCCGCTGTAATTCCGCTTCCTGCGATTACCACCACAAGCACTCCTGCGAGGATTTTCTTTACTTTGCCCATGAAGATCACCTCTTTTCCTGAAGGATACCATCTTTGATCGTAACCACCCTTTTCGCATGTGCGGCAATATCCGCATCATGGGTGATCATCAATACAGATACCCCCTCATCATTCAGTCTCTGGAAAAGTTCCATAACCTGCGCACCGGATTTACTGTCAAGAGCACCTGTAGGTTCATCTGCAAGAAGAAGTTTCGGGTTATTGACGATCGCCCTGGCAATGGCAACCCTCTGCATCTGACCTCCTGAAAGCTGATTTGGCTTAAAATCCACTCTGTCCGCCAGGCCCACTCTGTCAAGTGCCTTCAGAGCGCGTTCTCTTCTCTCCTTCTTAGGTACTCTCGCATAATTTAATGGCATCTCAACATTTGCCAGAGCACTCTGCTTAGGGAGAAGATGAAAACTCTGAAAAACAAACCCTATCTTATTCAGCCGGATATCTGACATTTCATTCTCCGAACACGCCTTAATATCCACTCCATCCAGAAAAAAAGTCCCCTCTGTCTGCTTGTCCAGACATCCGATAATGTTCATCAGAGTAGTTTTTCCCGAACCGGATGGTCCCATAATTGCCACGTATTCTCCTTCTTCCATGGAGAAATTCACATCTTTTAATACCGGAACCTTCATTTTACCCTGCTGATATTCTTTATATATACCCTTTAATTCCAGTATCATTCGATCCCCTCCACGTCTTCACCTGCGCTCATACCAGGTGCCTCATCGATTGGTACAAGTTCCTCATTTGGATCAATCGAGTCATCCGAACTGTCATCTTCAGAACCCTCTTCCATATCTGGATCTGTATAGGCTTCCCCATCTGCGGAATCTGGCTGTTCATCATCCATATTTCCATGATCAGCATCCATATCTGTAATCCCGTCCGCGCCTCCGCTCATTGTCTGAGCCAGATCTCCGATCTCTGTTTTTTCGCCTTCTTCCAGAGCCGCTGTCGGGAATGCAATCGCATCTTTCTTTGTAAGGCCCTCAACAATCTTATATTCTCCAAGATCATCATCATGTTCTCCAAGTGTTACATAACGCTTCTCCAGTCTGTTCTTATCGCTGGCTGCCCATACATACGGTTCATTGGTATCTGTGTCCAGAATATAGTAATCACTGAGCCACAGACCATCTTTTTTCTCATCCTGTCCGATGTCACGTTCTATGTACACATGCTGTCCAAGCATCAGATTCTCAGAGGAATCCAATTCCACATAAAAAGGATAAGAAGTAGACGTTGTCTGATCATCGGAACTGGTACTTGCCATACCCATATACATATCATTACTGCTGTCATCTGAAGTTCCATTATTCACATCTACGGATCCCATCGTTCCTTTCCATGTTTTACTGCTGTCTACTCTGGAACGGATGATCACTGCCTCTCCGGGTACAATAGAATCCCTGTTCTGTTCATTAACTTTACCTTTTACTCTGTAAGCACCTGTACTGAGAATTGTAATAAATGCAGAACTGTCCGAACTTCCGTCACCTGACGACATGCTACTGTCCATTGCACTGCTGTCATCCACAGAATCACCGTCGTCACTTGTCATTTTGGAAGTGTCAATTTTCTGTATCACACCATCTATTTCACTTCGAACCTCTGTATTCTGTGTTGCGCTCTGAAGTTTATCAATTTCAGACTGTTTACTCTTCTGACTATATTCATTCTTCTTGAGATTCATTTTGTTAGTCTCGATTTCAATGGTATAGGACAACTGATCTTCGGCCTTTGCTTTTTTCTTCTCCGCTTCCAGCGTAGCTATCTGTTCTGTCAGGCTGATCTGTTCATTTTTTAATCTGTCCAGATCCAGTTGCGCCTGCTTCAGATCATCCTCAATACTGCTGAGATCATATTCAAAAAGAAGCTGTCCGGCCTTTACCTCTTCTCCGGTCTTAACTTCCACTTCTTTTACTTTTCGTCCACTTTCTATTTTTACGTTTACAGTTTTCTGCGGTTCTACCACACCGGCAAACCGATTTACCGCTGTTGTTTCAGATCCGGTGATCACGCTTACTTTTGACACATACACAATAGAATCACCGGTTCCACTCTGACCGTTTCCTTTAAAGTGATACCAGACTCCGGTTCCGATACCACCTGCTGCGATCAGGATTCCCAAAACGATAATAATACGTTTCTTCATAAATTGCCTCCTTGATATTGTCACCTTGTTCAGGCTAACATCTATTATACACTACTGCTTTTTTATATCATTATTATTCACTTTCCTATCATAGCAGATTCTGCCTTGAAATAAAAGCTTTGTAACCAAATGGAAACATTTTTCACAATTTTTTCACGTTTTTTTTATGAATTTCGTTCATCTTTTTCACTTTTTTGACAGTCAGTACAAAATCTGTTAAAATAAACAGAAAAGTAACTGTCAAACAGTTGCACAGAAAGCACTGTGAAAGGAAAGAACACGTATGAATATAAACAAACACCTGATTCTTCTTTTCTCTGTCTTATTTTTTCTTTTTGCTGTATCTGTAAGCAGCGGCTGTTTCCGCAAAAATGAGTCAGATGTAAAGAGTGTAGTCAGAAATGAACTGGATCAGTTAAAAAATCTCGATTCAGAAACTACGCAAAAATACATACCCTATACAGAGCTGTTCCCCGATGCCACAGAGAATACTGATTTAACTGATGAAATCAATGAAACCTTTTCTCTCTTTTTCCGGAAATTTAATTACAAAATTTCGGATGTCATCGTCGGCACAGCCAATCATTCTGCCACTGTTTCTGTCAAACTGACCACAATCGATTCCAAAGTTCTTGCCAGAGATTTTAAAGCAGAACTTCTCCGGACACAGATCACAGAGTCAGCCCAGGCACAAAAAGGAAATATCAAAGATTCTTCCAGATCTCTTGAGGCTCATTATCTGATCCTGAATCATCTTTTAAACACAAATGACTATGATACAGCTGAGACAGACTGTAACATACAGCTTGTCAATACAGGCAATGATAAAAAGGAAAAATGGAAGATCCAGCGTACCAATTCTCTGGAAGATGACCTTGTCGGCGGTCTTATAGCTGATCTGGCAGATCCGGATATCCTTTCACCGGAAGATACCCTGACCGTCTATCTTGACACTCTACAGAAACTGGATTTGAAAGAAATGACATCTTATCTGGGTGTAGTAAATATCATGAATACATCCGATACTGCAAAAAATTCCATTGCCTCAGCACTTGCCGAACAGATTCATAAAAATTTTAATTATGTCATTAAATCCAGCAGTGAAAATGGATACAATGCCACTGTTACAACTGAAATTACAACCTTTGACAGTGATTCGATCCTGGCTGATTATCAGGAAAAGCTTGATAAATATCTGGCTTCTGCTGACGCAGTTATCGATGGCTCCCAGAAACGATACGAGAAATCTTTCGAAATTCTTCTGAACAGCATCAATGATAATACCGTTACTACCGTCAATGATGTAGATTTTGTTCTAATCAATGATGGGGTATCCTGGAAACTTCAGGATGAGGGAAATACTTTGGGAAATGCTATTTTCGGTACTTTGACAGATTCTCCTCTCGAGACTTCTGATTCTGAGGATGAAAATATTTCTGCCGATACAGATAAGCAGACAGATGATAATACTTCTACTGAAAGCAGTTCCAATTAACGATTAGTCAATCGGATATTCGCAATCCGCTTCCGCTACTTGCTCATAACCAAATAACTGCTTCGCAGTTTGGTTAAACAACTAAAAAGGCCACCATATCACAGAAATGTTCCTTTCCCGAATCATTCTATGATATGGTGGTCTTTTTAATCTTTGTCTTATTCTTTTTACATCCCCGTTATAATTTTGATAAACAGTAAAACCAGAACGATCAGAATAATCGGTCTTACGATTTTATTTCCATTTTTCATTACCATTCCAGATCCTACATAATGCCCTGCAATGGAAAAAACAGAAGCTGCAAGTCCAAGATATATGACAATCTTTCCACTAAATAAAAAAACAACTAATGCCATTATATTAGAAGAAAGATTTGCAAGTTTCATAGTTCCGGAAGCTTTCGCTACGGGAAGTTTTGCTACTCCTGTATATAAAATAAGCAGAAACGTACCAGTTCCCGGCCCATAAAAGCCATCGTAGCAGCCAACAGCCAGAGAACACACCGCACACAAAATCCACTGTTTCTTTCGGGAAATCTCTACATTGCTGTTATCATCCAGATTTTTCTTCTTCATTACATAAAACGCAACAATAGGAAGTACTGGAATCAGCATCCATTTTAATATCTTATCACTGGCAAGAAGCGCAATATGAGCGCCTGCAAAAGAACCGACAAGAGCCATGGAAATACATGGCAGTGCAACTCCCCAGTCTACAAATTTATTCTTACATAAACGTGCTGTTGAAATCGCTGTCCCAGTTGCCGAGGATAATTTATTCGTTGCTATCGCATTGTGCATCGGAACCCCTGCAAGCAGATACGCAGGCAGGGAGATCAAACCACCCCCGCCTGCGATAGAATCAACTAATCCTGCAAGGAATACCAACGGGCATACAATCAAAAACGTCTGAATTGTAAGCTCCATCCTTATTCAGTTACTTCCTCCGGTCTTACTTCCAGTTCCAGTTCTTTTAACTGCTCCTCGCTTACGCGGCTCGGAGACTGAGTCATCAGACAGGAAGCATCTTTAACCTTCGGGAATGCGATTACGTCACGGATGCTGTCAACTTTCGCCATAAGCATTACCAGACGGTCAAGTCCGTATGCCAGTCCGGCGTGAGGCGGAACTCCATATTTGAATGCGTCCAGAAGGAATCCGAACTGCTCGTGAGCAGCTTCTTTTGTGAATCCAAGTGCTTCAAACATTCTCTCCTGAATATCATCCTGATGGATTCTGACACTTCCTCCACCAATTTCATTACCGTTTAATACGATATCATATGCTTTTGCACGAACTTTTCCAGGATCTGTATCCAGAAGTGGAAGGTCCTCTTCCATAAGCATGGTAAATGGATGATGCATTGCTGTGAAACGATTCTCTTCTTCACTCCATTCAAGAAGCGGGAACTCTGTTACCCATACGAAACGATACTCATTCTTATCAAGAAGATCCATCTGCTTTGCAAGTTCCAGACGAAGTGCGCCAAGTACATCATAAACCAGTTTCTTCTTATCTGCTGCAAACAGAAGTAAGTCTCCTGCTTTACCATCCATAGCTGCTACCAGAGCATCCATCTCTTCATCTGTCATGAATTTAGCAAAAGAAGATTTTCTTGTGCCATCTTCAGCGATTGCAATGTATGCAAGGCCTTTTGCACCGTAACCTTTGGCAAACTCAACCAGTTTGTCAATTTTCTTACGTGGCATAGCGCCCTGTCCTTCTGCATTGATACCACGAACACTGCCGCCATTTTCCAACGCAGAAGTAAACACGCTGAATCCACAGTTTTTAACTACATCACTTACATCATGAAGTTCCATTCCGAAACGCATATCCGGTTTATCAGAACCAAATCTGTCCATAGCTTCCTGCCATGTGATACGCTGGATTGGAAGTTTTACATCAATATCAAGTACTTCCTTGAACAGATAAGCAAGGAACCTCTCATTTACATCAATTACGTCATCAACATCTACAAAAGAGAGTTCCATATCGATCTGGGTAAATTCCGGCTGTCTGTCCGCACGAAGGTCTTCGTCACGGAAACATCTTGCAATCTGGATATAACGGTCATAACCAGAGCACATCAGAAGCTGTTTGTACAGCTGCGGAGACTGTGGCAGACCATAGAAATGTCCCGGATGAACACGAGACGGTACCAGATAATCTCTTGCACCTTCCGGTGTACTCTTACCAAGCATCGGAGTTTCAATTTCAAGGAATCCTTCTTTTGCGAAGAACTGTCTTGTAAGCATCATGACTTTGCTCTTAAGCATAATATTCTTCTGAAGGTCAGGTCTTCTTAAGTCAAGATAACGATATTTCAGACGGATTTCATCTTTTGTCTTGCTGTTCTCTTCGATCGGGAAAGGCGGAACCTCAGACTCTGCGAGAATTCTTAAAGATTCTGCACGGAGTTCCAGTGCACCTGTAGCAAGATTTTCATTTACAGCACCACCGCGATTCTCAACTGTACCAGTAACTGCGATTACAAACTCACTTCTCAGTTTGCCTGCTTTTTCAAAACCTTCCTGGTCAATGCTGCCATTTTCAAAGATCACCTGCATGATACCGGAACGGTCACGAAGATCAACAAAGACAAGACCTCCTTTGTTACGTGCCTTCTGCACCCATCCCATCAGGGTTACTTTGCTGCCGACCATATCCTTTGTTACTTCTGCACATCGGCATGTCCTGTGCAGACCTTTCATACTTTCAGCCATGATTTTTCTCCTTTTTGAAGCACTTATTTATTAAAGAATTCTACAAATTCTGTATATCCTTCCGCTGTCATCTGTTCCTTCTGGAATTTCTTATTTTTCTTCATAATCGCCAGATTTACCTGTACTCCCTGAGCCCTCTCAGACTCAGCCTTCTTCAAAATCTCCAAAAGCTGTACTGCCGGCATATTTTTCTCGATCAGATAAGCTTTTCTTCCGCTTGCCGATGGAATTGTGTAGCCTCTCTCTAACAGCAACATGACAATGCGCTCAAACCCAATGGAAAATCCGCATGCACACACATTGTTTCCGGTGAATTTTCCAA
>ENA-OOXF01001414-OOXF01001414.1-human-gut-metagenome-genome-assembly--contig:-NODE-1414-length-15487-cov-3.474987_pt1 | contig 15487 bp, 10 predicted proteins | sample MGYA00241586_ERZ501341 | MGnify/ENA primary metagenome ERZ501341 (study PRJEB25962, sample SAMEA2042985) | human gut metagenome | biome: human gut; feature: human-associated habitat; material: faeces... | reverse complement strand
GAGCAGGGAATTTTTTATCGACAGGATGGAACGCCTTTTTTGAAGCTCTGGATGAAAAATGCCTGCGACGTAAAGATCGTCATCGGACAGGATACCTATATCCTGCTGGAGGTGGAGCGCAATCTCTGGGAGGTGACGCTGCCGCTGGAGCCTGGCTTTTATTATGCGGCGTTGTATGTGGACAGCGTTGAGATCGTGAGTCCCTATTTGCCCATCGGCTACGGGCCTTCCAGACCGTGCAATTATCTGGAAATCGGACCGGTCATGGAAGCGTGTCGTTTAAAGGACGTTCTACACGGGAGCATCCGGCATGAATATTTTTATTCTGAAGTGACGGGACAGACGGAAAGCTGTCTGGTGTATGCGCCGCCCGGATATGACCGGGATCAGCTGCGGCTTCCGGTGCTGTATCTGCAGCACGGTTTCGGCGAAAATGAGGGAAGCTGGGTCTGGCAGGGAAGAATCGGCTGGATGATGGATAACTTTCTTTCTGAGAAAAAAGTCATGCCGATGCTGATCGTCATGGCGGACGGGATGATGTCCGAGGACGGAGATCCGGAGAAAAAAATCAATCCGTCATTGTTTACGAAATTTCTGACGCAGGATCTGATGCCGTATGTAGAGGCGCGTTACCGCGTACTGACGGGACGGGAAAACTGCGCGGTCGCCGGGCTTTCGATGGGATCGATGCAGGCGGCCATGGCAGCGCTTTCCTATCCGGAAAAATTTGCCTGGATCGGGCTTTTTTCCGGCTTTCTGCGCAATTATATCGGCGTGGAGGAAATTGCGGACAGCCATTTGATGCAGGCATTTGCGGACGTAGAGGCATTCAATCAGAATACGAGACTTCTGTTCCGTGCGATGGGGCGTGAGGATTCCTTCTTTTCGTGGTTTATGCAGGAGGATCAGCTCTGCGAGGATTACGGCTTTAAGCAGGTGCGCCGGGTCTACGAGGGCGGACACGACTGGAATGTGTGGAGAAAGTGTGCGGCAGAATTTTTGCCGATGCTGTTTCGGACACAGGAAATAAGGTAAAGAATGGCTTCGCGGACGTTTGTGCGCCGCGAGTCGCAATACGTGAAGGTGGACGTACAGTAGGATCAGGTACAGTTGCTACAATCATCGAGTAATACAATCTGAATATAGATTTGTTATCGCAAGATAACGTTGTGTCCAAACGTAAGATACCCGTAGAACTTCGGTTCTACGGGTTTTTCTGTTGTCTGGAAATATATAAAAGGTAAGCGCTTAATTTCTGGGTAACTTTTCACTGGCTATTTTGTAGTCCATAATGATGATAGGAAATAGATTTTTACTCCATTCCGTTGATAGGAGATAGAAATTCACTACACATGGAGGTTTCATTATGGCTGACAAACGTGCCCCAGGGCGTTCCCTGGATGAATGGATGAAACTGGTGACTGAGTGCAGGCAGAGCGGTCTGACGGATGCGGCATGGTGTACTGAGCACGGGATCTCTCCCAGTTCTTTTTACAATGCGGTTACGCGTCTTCGTAAAAGAGCCTGCCAGATACCGGATCCGGTTGGAAAAGCCAATACCCTTGACTGTACATAACAAAATCCCTAAAAACCATGTGGACACAGAGTGAAATCTGGATTTTCCACCACAAATCACCATTTGCACACCGTAATACACCGGTCTGATATCAATAGAATGCACGCTCTGCGAGCATTCTATTGTCATGAACTAAAAAGCACCTCAGATTCCTCTGAGATGCTTGAAAAGCTGCTGACGGGAATCGGACCCGTGACCTCCGCACTACCAATGCGACGCTCTACCGACTGAGCCACAGCAGCTTATGAAGTGTGATACACCTTGTGTTTCACAGCGAATAAAATTCTATCATAAAATAAGCATTGTGTCAATTAGAAAAATGTAATTTTTGGAGATTTTTTGTTCTTTTATCTGCATTGTATTTCCGAAGGGACAGGGCTATAATCAGGACAATGAAATAATACCTGAAAAAGGGGAAAAGGGAGGGGTTATCATGAAACTGGTAACATTTAATATCCGCTGTGATTTTGGGCAGGACGGGGAGAACAATTTTGAATACCGCAAGGATTTGATTTTAAAGAAAATCGCGCAGGAGAAACCTGATATGATCTGCTTTCAGGAAGTGCTGCCGCATATCGCAAAATGGCTGAAAGAAAACCTGACAGAGTATTATGTAATCGGCTGCGGACGCAGCCCGGAGCTGAGAGACGAGCAGGTCAGCATCGCATACCGCAAGGATCGCTTAAACCTGATGGAGATGCAGTCTTACTGGCTGTCTGAGACGCCTTATGTGCCTGCATCCCGCTACGCAGAGCAGAGCATTTGCCCGAGAATCTGCAACGAAGCGCTGTTTGAGGATCTGGAAACCGGCAAGGTATTCCGTATTGTAAACACCCATCTGGACCATATCGGCGCACAGGCGAGAATCCTGGGGCTTCGTCAGATTCTGGAAAAATTAAAAACCGAGCAGCTTTATCCCGATGCACCTACGATGATCACCGGTGATTTCAATGCAGAGCCGCAGGACCCGGAATTCGAAATTTTAAAAGAGTATCCGGAATACACCAATGTAACCGAGCATATCGGCATCACCTATCACGGCTTCACGGAAGAAGATCATCCCTGCAGCATTGATTTTCTGCTGGTGAAGGGCGACATCAAGACCGGCGAGCCTGTGAAGTGGACAGACAAAGAGGGCAACGTATGGCTGTCCGATCATTATCCGGTTTGTGTGGAAGTGGAGTAAAGATGTTGTTGGGGTCAAAAAGTATTTTGACCCTTTAATCATATAGATTGTAGTATCAAACATTATTTTTAGCAAGGGTTAAAATGAAAAATATGAATAAATACAAAAATTGCTTACTGTGTCCCAGAAAATGTGGCATAAACAGAAGCACCGGACAAACAGGCGTATGTGGCGTTTCATCTGAAATAAAGGTGGCGCGAGTAGCGCTTCATTACTGGGAGGAGCCGTGCATATCAGGAAAAAGAGGAAGCGGGGCAGTTTTTTTCTCAGGCTGCAGCCTGCACTGCGTGTTCTGCCAGAACAGGGAGATTTCTGACGGAAAAGCGGGAAAGCTAATCAGTAAAGAGAGGCTGAGTGATATCTTTATGGAACTTGCTGACAAAGGCGCAAATAATATCAATCTGGTCACACCGGGGCAGTATATCCCTGATATAGTGTGGGCGGTAAACGATGCAAAAAGCCGCGGCATGAAGCTTCCTATTATATACAATACGAGCGGATATGAAAATGTGACAGAGCTAAAGCTGCTTGAGGGTATAGTGGATGTGTATCTTCCGGATTTTAAATATATGGACAGTACGCTTTCGGCAAGGTATTCAAGGGCAAAAGATTATCCGTCTGTCGCAAAGCAGGCGCTTTCAGAGATGGTCAGGCAGCAACCGGATGTCGTGATTGACGATTCGACAGGACTCATACAAAAGGGAGTTATTGTGCGACAGCTTCTACTGCCGGGACATGTGAATGATGCAAAGGATGTACTTAAGTACCTGTATGATACATATCATGATCACGTATATATAAGCATGATGAGCCAGTTTACGCCGATTGCACTAAAGGATTATCCTGAGATAAACCGCACAGTGACAAGGAGAGAGTATGAAAGGCTTGTTGACTATGCCCTCGAAATAGGAATCACGAATGCATTTATACAGGAGGGTGACGTGGCAAAGGACAGCTTCATTCCGGCATTTGACTGTGAGGGAGTATAATATTTACCGTTTTTCTTAATAAAATAGTAAGAATTGGCAGGCAAAAATGACTGGATTTTGTGACGCCGGTGTAGTACTATGGTTATGTGATATTTTTTAACTGTGAAGGTACTGAACGGTTACGATATTTTGTTATTACTCACATCCCGGTGTGACAGACGATAATGTTTTTAATCACACAGGATACATCATTCAATAGAGGATACAGTGATGAAAAATATAGAAGAACAGCAGATAATAATTGAATGTCCGAATACTATCTTTCATCTATACATTGACAGTGAGGATGAGCTTTCAAAGGTTAAGGTGTTTATGAACAATATGAAGAATGTTGATTCGATAAGTCTGCATGATATATACAACTGGTGCAACAGACAGCATGTGCAGTACACGACGACATTTAATTATGACAGTAAAATGACCTTGACAGAAATGATAAAATCCTACATATTTTACTTCAGACAGAAGCTTAGATATGTAAATAATAGTGATAGGATGATAGAAACATGAGATACCCTGAATTTCTAAAGGATAGAGGAACAATAGGCTTTGTGGCGCCTTCGATGGGCTGTACAACAGAGCCGTACAGGAGTGCATTTGACAATGCCATTAAAAGGTTTCACAGCATGGGTTATAAGACGATAGAGGGACCTAACTGCAGGTGCGACAGTGGCATAGGTATCAGCAATACACCTAAGAAGTGCGCAGAAGAGCTGAACGAGAGCTATGCTTCTGTTGATAGTGATGTGCTTATATCCTGTGGTGGTGGCGAGCTGATGTGCGAGGTAGTGCCTTATATTGATTTTGAGCGCGTGAAGCAGTCAAAGCCGAAATGGTACATGGGCTATTCCGACAACACGAATTTCACATTTTTGGAGGCTACTATTGCAGATACAGCAGGTATTTACGGACCGTGTGCGGGCAGCTTTGGCATGGAGGTGTGGCATGAGTCACTTACCGATGCATTTAATCTGCTTTGTGGCAGGAAGCTTTCATTTACCAATTACCCTATGTGGGAGAAGGAATCGATAAAGGATGAGAATGCTCCGTTTGTGGGCTACAACCTGACTGAAAAGTCGTGTATCAGCTCTATTCCTGCGGTGGCAAAGGAAAGCAGGCTTACCATGAGAGGCAGGCTGCTTGGTGGCTGCATGGATTGTCTTATCAATCTGCTTGGTACATCGTTTGACCATGTAAGGGAATTTAATGAGCGCTACAGTAATGATGGTATCATATGGTTCCTTGAGGCCTGTGACCTTAATGTGATGGGCATGAGAAGGGCTATGTGGCAGATGAAAAATGCAGGATGGTTTTCAAATGTAAAGGGCTTCCTTATCGGACGCCCGGCGCACTTCGGAGAGGAAATGTTTGGCATAGACCACAGACAGGCGCTTTCATCACTGCTTAGAGAGTTTAATGTGCCAATCATCATGGATCTGGATATAGGTCATATGTCGCCGATGATGCCTGTGGTATGCGGAAGCATGGCAGATGTCAGCTTCGACGGAAGCAACTTTACAATTTCGTATGATATAGAGCAGTAGATTGGAGGAAAAATGATTAGATTAATAAAGAAAAAAGCAAAGAGTATTGTATGTAGCGTGCTTGTTGCGGTGACATTGTTTACAATGAATCCGGCTGTATTTGCAACAGAGACAGCTACGCAGACTGATACAGTTTCAAGCGTTGATGTATCAGGCGGTGACAGCAGTGACGCAGCTGATAAGAGTAACACAGACAGTACTGCAGACAGCACAACGACAGCCGGCAGTGAGGCAAACGACAAGGTGACCATCAGCAATAATGATAAGCCATACTTAAGTCTTGGAGCAGACCTCACACCGGATCAGAGAGCGACAGTGCTTGGATTTATGGGAATCGAGCTCACTGATCTGGACAAATACGATGTGGTCTATGTAAATAATGATGAGGAGCACAAGTACCTCGATTCATACATCAGCAAGAGCGAGATTGGCACAAGGTCACTTTCCTCAGTACTCATTACAGAGGATAAAAAGGGTGCGGGTCTTAGTGTTTCCACGCACAATATCAATTACTGTACGGTAGGAATGTACAAGAATGCGCTTGCCACAGCAGGCATAGCTGATGCTAAAATCATAGTGGCAGGCCCTTTCCCTATTTCCGGAACGGCAGCACTTGTAGGCACACTAAAGGCATACGAGGAGATGACAGGCAAGAAGCTTGACGACAAGGTGACAGACGCAGCGATGGATGAGCTTGTCACAACAGGAGAACTCAACAAGAGCATTGACGGCGATTCGCAGGATATCGAGGCAATGATTGCTGACCTAAAGAAGCAGCTTGCCGATGGAAAGCTCAAGGATGAGAGCCAGATAAAGGATGCGATAAAGGAGGCTGCAAAGGATTACGACATGAAGCTTTCTGATGATGATATTGCAAAGCTTACATCTCTTTTAATGAAGCTAAAGGATGCCAATATCGACTGGGATTCAGTCATCAACCAGGCACAGGACTGGGCATCAAAGCTTGGCGATAAGATAAACGACCCGGGCTTCTGGGAAAAGCTTGGTAACTTTTTCATGGATTTATGGGATAAGATAAAATCCCTGTTCAGCTAGAAAAGCTACAGGAGACAGTAAGAATAAGCAGAATATGAATCAGGCAACTCCCTGAAACGTAAGCATGAGCTGCACGTTTCAGGGAGTTTTTTATCATTAATAAAAAAATAATAAATTTCTGCCGAATACATTGATACAAAGGTCATATTCTATTATAATTAAATGGATAATGGATTAATGTAAACAATGCACATAAGAAAGATGGGATTTGATGATAAAGATAAATAAATTTCTGGCAGCCTCTGTCGTAACATTGTCATTAGCCGCATGTGACCTGGCACCATACAGCAGCATAGCAGTCTATGCGGATCAGGCGGCTAAGGTTGTGTGTGATGAGAGATACTGGGTAGCGGCGAGAAGCGGACCGGGCACAGAGTATGAGCTGGAGCACAAGCTTTCAAACGGCAAGGATATTATTATTCTTGAGCAGACCACGGGTGCAGACGGCAAGGTGTGGTACAAGGCAAAGTACAATCTGGCAGCAAATAACGAGGAGTGTGTCAGCTATATCAGGTCTGATTTTGTATCAGCAGGTACCGGCACAGCTGCATCAGACAATGCGCAGACAGGGGATACTTCTGCAGACACCGGCAATGCGGATGCCATACAGCAGAATAATGAGGAGCAGCTTGCCCTTGCAACCGCATCGGGAGCATATGCTACAGGTACGATTACAGGTGGCAATGTGTATGTCCGCAATGCAGCAGGCACATCCGGCACTACCAAGGTTGTCTCACTCAACTGGAACCATCAGGTTGACATAATTGGAGAGACCAGGGTAAACGGTGTGGTCTGGTATAATGTCAAGGGTACTTTAAACGGCAAGGCATTTACGGGCTGGACTATCAGTACATACATAAAGGTGACATACAATAACAGCGGAGACAATACTGATTTTGTCACGGCTATGAAGAATGCAGGCTTTCCTGACAGCTATATTCCAAACCTTACAGCTCTTCACAATAAGTATCCAAGCTGGACATTTGAGGCTGTAAATACAGGTTTGAATTGGGATACGGTGATTGAAAATGAGAGTGTAAACGGACTTAATCTGGTATCCAAATCAGCAGACAATGCCAAGAAATCCACAGCTGCCGGAGCATATAACTGGTCAACAAATAAGTGGGTTGAGTACGAACCGGGCTGGGTGTCAGCAAGCAGTGCCTATATTGCTTATCTCATGGATCCAAGGAATTTTCTTGATGAGACCAATATTTTTCAGTTTCAGAGTCTGGCATACAGTCCGAATGAGGCACTTGAAGGTGTCAAGTCCATAGTAAAAGGCACATTTATGGAGGGAACAAAGAACTATTCCAACAATGGTGAGAAAATCAATTATGCAAGCACATTCATGGATGTGGCAAAGAGCAGTGGAGTAAGTGCATACCATATAGCATCGCGTATAAAGCAGGAGCAGGGACGAAATGGAACGAGCCCTCTTATTTCGGGTACATATTCCGGATACGAAGGATATTATAATTATTTTAATTTTAGTGCGACCGGAAACACGAAGGCCAAGATTTATAAAAATGGTCTGTCTTTTGCCAAGAAGCAGGGCTGGAATACAAGAGTAAAGTCCATAAGCGGCGGAGCTGTAAAGGTGGGCAGCAATTATATAAATAAGGGTCAAAATACACTGTATTTTGAGAAGTTTAATGTAGTAAATACAAGCTCGCTGTATTTTCATCAGTACATGGGCAATGCCACAGCGGCTCTTACTGAGGGACAGAGTCTGGCTAAAGGATATTCAGACAAGAATCAGGCTTTTGTATTTAAAATACCTGTATACAACAATATGCCATCGTCAGCAGTGGGCTTCGATAAAGCTGGCGATACCAATAACTATCTGCAGTCGCTTGCGATAAGTGGTGTAACACTCACACCGGCCTTCAATGGAGCGACAACAAGCTATTCAGCAGTTGTTTCAAATGCTATAAGCTCAGTGACTGTTTCGGCAGATGCAGTTTCAGGAAACAGTGGTGTTTCAGGCACAGGAAGCTATTCGCTTGCTGTCGGAAATAATACAATTAAGGTAAAATGCAAGTCGCAAAGCGGTGATACAAGAACATACACTATCAATATAAACAGGCAGGCGGCATCTGTAAATAATGCAGGTGGCAATAATAATCAGAACAATAATAACCAAAATAATACAGATGTAAACATAACATCAGGTAAATACAGTATAGGTACTTATATTACAGGCATTGAGCCTGGAACCGGTGCAGCTGATTTTGTGAAGAATATAGCAGTATCAGCATCAGGTACTGTAAAGCTTCTGACAAGCTCAGGCTCAGAAAACAGCGGAAAGATTGCAACAGGCAATAAAGTGGCTGTTTATGATGCTTCAGGTAATCTGAAAAAGACATACGATATTGTTATATATGGAGATATCAATGGTGATGGTGCTGTAAATGCTCTTGATATGATTAAGCTCAACAGACATATTTTAGGAAAGGGAACACTCACAGGTGCTTATCTGGAGGCAGCTGATGCTAACAGAAAGCGTGATGGTGGAAATGCCCTTGATATGATAATTATGAACAGACACATACTGGGCAAATCAAAGATATCGCAGAATTAGAAATGTGAGGAAAGATATGAAGAAATTATTTGGATGTATATTATCACTTGTTGTGGCAGTGATGCTTGTTTTCACACCTGCCGAGCATGTATATGCGCAGGGACTTGGTCTCAGTGTCAGCTCAAGCTCTATAGCTGTTGGAAAAACAGTTAAGGTGACTGTTTCCATGCCGTCTGGATATTTTGGTACTGTAGTTATCTCGAGCTCTGACGAGGGAGTACTGAGTAACGGAGGAGATGGTGTGGCCAATATTGGTGACGCCGCAGGATATCCCACATCGCAGTCATTTTCATTTACGGCGAAGGCTGCAGGAAGCTGCACTATAAAGGCATATTGTACAGTTGTAGGAGATGCAGAGGGCAACGATGCCGGAGGTACAATTACCGGTGCCAGCACGAAGGTGACGGTAACAAGTGCTTCATCAAACAATGATTCAAACAGCAACAAGGATAACAAGGACAATTCTGGCAGCAATACCGGCAATGACAACAATGCAAATAAAGATAATGAAAACAAAGAGGAAAAGAAATCCTCAAACGCATCTCTTGGTTCGCTTGTTATCTCAGCAGGTACGCTTTCCCCTGAGTTTTCTGCTGCGACAAAGGATTACACAGCTACAGTAGATTACAGCTGTTCAAGCCTTGCGGTTACAGCAAATCCGGCTGATTCCAAGGCGAGTGTGACATCCGTCACAGGCAATGATTCACTTGAGGTTGGAGAGAATACGGTCAGCGTTGTTGTGACAGCAGAGGACGGCAGCACAAGCACATACAATATAGTTGTTACCAGAAGAGCCGAGGATGATCCGGAGAATGCAGATAAGCAGGATAACTGGAAGAAGTTTGATATAAATGGCACAGAGTGGACTATGGTAAATGACATTCCGGAGGATGTTGTTCCTGAAGGCTTTGAGCACTCAAAGACAGTGATTGACGGACTTGAATACAATACCCTTCATGGCACCTTCGGTGATATCACGCTTGTGTATTTACAGTCGGAAAGCGGCAATGGACTTTTTGTATATGATGCAGCACAGAATGCAGCATATGAGTTTGTCCGTATCAATTCAGAGTCGCATTTTATAGTGGTTTTACTGCCTAAGGTGGATGATGTACCTGAGGGATATAATGAGATATCGCTCTCCATAGAGGGCAAGGGTGTGGCAACAGCCTACCAGACCAAAGCCGAAAAAACCGATGATCAGACAAAGGATTTTTACCTCGTATATGCCATGAATGACAATGGTGAGAGTGGCTGGTACACATATGATAGCGTAGATGGCACATATATGAGAACCAAGCTCAGTACACCTACAGTGGCACAGGAGGAAAACGATACAACAAAGAGTGAGCTTGTCCCGGGAATTGCCAATAAATATCTTGTTTTAGCTGCAATACTGGTTCTTATTATCATTATTCTGTTACTGTTGCTTATTGTATCAGCTGTGAAAAACAGAAAATATAAGGCAATGGACTATCATGATGACGATGATGATGTAGATGATGCAGCAGAAGATGTATCAAATGAAGCTTTGGAAGAAACAACTGATGAAACTGCGGACGAGATAGCAGATGAGCTGGAAGAAGAGGTTACAGAAGAGCCGTTAGATGAAGTGGCAGAAGAAGCTGCAGAAGAGTCGGTGGATGAAGTGGCAGGAGAAGCTGCAGAAGAGTCGGCAGGTGAAGCCGCAGAAGAAACAGCGGAAGGTGCTGCAGATGAGCAAAAGATGGCTACGGATGAAAATATATCAAATGCATCCTATGTCGGAAGAACCGTAGAAATTACACCTGATTTTAAGAAAGCTGTTGAGAGTGAAAACTCTGAGTTTGATTTAAAAGACGATTCAAGGCAGGAAAACGTTTCTGACACAGAAAACGATGCTGATGAGGATGCTTTAAAGAATCAGCTTCAAAGGGCACTTGATGGCTTTGTCAATGAGGGAAATAAGCCGTCTGAGACTATAGACAGCAGTGCAAAGGATGACAATGAAGATGACAGCGAGGATGATGATTTGCAGTTCATCGACTTAAATTAGTGAATATGACTGGAGGATATGACTTGAAACCATATACAAGTAAGGCTAAAAAAGCAATAGATTTGGCTACACGTATATCAAAGAAAATGAATTACAGCTATGTTGGAACAGAGCACATACTGGCTGGCCTTATAAAAGAGGGCACCGGTGTGGCAGCTGAGGTTCTAACAGCCTGCAATGTGGAATATGATAAGCTTATTTCGATGATTGAAGACCTGATTTCACCGGGGGATAACATCGAAGTGATGGACAGGGATGGCTATTCACCAAGGACACAGAGAGTATTGGAGCGTGCATCGGAGGAAGCCGATAGATTTGAGTGCAATGAGATAGGTACAGAACACTTGCTGATGGCTATAGTACTGCAGGGAGACTGTGCAGCTGCAAGACTTTTAAACACCATGGGTGTTAACAGTCAGAAGATGTTTATAGATATTCTTGGTGCGATGGGTGAGGATCCGTCTGCATACAGGGATCTGATGAAAAGCTACAGTACATCATACAATTCTGCGACTCCTGTATTAGATCAGTATTCCAGAGATTTGACAGATATGGCAGAGGCAGGGCTTCTTGACCCTGTTATAGGCAGAAAAAAGGAGATGGAGCGCGTTATCCAGATACTTTGCCGCCGTGGCAAAAACAATCCATGTCTGATTGGAGAGCCGGGAGTGGGCAAGACCGCTATAGTAGAAGGACTTGCACAGGATATAGTCAGTGGCAATGTTCCGGATATTCTTTTGGGAAAGAGACTGGTTTCCCTTGATATGTCCGGGCTTGTAGCCAAATCAAAGTATCGTGGTGAGTTTGAGGAGCGTATCAAGAAGGTGATAAGCGAGGTTTCAAATGCCAAAAATGTACTGCTTTTCATTGATGAGCTTCACACTATAATAGGTGCAGGAGGAGCAGAAGGCTCGTTAGATGCATCTAACATATTAAAGCCGGCACTTGCCAGAGGCGAGGTACAGGTAATCGGCGCCACTACCATAGAAGAGTACCGCAAATACGTGGAAAAGGATGCTGCGCTTGAGCGCCGTTTCCAGCCGGTGATGGTTGAAGAGCCTGGTGTGGATGAGACAATAGAGATACTCACAGGATTAAAGGGAATCTATGAAAAGCATCATGGTGTCATCATAACAGATGAGGGTGTGAAAGCAGCAGTAAACCTTTCTGCACGATATATAAATGACAGATTTTTACCTGATAAGGCGATAGACCTGATGGATGAAGCGGCAGCCAGGATAAGGCTTAAGAATCTGACATCATCTGACGAGTTGCTTGCTCTGAAAAAAGAGATAACAGATAAGCAGAACCAGGTGGAAAATGCTTTATCGAATGGAGATCTCGCAGCTGCCGGCGCGCTTATGTCAGAAAAGGAAGTACTTGAAAATAAACAGCAGAAGCTTATGAGAAAGAACTGTCGCACAGGAGCCAAAAATCAGCCTGTAGTCGGCGAAAATGAGATAGCGGATGTAGTATCGGGATGGACCAAAATACCTGTAAATAAGCTTACAGAGTCAGAGGCAGGACGACTTGCAAAGCTTGAACAGATACTTCACAAGCGTGTAATAGGACAGGAGGAGGCTGTTTCTGCTGTCGCAAAGGCAGTCAGACGAGGCCGTGTTGGTTTAAAGGATCCTAAGAAGCCGATTGGCTCATTCCTGTTTTTGGGACCGACAGGAGTAGGTAAGACGGAGGTGTCAAAGGCACTTGCTGAGGCTGTCTTTGGCAAAGAAGATGCCATGATACGTGTTGACATGTCAGAGTACATGGAAAAGCATAGTGTTTCAAAGATGATTGGTTCACCACCGGGATATGTGGGCCATGAGGAGGGCGGACAGCTCTCAGAAAAGGTCAGACGCAATCCTTTTTCTGTTATATTGTTTGATGAGATAGAAAAAGCACATCCTGATGTGTTCAATATACTTTTACAGGTGCTTGATGATGGTAGAATCACTGATTCACAGGGGCGCACGGTTGATTTCAAGAATACAATAATCATCATGACATCAAATGCAGGAGCTTCTTCTATTATAGAACCAAAGCGCCTTGGCTTTGGCGCTGGTGAGGATGAAAAGCAGGATCACGAGCGTATGAAGAACAGTGTCATGGAGGAGGTCCGCCGTATATTTAAACCTGAGTTTTTGAACCGAATCGACGAGACTATTGTATTTAGAGCTCTCAACAAGGATGACATGAAGCATATAGTGACACTTCTTGTAAAGGAGCTTAAGAAACGCTGTAAAGAACAGCTTGATATAGAGCTCACAGTGCGCGACAGTGCAAAATCCTTTATCGTGGACAAAGCCTATGACAGAAAATATGGCGCAAGACCTCTTAAACGAAAACTTCAGGAGGAGATTGAAGACCGTATGTCAGAGGATATTATTACCGGCAAAATTAAGCGCGGCAATAAGGTAATAATTTCTACGAAAAACAAACAAATTTCATTGACTGTTGAGTAGAATTGGATTTATAATTAATATATCAATATAGCTACGGGAGGATAAAAATGGCTGTAATAAGTGAATTAATCCGTACTGAGGAAAACGGAAAGCTCAGCTTCGGAGATTATACATTGGCTGCAAAGGCAAAGCTTGACAATTTTGAGAAGGATGGAGATATCTACAAGGTAAAGACCTTTAAGGAGATTACAAAGCTCGAAAGAAACGGACTCTTTGTATACGAGTCTGTTCCGGGAACAGCGGTTATGGATTTCGAAGAGACTGCTGATACAGTGACATTTACTGTGGAGGGACCTGAGGATGCTCAGATTACTCTTGGCCTTGAAGAGGAGACAGAGTACGAAATTGATATAGCTGGAGCTGTTGCAGGTACTATGAAGACAAATCTCGGCGGCAAGCTCAGCTTAAGCGTAGAGCTTGAGGGTGTTGATTCAGTCGATATCAAAGTATCAAGAAAATAGAGCATATTTTTAGCCCGGTGAAAGCCGGGCTTTTTGTATTTTATAAAGGAGAACAATATGGCAAAAGGAAAGACCTCTGTATTTTTCTGCCAGGAATGTGGTTATGAATCGGCAAAATGGATGGGACAGTGCCCGGCCTGTAAGGAATGGAATACATTTGTAGAGGAAACCGTAGATAAAAAGTCGATAAGCTCGTCGGGAAAAGTAAAAAAAGAATCAAAGGCGGCACAGGTTCTGCCTCTTTCGGCAGTAAAAAGCGAGAAAGAGGAGCGTATAGTGACAGGTATAGCCGAGTTTGACAGAGTGCTTGGTGGAGGAATTGTGAGGGGATCACTTGTGCTTGTGGGAGGAGATCCGGGTATAGGAAAATCCACGCTTCTACTTCAGGTATGCAGGGAACTTTCACAAAAAAAGGTGCCATTACTTTATGTATCAGGTGAGGAATCACTGCATCAGATAAAGATGCGTGCAGACAGACTTGGCGATTTCACGGATTCACTGGAGCTTTTATGTGAGACAAGCCTTGATATAGCAAAGGATGTGATTCAGCGCAAAAAGCCGGAGGTTGTTGTGATAGATTCCATCCAGACTATGTACAATGAGGAGATAGCGTCGGCACCGGGCAGCGTCTCGCAGGTCAGGGAGACAACCGGGGTACTCATGCAGCTTGCAAAGACTCTCGGCATTTCAATTTTTATAGTAGGACATGTGACCAAGGATGGTGCGGTTGCGGGACCAAGGACGTTAGAGCATATGGTCGACACTGTGCTTTATTTTGAAGGTGACAGGTATGAGTCGTACAGGATACTCAGAGGAGTAAAAAACAGATTTGGTTCAACCAATGAGATAGGTGTATTTGAAATGAAGGCGGAGGGATTAGTTGAGGTGGAAAATCCGTCTGAGTATATGCTTAGCGGTAAGCCCGAGGGAGCATCAGGATCAATTGTCACATGTTCCATAGAGGGAAGCCGCCCGATACTTCTCGAGATACAGGCGCTTGTATGTCACAGCTTTTTTAATAATCCAAGGCGTACAGCAAATGGTACAGATTATAATAAAGTAAATCTACTCATGGCGGTCCTTGAAAAAAGAGCCAACCTGTCACTGTCAGATTGTGATGCTTATGTGAATATAGCAGGCGGTATAAGGATGAACGAACCGGCGATAGACCTTGGGATAGTGCTTGCAATCGCATCAAGCAAAAAGGATATTATAGTGCGTGAGGATACCATATGCTTTGGGGAGGTGGGCTTAAGCGGAGAGGTACGCGGAGTAACCATGTCCGAGCAGCGTGTGGCTGAGGCAAAGAAGCTTGGCTTTAAAAAGTGTATTGTTCCCAAAGTGTGTCTTGCAGGAGTGTCGCATATTAGTGGAATTGAGATTGTCGGTGTGGCAAATATCAAGGAAGCGATAGAGGCTGTCAGATAGTAATTGTGAGAATTGCATATAATAAACAGACAATTTAGAAAAATTGCGTTTTTTAAGGCAGTTTTACTACTTTAATTAATTGCAGAAAATCCGTTGACATATGTGTGCCGGGATGATATTATATCAAAGCTGACTCGCGGGACACATTGAGTTGTAGAGCTTGTGA
>ENA-OOXF01001394-OOXF01001394.1-human-gut-metagenome-genome-assembly--contig:-NODE-1394-length-15651-cov-5.396576_pt1 | contig 15651 bp, 13 predicted proteins | sample MGYA00241586_ERZ501341 | MGnify/ENA primary metagenome ERZ501341 (study PRJEB25962, sample SAMEA2042985) | human gut metagenome | biome: human gut; feature: human-associated habitat; material: faeces... | reverse complement strand
AAAACAGGCACCAGCGTCGCAGACTTTCGCGTCCGCAGACGCGAAATAATTTTAATCATAAATCGCCGCGACATGCGCGTGGCGATTTATTCTTCTCGCTCCGCAAACGTGCGCGCCTACGGCGCGTGCGCTGCCGCGGCGTGCAATCCAAAATCAAAAAAGGCGGCTTTCGCCGCCTTTTTTGAAGTGCTTTACTGAATCTCGATCTGCTTCGCGTTCACCACCGCGCTCTTCTTCGGCATGTTCAGCTTGAGCACGCCGTCATTGTACTGCGCGGAGATATTCGCGACCTCGACGCCGCTGATGTCGAACGCGCGCTGGTAGCTGCCGTAGCTGCGCTCGCAGCGGACGTAATTGCCCTTCTTGTCCTGATCCTCGTGCTCGCTGTGGCGCTCGGCGCGAATGGTCATCGTGTCGCCGTCCACATCGACGTGGATGTCCTCTTTCTTGAAGCCCGGCAAATCAGCTTCCAGCAGGTAGCTGTCGCCCTTGTCCTGAATGTCGGTCTTAAACTCGCTCAGCCCGCGGCCCCACGAGCCGTCACCGAAGAATGCGCGCTCCATCTGATCCCAGGGATCATAAGCCGCAACGTGATTGTTTCTGCGTTCAAAAGGTCTAAGTTCAAACATAATACAAAGCCTCCAAATCTATTCTGGCGAGCCGCTCTTGCAGCCCGCGTGGTTTACATTTCTTTCGTTCCCCTCGGAACAATTTTGAGTATAGTCACGCCCTGTGAACAAAAATACATCTTTTGATGAACAAACTTTTAACTTTAGCACTCTTACGCCGAGAGTGCTAAAATCGTGGTAGCTGCGGACCGCTACCAAACCGCTACCACGATAAGCCCGCAAAGCACTGGAATACAAGGAAAGGTGAAAATCCTAAGGGGATGCAATATCCACCGAATTGAACGATTTTGCGTTGATTCTGCTGAATTTTTCTTATTTTCAATTGTTTCTGCAACAATTTGAGGATTTGCAAATTTTGGCAGCAACCACGGGAAAGCGGGAGAGACGGCGGGTGTTCAGCCTCAAGAGGATGGAAATTTATGAAAGGAGAGTAACATCTATGAAAAAGTTACTCGCAATGGTGCTGGCTCTGGTCATGACTCTGTCTCTGGCCGTCAGCGCCAACGCCTTCAAGGATGACAAGCGCATCAGCGATGATTACGCTGAGGCTGTTGCCGTTCTGAATGGCATGGGTGTGTTCAAGGGTTATGAGGACGGTTCCTTCCAGCCCAAGGGCAACATCACCCGCGCTGAGGTGTCCGCGATCGTTTATCGCGTGTACACTCAGGACGTCAAGGATGCTAAGGCTTCCATGTACGCCACCTACAACAAGTTCAGCGACATGGCTGGCGCCGGTTGGGCTCAGGGCTACATCGGCTACTGCGCCAACGCTGAGCTGGTCAAGGGCTATCCCGACGGTACCTTCAAGCCCTCCGGCAAGGTCACCGGCTACGAAGTCCTCGCCATGATCCTCCGCGCTGTCGGCTACGACAAGAACGGTGAGTTCTCCGGCGCTGATTGGGCGCTGCATGTTGCGCAGACCGCGCAGCAGGCCGGCGTGCTCAAGAACGTCAAGGGCATCGACCTCAACGCTCCCGCTACCCGTGAGCTGGTTGCCGAGCTGCTGTTCCGTGCGGTTGCTGAGTCCTCCATGGTCACCTACACGCCCGCTTTCGGATATGTGACCGATAAGGTTCTCGGCAACACTGTAAGCACTCTCGGCTACAAGAACTTCAAGCTCGAGGGCAAGGCTGATGCTGATTCTTTCGGCCGTCCCGCTACCAAGTGGACCTACAACGTTGGTGACAAGAAGACCCTCGTCGTTGACAAGCCCGTCGTCTCCTACACCACCAAGGTTGCTGAGTGCGACATCGCCAAGGATCTGGGCATCTCCACCTCCAAGGACATCGAGGGCGCTTACATCGACAGCCACTCCTATGCCAAGGATCTGACTAACGTTGCTGTGACCTCCAACCGTTACGCCACCATCAACCCGCTCGCCACCAAGTCCTTTGTTGGCGCTCAGGGCCGTCTGACCGAAGTCTATGACATGGGTGCTGCCGGTTACCGTCTCGTTGAGATCAACACCTACCTCGCTCAGGTCACCAAGGTCACTGCTACCTCCACTGACCGCAACGGTCACACCACCGCTGCTACCGTTGATCTGACTGTCTTCAACGGCAACGATAAGGGTGAGAATCCTGCTACTTGGAGCTTCAAGGACGTTGAGGCTACCGGCTTCGTCAAGCATGACTACGTTCTCGTGACCATCTCTAACGTCGATGGTTACAGTGCGACCGCTTCCCTGAACAAGGCTGTTGTCGAGTCCGTCAAGGCTGCGACTGTTGTTGCTGGCGGCAAGCTGACCAGCTGGACCAACGGCTATGATGCTGTTGCTGCTACCCACGTCCTCGGCACCACCACCTACAACGATGCCGACAAGTTCGCTCTGAACTACAGAGAGCTTGGCAACTGGTCCGTCGTCACTGACGATTACGGCAACGTCATCGGTCTCGTTGATGTCGCTACCAACTACCTCGCTGTTGAGCGCATTGAGTGGGTTCGCAACTCTGGCAGCTTCGGCGGCCGTGCGATTGCTGACTTCGTCCTCGCTGACGGCACCAAGGTCTCCGAAGTGACTGTCGCTTCTCTGGACGATGAGGCCATCACCAACAAGGGTGATGCTGCTGGCAGCCTGGAGCGCAGCACTGTTTCCGACTACTTCTGGAATAACACCGCTTACTATAAGCACATCATGGCTTACTCCGTCAACGAGGACGGCAGCTACAACCTCGCCACGATTGCTCACAGCGATCGTGACAACAAGGGCGGCCTGATCAACGTCGGTTACACCGATGGCGATGCTGCTGGCACTGCTTCCTACACCAAGGAGAATGCTACCATCAGCGATAAGTACAACACTGTTGTTGCTACCTCCAAGACCGTGTTCCTGTATGAGAACACCGACGGTTACACCTACACTGTTTACACCGGCAAGGAGAACGCCCCCAGCGTTCAGGCTGCCAAGATGTGCGTGAAGTACGATGACTTCGGCTATGCCGAGTTCGTCCTCGTCCGCGACTACAAGGATGCCAACAACATCTTCTATGCCTACGTCACCGAGAATGCGAGTGTCGGCGGCGACAAGAAGCTGGGCACTGCCTACAATGTCTACAAGCTTGGTGAGACCACCGCTACCATCGTCTACGACGATCAGCCCACCGATCCCGCCAAGAATATCGGCGATTGGAGCTACAGCTACCACGGCACCGGTATCTACAAGTTCGAAGTCAATGGCAAGGGCCAGATCATCAGCATGAATGTTGACCCCAACGGTCTGTGCGACACTCACTGCAACAACAGCTGGATCAACACTGATGCCGAGCTCGTCCGCGTGAAGGCTTCCGAGCCCAGCAACAACAGCCTGATCACCAAGCGTTACGGCACTGACAACCTGGCCAACGGTATGGACTTCAACCTCGATGTCGCCGGTGAAGGCACCACCAAGGTCATCAAGGTCATGAAGTACACCAACCCCATCACCGGCGCGGTGACCACCACGCTCGTTCCCGGTGCTATTTCTGATATCACCGAGAATAGCGTCATCATCGTGAAGTATGATGGCACCAAGACCACGCTCAACCGTTATGATGCTGAGCTCATCTATGTTGTTGTCGATGCTGGTAAGGATACCAACCCCGACGTCAACACTAAGGATGCCTCCATCACTGGCACGTACGATGCCCCCACTGGTGTTGTTACTGCCACGATGAAGGACAGCAATCCTGCTGGTACTGTGACGGATAGCACTGTTGTTACGGCCTACGTTCTGGTCGATGGCAACTATGTCTATCTCACCACCCTTACTGGCACCGGTCTTACCCGCGACGGTCAGCTTGGTGTGACCAGCACTGGCCTGCACTATATCAAGCTCGTCGCTACGAACGGTACTACCACGGTTGCCGAGTGCGAGTTCCCCATCTTCAAGTAATTCTTGCGGATTACTAAAAAACTACCATAAATAGTTTCAGCCCCGAGCCTTTCGGCTCGGGGCTGTTTTTTATCTCTTTACGGCAAATAATGTTGCGGTCGCGCCCGCATTCGATGTGCCGCTGAGTGTGATGCTGTTGATCTCGTTCCACTTGACGGTGGTGTTGGTTTTACTGCCGCCGGTGCCGCCGTCGTTGCTGACGACCGTAGAGTGGTAGGAAACGCCCTCCAAAAACGGCGTCAGCCAAAGAAGCCCCGCACTGGTCGACCAGCTGTTGGCGCAGGCCGTGCCGAGTTCCGTGCCGTTGACCGACAGTTTCAGCGAACCGCTGGACGAGCCTGCGCAGAACGTGAAAAACAGCGCGGCCACCTTGGTCATGTCGACCTGCGAGAGGTCGAAATTGAGCGTGCCGTTTTCCGTCGTGGTCACGATCGGCCCCGCGAGCTTGACGAGGCAGTTGGCCTCGCGCGCCGCCGCGACCTCCTGCTGCACGGCGGTGATTGCCGAGGTGTCTGCCTTGGTGTTCAGCGTGTCGTCGTGCCCGCTCAGCGCGCTCTCAATCTTCCCGAACGCATCATTGAAGTCCTCCATCTTGATAAAGTCCGACTTTTCCCACTTGGGCAGGCCGTAATTGGCTGTTTTTCCCATCGCGTCCTCCCCTTTCACCACGCGCGGCGCACGACGCTCAGCACGCCGATGGCCTCGTCGATGCTCGAAAAGCGGTAGACGCGCTCGTCGCGCTCGCGCTGCGCCTTTTCGATCGGGTTTTCGAATTTCATCCGCGCTAAGTGCTCGCATTTTTCGATCTGGGTTCTGGGTCGTTCATAGGTGTTGTTGTACATGTTTTTCCTCCTCATTTTGTGCAGCCCACGCATTTGCGCGGACCGTTTACAGCTATAAAGCTGTAAAGCGGTTTTTGGGACGAACCGGTGCAACGGAGGGAAAATTTTTCCGCCTTGACAACGCGGGAAAGCGGGGTATAATGGAGATAGAAAAGGGCGCTGCGACAAGCGGTTAGTCCGGTTCGTAAGTAGTTTCAATCATAGAAACCGTCACTTGCCGGAGTGGCGGTTTCTGCTTTTTACGATAATCGTCACAGTAAACTGCTTGATATGAAACGTAATTCGCATTTCGTCACCCCCTTTCGGGGTACGTGACTAACCGCCTGCCGTTGTGCAACGCCTGATGTAATTTTACAAAATTTTACACGCTTTGTCAATCTTTGCCGCCCGTTGGGCGGTTTTTTGCATTTTTTAGAGGGTTTCGAGCGTCAGCAGCGCGTCGAGCAGCGGCCACGCCTGCGCGAGCTCCCGCCCCGCCTGCCAGAAGCCGATGCCCTGCAAGCCCTTTTCCGCCGCAAGGGCGATCTTCGCGCGCAGCGAGCGCGCGTCCTCGAACCAGACGACGTGCTCGCGCCGCATTTTGTCGAAGTAGTGGTAGTAAGGCGAGCGCGCGGTTTCGTCAAACTCAATTTCCGTCCCCACCAGCCGTGCCCGCGCGACGGCCGCTTGCGACGAAAACGTCTCGGCCCGCGTGCGGCCTTTTTCGTAGGGCAGCGGCCAGTCGTAGGCGTACAGCGGCGCGCCGAGGAAGATGTTCTCCCCCGCCGTGACCGAGAGCGCGTAATCGAGCACCGCGCGCACCTGCGGCAGCGGCGCGATGGCCTGCGGCTCGCCGTAGACATAGCCCCATTCGTAGGTCATCAGGAACACGGCGTTCGCGGCTTTTGATAGCAGCGCGTAGTCGTGCGCCTCGTAGAGCAGTCCGCGCTGCTGCGCGCTCGTCTTCGGCGCGAGCGCGGCGACGACGGGCTTTCCCTCCGCGTTCAGCGCCTCGCGCAGACGGCAGACGAACGCGGCGTAGTCCTCGCGCAGCTCCGGCGGGACGTACTCGAAGTCGACGTCGAGGCCGTAGTATCCCTTTTTCGCCATCGTCTGCAAAATCTCGGCAAGGAGCGCGCTCTGCGCGCGGTCGTTTTGCAGGAGCGCCGCGGCGTTTTCGCTGGAAAAATTCCCCTCCGGCGTCAGCGTCGAGAGGTGCATGAGCGATTTTGCGCCATAGCGCGCCGCACGTTCGAGCAGGCGCGCGTCGTCGAGCGGCGCAAGGACTCCCGCGGGCGTGATGCCGTAGGTGAACGGCGTCAGATACGTCAGGTACGGCAGGACCGAGTCGAGCAGCTCGCCGCCGATGTAGGGGTAGGCGTAGGCGTTCACGCCGAGCGTACCGAGCGGCGCTTCGTCTGCGTAGTCGATGGCAAGCACGTCGCCCTCGCGCAGAAGCTCGCGTCCGTGGAGGAAAAAGTTCCGCCGCAGGAGCGTCCTGACGCTCAAATCATAGTCCCGCGCGATGGACGAAAGCGTCTCCCCCGCGCGCACAGTGTGCAGTGTCTTCGGCGTCCGCACGACGAGCGCCTGGCCGATCACAAGCGGCGTACTCAGCGTAAGGCCGTTGTCCGCCGCGACGAACGCGGGCAGGGCGTCGTGCATCGCGGCGATGGAAGAAAGCGTGTCGCCGCGCTTTACAACATGAATGTGCATGGTCGATCACCTCGCGCCATTCTATGCCGGATTTTTCGCGCTTACCCCAGCGCGACGTCCAGTATCATCATCAGAAGGAATCCCACGAGGAAGCCGCACGTCCCCCGCCGTCCGCCCGCGCGCGGAAGAAGCTCCTCCGCCACGACGTAGAGCATCGCCCCGGCGGCAAAGCTGAGTAACCACGGCATCAGCGCGTGGATTCCCGCCGCCGCGAGCACGACGAGCGCGCCGAACAGCGGCTCCACCGCGCCGGAGAGCACACCGGTCCAGAAGGCGCGCCGTTTCGACTTGCCCGATTGGTACACCGGCAGCGCCACCGCCGCGCCCTCGGGAAAGTTCTGCACGCCGATGCCAAGCGCCAGCGCGAACGCGCCGGCAAGGCTCTCCCCGTCCGCCGCGAGCGCGAACGCAAGGCCGACGGCCATGCCCTCGGGGATGTTGTGCAGTGTGACGGCCAGCACCATCATCGTCGTGCGCTGGAGTTGGCTCTTCGGCCCCTCGACCTGCCCGCTCTTGGCGTGCAGGTGCGGGACGACGTGGTCGAGCAGCAGCAAAAAGAGAATGCCGACCCAAAAGCCGAGAAACGCCGGCAGAAACGAGAGTTTCCCCATCGCCGACGACTGCTCGATGGCGGGGATCAGCAGGCTCCAGACCGAGGCCGCGACCATCACGCCCGCGGCAAAGCCCGTCAGCGAGCGCTGCACAGCGTCGCTGAGCGACTTTTTCATGAAGAACACGCACGCCGCGCCGAGCGACGTGCCGAGAAATGGGATCAAAATGCCGTAAAATGCTTCCATGTCGTTCACCGTCTTTTCTGTGTGAAATATCAATTCTGTTAAATACATCTAACTTCTGGACATAGTATACCAGCGAAAGCCGCGGGATGCAAGTGCCGCGGGACACGGAATGGGAACAGTCTGTCGCAGCGGACGGGGCGAGAAAGCGTATGTAGCAAAGAAAATATCGCGAAAAATTTGCAAACCGCTCTTGCAATGCGAAAATCGTTGTGCTACAATACGCAAGGTCGATCACCTTCCCGAAGGCAAGCGGGAAAGCAGGATATATTGGAAAGCTGCCCTGCGGCGGCTTTTCAAAAGGCTGCAAGTTAGAGCGAACTAACCGCTTGCGCCGTGCCGGTGGGAACATCATATCAATAGGAACAGTGCCGCCTGATTTCAGGCGGCACTGCTTTTTGCGTTTTCGTGAAAAACAAAATGTTCAAACTTTCCTTTAGTTTTTTTAGGTTGGCGGGCAATAATGACCTCGTTCCAAGGGGAAAGCGAAAAACGACAGCCCCGCGGAAGCATTTGGGATACACAATGACGAAGGAGGTCATTTTTGATGAAAAGCAAAAAGATTCGTTCTCTTTTCTGTGCGGCGGCGCTGACACTGTCGCTCGCCGCGTGCGGCAGCAAAACATCGGACTGCTCCGGCCAGACGATCACCGGCGAGATCACCGATATTGACGGCACTGCCGTGACGATGCAGCTCGGCGAACTGAGTGCGGGCGGTATGCCGTCCCATGACGTGTCTGACAGTTCCGATTCCGGCCAGACGCCGCCCGACAAGCCGGACGGCGAAACGCAGAGCGGCAACAGCAGCAGTGAGGATCATGCATCGTCCGACAGCAGTCAGCCGCCCGCAAAGCCCGACAGCCAGAGCGGCAGCACCGACAGCCAGCCGCCCGAGATGCCGAGCGGCCAGGACAGTTCTTCCAACAGCCAGAGCGGTGATTCCGTCAGCCAGCCTCCAGAGAAACCTGATGGCGAGGCCCCGAGCGGCAGCGCCCCCGGCGGCATGGGCGGCAGCAGCTTTACCGCGGGCGAGGAGAGTGTGACGCTCGACTTCGCGAATGCGGAAATTACAAAAAATGACGAGAGCATCGAGCTCAGCGACCTCGCCGAAGGCGATATCCTGACCGTTGAGGTCGGCAGCAACAACACCGCGGCGCCACGGTCGAGTCCGTGGGCGGCGGCCAGAGCTTTGGCGGCAGCGGCGAGGTGACGCAGGGCACCGAAGTACAGCATCCGCCGCCAGTGAAAGTACGGCCGCAGCGCTGCCGACACCCGGGGACTTCACGATGAGCGAGGACGGCACCTACAGCGGCGAAAGCTACACCTCGACCAGCGACGACGAAAACGCCCTGCGCGTGGACGGCGCGACGGTGACCATCAAGAATGCAACCGTCACGTCCTCTGCGCAAAATGGCAACGGCGTGTTCAGTTACGGCAGCGGCACGACAGTGAATATCTCCGATTCCACCATCACCACCACGGCGGATAACTCCGGCGGCATCCAGACCACCGGCGGCACGACGAGCGCGAGCAACTTAGTTGTCGAGACCTCCGGCAACTCGTCCGCGGCCATCCGCTCCGACCGCGGCGGCGGTACGGTCAACGTGAGCGGCGGCGCGTACACCTCGAACGGCTACAACTCCCTCGCGGTCTACTCCACGGCGGACATCACCGTGAAGAATGCGAACCTGACAGCGAACAACTCCGAAGCCCTTGTCATCGAGGGTAAGAACTCCATCACGCTCGAAGACTGCTATGTCACCGGCAACATGAGCGACACCAAGGGTACGAGCTCTTCGGAAAACGTCCACAACGTGATGATCTATCAGTCCATGGGCGGCGACGCGGACGTCGGCACGTCCGTCTTCTCGATGACCGGCGGTAGCCTCGTTGGCAGCAGCGGTGACATGTTCTACATCACGAACACCCTCTGCCTGCTGACGCTTTCCGGCGTGAACATCGTCAACAATGACGCGGACGGCGCGCTGCTGCGCGTGGTCGGCAACTCCGCCAGCCGCGGCTGGGGCACCGCCGGCAGCAACGGCGCACAGGTCGAATTCGCCGCAGACGGTCAGACGCTTTCTGGCGACATCATCGTCGATACCGTCTCGAATCTCACGATGACGATGAAAAACGGCAGCACCTTCACCGGCACCATCAACATCATCGACAATGCCGAGGGCGGCACCGCCGTCAGCGACAACGCGGTCGTCACGATTGAGAACGGCTGCACGTGGAACCTGACCGGCAACTGCACGCTCACGAGCCTCACCAACAACGACACCATCAACTTCAACGGCTATACCATCACGCTGGCAGACGGCACGGTGCTGAAGTGAGCCCGCTTTACCCCTGCTGCTGTATATACTCCTCAATGGTGCGCAGGAAGGCCTCTCCGTAGCGGGAGGCCTTCCGCTCGCCGACACCCGAGACCTCAAGAAGCTCTGAGAGCGAGCGCGGCGCTTTCTCCGCCATGTCGGCGAGCGTCGCGTTCGAAAAGATGACGTAGGCGGGAACGCTCTCGCGTTTGGCAAGCTCCGCGCGCTGGGCGCGCAGCGCCTCATAAAGGCTGTTTTCCTCGAATTCGTCCGAAAACGCGCCGCGCGGGCGCTTTTTCTCTGTCTTCGGTTCCACCCGCTTCTGCATCAGCACGCATTCGCCGTCAAAGAGCACGGCGGATGCTTTTTTTGTGGGCCGGAGCGTCGAATAGCGCTGGTCGACCTCGAGATATCCCGCGGATTCGAGGTATTCGATGTACCGCTCGATGACGCTTGGCGACGTCTTGTCCATGAGACCATAGGTCGACAAGCTCGCAAGACCGAGCGACAAAAGCCGCTGGTCGCGGCTCCCGCGCAGGACCTGAATGACGAGCGTTTTGCCGACATAGTAGCCCAGCCGCTCGCGGATGCGCATGACGCACGATAAGATCATCTGCGCCGAGAGCGTGATGTCCTCGGTCTGGTAGGTCGCTTTACAGTTGGAGCAGTTCCCGCAGTTTGCGGGGTGTATCTGGCCAAAGTAGTCAAGCAGCCGCCCGCGCAGACAGTCGACGGATTTGCAGTACCCCGTCATCGCCTGTAAGCGCTCATAGTCGCGCTTGCGCACGAGCGCGGCGTCCTCCTCCGAGAGCTGGTCGGCCCCGCCGTTTTCGATGAGAAAGCGCGCGGTCTCCACATCGGCGGGCGCAAAGAGCAGGACGCAGTCGGCATTCTCGCCGTCGCGTCCGGCGCGGCCCGCCTCCTGATAGTAGGCCTCAAGGCTCTTCGGCATGTTGTAATGGATGACAAAGCTGACGTTCGACTTGTCGATACCCATGCCGAAGGCGTTCGTTGCAATCATGACGGTCTTGCGGTCAAACTGAAAATCGTCCTGATTCTGCTGCCGCTCCTCATCTGTGAGGCCCGCGTGATAGCGCGTGGCGGCGATGCCGCGGTCACACAGGCTGTCGCACACGCGCTCGACCGCCGCGCGCGTTGCACAGTAGACGATGCCGCTTCTGCCTCTTCGCTCGTCAATGAGTGCGGCGAGGGCGGAAAACTTGTTTTTCGGGCGGCGCACGTCGAAATAGAGGTTCGGACGGTCGAAGCCCGTCACGATGCGGTACGGGCTTTGCAGCTGCAAGAGCCGCAGGATATCAGACTGCACCTGCTTTGTCGCCGTCGCGGTGTAGGCCGCGACAATGGGTCTGCGCGGCAGGGCATTGATGAAATCGACAATGCCGAGGTAACTCGGGCGGAAGTCCTGTCCCCACTGTGAAATGCAGTGTGCCTCGTCCACAGCGAGAAACGACACGTCCATCTCCTGCATCAGCGATAAAAAGCTGTTCGTTTCCAACCGCTCGGGCGCGACGTAGATGAGCTTGTAGGCACCCTTGCGCGTGCGGGCGTAGACCGTGCGGATCTGCTCGCCTGTCAGTGAGCTGTTGATGTACGCCGCGGGAACGCCCGCGCTCTTGAGCGCTGCGACCTGATCCTTCATCAGCGAGATGAGCGGCGAGACGACGAGCGTGATGCCCGGCAGGAGCAGCGCGGGGATCTGATAGCAGAGCGACTTGCCCCCGCCCGTCGGCATGACGCACAGCGCATCGCGCCCGGAGAGGATCGCGTCGATCAGCGCCTCCTGCCCCGCGCGAAACGCGCTGTGGCCGTAATATTGCTTCAAGATGCTGTACTTGTCCATAAATAGCGTCCGTTCCCGTTTTTCTATGATGTTACCCCAAGCGGAGCGAATTGTCCACGAAAAAATGCGGAAGTACATCGTCTCCCCTAAACCGTCCCACCTTTTAAGCGCTTATCCGGCAAATCGGGGCATTGCCCTCACAGGCAATGCCCCGATTTATGCATCTTTTATCAGCCGCGGCAAGCTGCGATAATCGCAGCAAAATCTTCCGCCTTGAGGGCGGCACCGCCAATCAGGCCGCCGTCGATGTCCGGCTGAGAGAGCAGTTCTGCTGCGTTGCCGGGCTTCATCGAACCGCCGTACTGGATGGTCAGCCCCTCGGCAACCGCTTCGTCGTAAAGCTCGCCTACTGTTGAGCGGATCATGGCGCAGACCTCTTCAGCCTGTGCAGCGGTGGCAGTCTTGCCCGTACCGATTGCCCACACAGGCTCATAGGCAACGATCAGGTGCTCCATCTGCTTGCTGTCGATCTCCTTGAGCGCAACCTTGAGTTGGGCGCGGATGATCTCATCCGTAATCCCCTGCTCACGCTGCTGCTCCGTCTCCCCGACGCAGAGGATCGCAGTCAGACCGGCATTCAGCGCGGCGGTCAGGCGGAGGTTGACGGTCTCGTTTGTCTCACCGAAGTACTGGCGGCGTTCGCTGTGGCCGATGATGACGTGCGTCACGCCGAGCGTCAGGAGCATATCGGTGCTGATCTCTCCGGTGTAGGCTCCGTTTGACGCAAAGTGGACATTCTGCGCGCCCACCTTGATGCCGCTCTCTGCCGCGGCTTCGCAGGCAATCTGCAGGCTGGTAAACGGCGGGCATACGACCACCTCGCAGGCAGTGGTATCGGCTACAGCTTTGATCTGTTCTATCAGCAAAGATGTTTCCTCTGCCGTTTTATTCATCTTCCAGTTGCCGGCAATGACGGTCTTACGCTTTATATTCATCGTTTCTCTCCCCATTTATTCAGCCAACACTTTTTTCAGATTTGCAAACCGCGGCAGCGAGTCGTTCTTCGTCAGGCACGGCTCTCCCTGAATGAGCGGCAGCGCATAGTCGATAAAATCACGTGTCACACCGTTCCCCTTGGCATTGATCCAATCCAGAGGGACTTTTTTCTCCGCATTTGCGACCTCGGTGAGCGGCAGCAGCTTCGTCTTGCAAACGTAGTGGCCGTCCACAGTCTCACGCTCAAAGGCGACCATCTTGTCGGTGATGCCGGCGACGGCGTTCTCCACCGCGGCACGACCGGCCATGACGGCCTCTTCGATATCGGTCTCGCTTGCGAGGTGTGCGCCGCAGCGCTGGAGCAACGACAGCTCAATGCCGCGCACTTTCGCACCGGTCTTTTCCTTCACGATGCTCGCCAGCAGCGCGGCGAGGCCGCCGAGCTGCGCGTGGCCAAAGCCGTCCGTCGCGCTGGTCTTGGCCTCGGAGACAAAGCTGCCATCGGCATAGTGGATGCCCTCGGATACGGCGACCATGCAGCTGCCGGTCTCCTTATAAACGCGCTGGACGTCGGCAAGGAAAGTATCCATGTCGAAATCAGTCTCGGGCAGGTAGATGAGGTCGGGACCCGCGCCGTACTTCGTTGCGAGCGCGGCGGCGGCAGTCAGCCAACCGGCGTGGCGGCCCATGATCTCGACAATGCAGATCATGCCCGTGTCGTAAACGTGCGCGTCCTGATAGACCTCCATCAGGCTCGTCGCGATGTACTTGGCGGCGCTGGCGTAGCCGGGGCAGTGGTCGGTGCCATAAAGGTCGTTGTCGATCGTCTTGGGCACGCCCATGACACGGCACTCATAGCCGACCTTCTGCATGTACTTGCTGATCTTATTGCAGGTATCCATCGAGTCATTTCCGCCGTTGTAGAAAAAATAGCGGACGTCGTGCTTTTTGAATACCTCAAGGATGCGCTTGTAATCGGTGTCGTCCTCGTCGGGGTCCTTCATCTTGTAGCGGCAGGAGCCGAGGGCGGAGGAGGGGGTGTACTTTAAAAGCTCCAGCTCCTTCGGGTCTTCCTGACTCATGTCGAACAGGCGGTCTTCGAGCACGCCCTTGATACCGTGCTCTGCGCCGTAGACATTCGTGATGCAGCCGGAATCGAGCGCCGTGCGGATGACGCCGTAAGCGCTCGCGTTGATGACGGAGGTCGGGCCGCCGGACTGGCCGATGATGCACGCGCCTTTCAATTCACTCATAGCAGTTCTCCTTATCGCTTAGGCCTTGCCAGCGCAGCCGAGCACATCGACGAGCTTGTGGCGGACGAGCTCCTTGATGTTGGCGCGGGCGGGCTTGAGATACTCGCGCGGGTCAAACTTGTCGGGATGTTCATCGAGGAAGGCGCGCACGGTGCCGGTCATGGCAAGGCGCAGGTCGGAATCGATGTTGATCTTGCAGACGGAGAGCTTTGCGGCCTCGCGCAGCTGATCCTCGGGCACGCCGATAGCGTTGGGCATCTTGCCGCCGTGCTCGTTGATCATCTTGACATACTCCTGCGGGACGGAGGAGGAGCCGTGCAGCACGATGGGGAAGCCGGGCAGACGCTTGGAGACTTCCTTCAGCACATCGAAGCGCAGCGGGGGCGGGACGAGGATGCCCTGCTCATTGACGGTGCACTGCTCGGGCTTGAACTTGTAAGCGCCGTGAGAGGTACCAATGGCGATGGCAAGGGAGTCGCAGCCGGTCTTGGAGACGAATTCCTCGACTTCTTCGGGATGGGTGTAGGACGCCTCGTGCGCGGCGACCTTGACCTCGTCCTCGATACCGGCGAGGGTGCCGAGCTCGGCCTCGACCACGACGCCGTGGTCATGTGCGTACTCGACGACCTTCTTCGTGATCTCAATATTTTCGGCAAAGGGCTTGGAGGAGGCGTCGATCATGACGGAGGTGAAGCCGCCGTCGATGCAGGACTTGCAGGTCTCGAAGTCCGGGCCGTGGTCAAGGTGCAGCACGATGGGGATATCGGGGCAGCACTCCACAGCGGCCTCCACCAGCTTCACCAGATAAGTGTGGTTGGCATAGGCACGGGCGCCCTTGCTGACCTGAAGGATCACGGGGGCGTGCTCCTCCTGGCAGGCCTCGGTAATGCCCTGTACGATCTCCATGTTGTTGACGTTGAAAGCGCCGATGGCGTAGCCGCCGTTATAGGCCTTTTCAAACATTTCCTTGGAAGTGACCAGTGGCATAAAAATCGCTCCTTTAGCAAAATAGTTCTTGACTTGTACGGAATGATTGGAATAATATATCCATGGCTTATTGTATCACACTTTTTCTTTTTTGCAACCCCCAGTCATTTACTTTATGGCATTTCCGTGCTAAACTGATAGAGCTTGATTAAAAATTCTTCTGTGGAGGTATAGATCATGAAAGAATTAAAGGGTGCCTGCATCATCGGACAGTCCGGCGGGCCTACATCGGTCATCAACGCCAGTGCCTACGGTGTCATCGACACGGCGCTGAAGTCCCCCTGCATCACGCAGGTGCTGGGCGCCGAGCACGGCATCAAGGGCGTGCTGAATGACCGTCTGTTCGACATGGGGCTGGAGGACCCGGAGGAGCTGCGGCTGCTGAAATACACTCCCTCCTCTGCTCTGGGCTCCTGCCGCTATAAGATCGCAGACCCGGAAAAGGACGATACCGACTATCGCCGGATTCTGGAGGTGTTCAAGAAGCATAACGTCCGCTACTTCTTCTATAACGGCGGCAACGACTCCATGGATACCTGCAACAAAATCAACACCTATATGCAATCCGTGGGCTACGAGTGCCGGGTCATGGGCGTACCCAAGACCATCGATAACGACCTCTTCGGTACCGACCACTGCCCCGGCTACGCCTCGGCGGCCAAGTACATCGCCACGTCCATGATGGAGGTCTATCACGACGCCCATGTCTATGACACCGGCATGATCGTGGTCATGGAGATCATGGGCCGGCTGGCTGGCCGCCTCTGCGGCGCTGGCGTCGGAGTACGGCGCAGGTCCCGACCTCATTTATCTGCCGGAAACGGATTTCAGTATGCCCAAGTTCATCGAGGACGTGAAGCGGGTCTATGCCGAAAAAGGCAGCTGTATCATCGCCGTCTCCGAGGGCATCCACTATGAGGACGGCGGCTTCGTCTCCGAGGCCAAGGTAGCCGCCAATGACGGCTT
>ENA-OOXF01001390-OOXF01001390.1-human-gut-metagenome-genome-assembly--contig:-NODE-1390-length-15710-cov-2.881763_pt1 | contig 15710 bp, 12 predicted proteins | sample MGYA00241586_ERZ501341 | MGnify/ENA primary metagenome ERZ501341 (study PRJEB25962, sample SAMEA2042985) | human gut metagenome | biome: human gut; feature: human-associated habitat; material: faeces... | reverse complement strand
TCAGAAGAAATACTTCGAGGTAGGAAGCTGCTCCAACCTTGGTGATGCACAGGCAAGACGTCTGAAAATCCGTGTCAACGGCGAGGACGGAAAGAAATACCTGGCACATACCCTGAACAACACCGTAGTTGCTCCGCCGCGTATGCTGATCGCATTCCTGGAGAACAACCTGAATGCAGACGGAACCGTAAGCATTCCGGAAGTTCTTCGTATGTACATGGGCGGAAAAGAGAAACTGGTTCCGAAACACTAATCGCATAAGAAATACAAAGGAATGAGAGGAGGTGTTCTTATGCACGCTTACCTGAAAACCATTGGATTTTCAAAGATCAAGACGACGAAGGAACTCCAGGAGATTCTTCGTGATGTAGTAGAAAACTACGACCGTAAAAAGATTGTGGAAACAGAAGAACACCACCTTTTTGCTGAATTTTCGAAAGAATATGCATATGACTGTGGTATCACGGTCTGTGGGGAAATTGATGAGAACAACAGTTTCCAGATGGAATATTATTATCCCTATTTCGAGGGCGGGCAGATCAGCTCCTACGAGGAGGTATCGGTGGAGCGCCACGTCGATAAGGAATCGTTTGCAGGCGCCTGCGACGATATGCGGCTTGGCATCACGATGATCTTTTATCTGACGCATGCAGCGGAATATCTTGAGATGAAACAGAAAAATGCGCTGCAGCCGCTTCCGCTCCCGCTTTCTGTCTCCGGTCTTGCAGCGGAAGGAACAATTCTGCTTCCGATCCAGAAAGACCCGGAACAGGTCGAGAAGGAGCGCCGCAGCACGCAGCAGAAGAATTCACTGATCTCGGCTGCCAGAAACGGGGATGAGGATGCGATGGAAAGTCTCACCATGGATGATATTGACACATATGCCATGATTTCCCAGCGTTTGACGAAGGAAGATGTCTTTTCTATTGTAGATAGCTTTTTCATGCCGAGCGGTCTCGAATGTGACCAGTACAGCGTGATGGGTGAAATTACGGAGATGAATACAACGAAGAATGCGGTAACGGGCGAGCGGGTGTATGAGCTCGGCCTCGTCTGCAACGATGTGCCGATAGACATCTGTATCAACGAAAAGGATTTATTTGGAGTACCGGAAGTGGGAAGACGTTTCAAAGGCCAGATCTGGCTGCAAGGAATGCTGGAACATCTGTAAGGGAAAAATAAAAAGAGCGAGGACGGAAAAAGAGAAAATTCAGTCCTCGTTCTTTTTTTGCAGATTTTTATAGCGATAAACGGATGTTTACTGGTTCTGCACCAGATTCAGATGCTTACGCACCCGCTCGATCAGCATTTCAAGAGCAACGGTGTTCTGTCCGCCCTCCGGGATAATCACGTCGGCACGGCGCTTGCTCGGCTCTACGAACTGCTCGTGCATCGGTTTTACGGTCGTCAGGTACTGCGTTACAACGCTGTCCAGGGAACGGCCGCGCTCTTTTACATCGCGCAGGATCCGGCGGAGAATCCGCACGTCCGCATCGGTATCGACAAAGACTTTGATGTCCATCAGATCGCAGAGATCCTTCTCAACGAAGAGGAGAATGCCCTCGAGCACGATAACCGGGGCAGGATGGACCAGAATCGTTTTATCCGAGCGGTTATGCATGGCATAATCGTAAACCGGCATCTCGATGGATTTTCCGGCTTTCAGCTCGAGAATGTGCTGGCATAACAGGTCGGTATCAAAGGCATCGGGATGATCGTAATTTAATTTGGCACGCTCCTCAAAAGGAATATCGTCATGGCGTTTGTAATAGTTGTCATGGCGCAGAATGCTCACTTCATCGCGTCCAAAACTTTCTACCAGCTTATCTGCCAGTGTCGTTTTTCCACTGCCGGTTCCTCCGGCAATTCCTATCAGTATCGTATCCATAAGAAACTCCTTTTTATCCGATGATAGCCAGTGTTGCGCTTGTTCCGAGACGGCTTGCGCCGGCATCTACCATAGCCTGTGCCTCGTCTGCGTTGTGGATTCCGCCGGAAGCTTTTACGCCCATATCCGGGCCTACGGTCTTTCTCATCAGGGCAACATCAGCCGCTTTTGCACCGCCGGTAGAAAATCCGGTGGAGGTTTTTACGAAGTCAGCGCCGGCTTCTTTTGCGAGCTCGCACGCTTTTACTTTCTCTTCATCGGTTAAAAGGCAGGTCTCGATGATGACTTTCAGAACGATGTCCTTGCCGCATACCTCTTTTAAGGTCTGGATATCGGAGCGTACAAAGTCGTATTTGCCGTCTTTGAGGGCTCCGACGTTGATTACCATATCAACCTCCTGTGCACCGTCTTCGATGGCTGCACGGGTCTCAAACGCTTTTACACGGGTATCGGACATGCCCAGAGGGAAGTCGACAACGGTGCAGACTTTGACGTCAGATCCTTTGAGTTTTTCAGCAACGAATTTGGTGTAGTACTGGTTGACGCAGACAGAAGCAAAATTATGTGCAAGTGCCTCATCGCAGATCTTTGCAACCTGTGCTTCGGTTGCGTCTGCTTTTAAGATGGTGTGGTCAAATAATTTGGTGTTCAGCATAATTTTTTCCTTTCTTTGATGAAAAATAAATCAGAATGATAGAGAAAAGGCAGAGCCGAAAAAACACAGTTCGGATTTAACGGCTCTGCCTTTAAAAATTGTAACTATTCAGAGCCACATCTCGATTCCGCTACGCTGCATCTCGATGTGGCTTCTCGCCATATGAAATTCCAGAAAAAACCGCTCATTCATGCAAGCATGATTCGCAATTTTTTCTTCCATTTCACATGGCTCTGAATAGTTACATATTATCTTGCGCCCTTATCGTACGGAATACCTTCGGCTTTCGGAGCCTGGGAATTCTTGGATGTGAAGGCGAGAATAATCATGGATGCGATAAACGGCATCATGTTGTAAATGTTCTTGGACAGTCCCAGATGGGAGAGGACGGTGGAGTCCGCAATGTTTGCCAGGGAACGGAATACCGCAAAGAATACGGCTGCTCCGGCAATGTGGAACGGTTTCCACTGACCGAAGATCATAACAGCGAGGGCAAGGAATCCGGCACCGGCTACGCCGACTTCGAAGTTCCAGGTGGTAACGGACGGAACGATGTAGGCAAATCCGCCGATACCGCCGAGTGCACCGGAGATGATAACACCGGTGTATCTCCACTGGTATACGTTGATACCAACAGAGTCGGCTGCCTGTGGATGCTCACCGCAGGCACGCAGGCGCAGTCCCCATTTCGTTTTGAAGAGGAACACGTAGCTGCAGATCAGAAGGATGATGCCGATGAACAGGAAGATGTTCACGGTAAATGGTCCGATCTTGTAAATGAAAGCGGCGTTGGTGTAGTTCAGCTTTGCGGAAGCTGCACCGTTTCCGGCATCCGAGCCGTTGTTGAATGCTTTTACCAGGACGATGGCAATGGCAGTAGCCAGCATGTTCAGCGCGGTTCCGCCGATCGTCTGGTCTGCTTTCAGTGTGATGGCGGAGAAGCCAAGCAGCAGAGAGTAGATCATACCGGATACGGCGCTCGCCAGAATGGAAAGTGCCACAAGTGCAGGAGCCGGGAGATCCGGGAACAGAACCAGGACGAAGACACCGGCAAGGCCGCCGATCGCCATGATTCCTTCCAGCGCGATGTTGATGACACCGCTTCGCTCGGAGAACATACCGCCCATCGCAACGAGCATCAGAACAACGGCGTACAGTAAGGTAAATTTAATTAAAAGGAACATTATTTCTTCTCCTCCTTTCCGTTGTCTGCATTGGCATTTGCTTTCTGCTCTTTTTTGCTCTTGAACAGGTTTGCAACGATGCCCTTGAACAGGGTAACGAATGCGCAAAGGTAAATGATAACGGCAACGATCAGGTCCGCGATCTCCGGCTGATAATATTTCGTAGGCAGGTAAGCACCGCCGACAGAAATATGAGCAACGAAAAGAGCAGCGAAGATAACGCCGATCGGGTTGCTAAGTGCAAGAAGCGCAACCGGGATACCATTAAATCCGATGGCCGGGAGTGCTGTCGATACCTGCGGGTTCCACTCGGATGCACCGGAGAGGAAGTAGAGGCCTGCACCGATTCCGGCAAGCGCACCTGCGATGGTCATGGAGAGAACAACGTTTCTCTTCTCGTTGATGCCGGCGTATTTGGCAGCATCCTTATTGAACCCGCAGGCTTTCAGCTCATAGCCGAAGGTTGTTTTGTTCAGAACGATGTAGATGATGACCGCAATGGCAATCGCAATGAAAATCGCAATCGTTGTGGAACTGGTACGGAAAATGGAGTTCATGCCGCAGTCCGGAATCAGGGATTTCGGAGAAGCGGAGCTTAATTTGTAAGTACGTGTGGTCTTCTGATCATACATGCCCGGGATGGTGTTGTACATCAGCTCATTGACAAGATAAAGACCAATCCAGTTGAACATGATGGAAGTAATAACTTCATTTACGTTGAAGTATGCTTTGAAGATACCAGGAACTGCTCCCCAGATGGCTCCGCAGACCATAGCAGCCAGAAGGCATACATACCACGGCATGTGGAGGATGATGGCAAAATACAGGGCGCCGAAGACACCGACGGTGTACTGTCCGGCAGCACCGATGTTGAACAGACCTGTTTTAAAAGCAAATGCAACCGAAAGTCCGGTCATAATCAGGGGAGCGGACTGAGCGATTTCACTTCCGATTCCTTTCGGCTTTAAGTAAAAGCCGCCTTTGATGATTCGTGTAAATCCATCCACTGCGTTCTCCGCGTTGATGCAGTATAAAATGATAAATCCCACAAGAAGACCGATCACAATACATACAAGAGAAGCGACAATGGACAGAAGAGCGTTTTTCGTTTTTTCGTTCATGCTTTTCTTACCTCTCTTTTATACTTCTTCGGGAACCGGATCCCGTTTTGCACCTGCCATGTAGAGACCGAGTTCTTCGACAGAAACGGTTTTCGGATCCAGCTGGCCGACCAGCTCTCCTTCGTACATAACAAGAATACGGTCGGAAACATCCATAACCTCATCCAGTTCCAGAGAAACCAGAAGAACGGCTTTTCCCTTGTCGCGCTGTGCAACGAGCTGGCTGTGAATGTATTCGATGGCTCCGACATCAAGACCACGGGTAGGCTGTACCGCAACGAGAAGATCAGGATCTTTGTCGATTTCACGCGCGATGATCGCTTTCTGCTGGTTTCCGCCGGACATGCTGCGGGTGATGGTCACAGGACCCTGGCCGCTGCGGACATCGTACTGCTCGATCAGGCGCTCGGCATATTCGCGCACGGTTTTTGATTTGATAAAGCCGAAGGATTCAAATTCCGGCTGCCAGTAACGCTGCAGCACCATGTTCTGCTCGATGGAGTAATCCAGCACGAGGCCGTGTTTATGGCGGTCCTCCGGAATGTGGCTCATGCCCATCTTGGAGCGGTCGCGGATGGAAGCTTTCGTGATGTCCTGTCCGTTGAACAGAATTTTACCGCCGGATACTTTTTCCAGTCCCGTGAGGCCCTGAACGAACTCGGACTGGCCGTTTCCATCGATACCTGCGATGCAGACAATCTCGCCTTTTCTTACATTAAAGGAAACATCTTTGACGGCGTTGTTTCCGTGCACCTTGCTCGGTACGGTCATGTGCTCTACTTTCAGAACGGTGTCGCCCGGTTTTGACGGCTTTTTGTTGACGGAGAAGCTGACGTTTCTTCCGACCATCATGCGGGAGAGCTCTTCTTTGGAAGTTTCGCTGATGTTGACGGTTCCGATGTGTTTTCCTTTGCGGAGAATCGTACAGCGGTCGGCAACTTCCATGATCTCGTTGAGTTTATGGGTGATGAAGAGGATGGATTTTCCTTCTTTTGCGAGGTTCTTCATGATCTTCATCAGCTCGTCGATTTCCTGCGGCGTCAGAACCGCGGTCGGCTCGTCGAAGATCAGGACTTCGTTGTCACGGTAGAGCATTTTCAGAATTTCGGTACGCTGCTGCATGCCGACGGTGATATCTGAGATCAGAGCGTCCGGATCGACCATCAGACCGTATTTCTCGCTCAGCTCCATGACTTTTGCACGGGCATTCTTTTTCTCGAGGAAAAGGCCTTTGGTCGGCTCTACGCCGAGGATGATGTTGTCGAGAACCGAGAAACATTCGACCAGCTTAAAGTGCTGGTGCACCATACCGATGTTGAGATCGTTGGCGTCGTTCGGCGTGTTGATATGGACTTCCTGCCCATTCTTCTTGATGATTCCGGAGGTAGGCTGATACAGACCAAAAAGAATACTCATCAGGGTTGATTTTCCTGCACCGTTTTCTCCAAGCAGAGCATGGATTTCTCCTTTTTTGAGCTGTAACGTAATGTTGTCGTTCGCCTTGATACCCGGGAATTCTTTGGTGATGTTCAACATCTCAATAATGTACTCATTTTCCATATACATATTCCCTTTCAAGCGTGGTTTTGCAGGACTGCCGAAGCTATGGAAAATAAGGCAGAACTGCGGGCTTTCATTATGTCTAGTATAGCATTTTGCATGGCAGAAAAAAAGGGGAAGAGAAATAATATTCTCTTCCCCAAAAGGCATATTGTTACAGAAACAGTATGCACATTAGCTGATGTAATCAACGGTTACGTGAGAACCTACTTTCGGCTGATTTTCTGTATCGCTGGAGATTTCGATGGAACCATCGCGGATACCAGCCAGTACAGTTTCATACTGATCCTGTGTGAAGGTTGTGAATCCCCAGGATTCGGAATCGGTAGGAAGGCCGATGTAATCTCCGTCTTTCAGTCCAAGCTGCTGAGCAGTTCCGCCAAGTTCAGAGAAGTTTCCGCTGAAGTAGGAATCCAGAGCGTTGTTGATGGCGCTTGGAAGACCTTTCATAGCGGAAGTCAGGCAGCGCTCGCCGATTTTGGAACGCTGGTCAACGTCTACACCAATAACTTTTCCGTCGTGTGTCTCAGCTGCATCCAGAGCAGATGTCCAGATACCGCCGCCGCAGGCGAATACAACCTGTGTTCCGTCTGCATACCAGCCCTCCATACGGGCGGTGATGGAGTCATCGCCGTAGAACTGGCCGCCATAGTAATATTTTACGTTTACATCTACGCCGTCTTCTTCAGCAGCAGCGTTGATACCCTGTACATAACCGTAACCGAAACGGATAACGGCCGGAACAGCGATACCGCCAAGGAAACCAAGGCTTGTGTAGCCGTCTTTTACTGCAGCGTATCCAGCCAGGTAGCCGGCCTGCTCTTCTTCGAAGGAGCAGATGTACACGTTCTTTCCGAGATCAACAGCTTTGCCGTTTTTTACAATATCACTTTCGGTAACATCGACTGCGATGAAGGTTACATCCGGATAGGTGTCCTGCTCTTCAGCGATGGCAGGTCCGAACAGGTAACCTGGCATTACAACAACGGTAGCACCCTCGGAAACAGCAAGATCGATGGAGTTGATACGCTCTTCATCGGTATCCTCTGCCGGTTTGTAGTACTCGTACTCTACGCCGTTTGCATCGCCGTAGGCGCATACAGTTTCCCAGGTGATCTGGTTGAAGGATTCGTCGGTGATATCTCCGGAGTCTGTGATCATGGCAATTTTCTCACCTGCGGCGTCTTTTTTTTCTCCGTCTGTGGAAGCAGAAGCGGAAGTTGCGCTGGTGGAATCGGCGCCTGTGGATGCGTCGGAGGAAGAGGATCCGTTGGAGGAACCGCATCCTGCGAGTGCAGCAGTTGTCATGGCGGCTGCAAGCAGTAAGCTAACTACTTTCTTTTTCATAATAGTATTCTCCTTTCAATAGGTACAGCGTTTCTGTGTGTATGGCTACATTATAATATAAAAGAAAAAAGTATGTCAAGCAAAGGAAAAACTGCGTGAAATCCACTAATTATCTGCATGCGAGCCGGAAATTCTTCGGATAATGGCGTTGGATCTTGCATAAATTTCTTCCGGGTCAAAGCCGATGCGGAATTCGCCGTTTTCGTAGAGGATTTGACCGTTTACCATGGTAAGCTTTACGTTCTGTTTGCTGCCGCTGTAAACGAGGTTTTTGATCAGATTATTCTCCGGCTGCATGTTCGGCTGGTGCAGATCAATCATGACGAGATCCGCCTTTTTGCCAACGGCGAGACGGTCACAGTCATCGATCTGCATCGCGTGTGCGCCGCCTGCGGTTGCCATGTAGAGTATCGCATCAGCCGGGATTCCTGCGGCGTCCATCTCACGGACTTTGGAAAGACCGGTGGTCAGGAACATTTCGCGGAACATGTCGAGGCAGTTGTTGCTTGCCGGTCCGTCGGTGCCGATGGCGAGGTTGATGCCGTTATCGTAAAAATGTTTCAGCGGACAGATGCCGGACGCGAGCTTCAGGTTGGAGGATGGATTGGTAACGGCCGTCAGTTTCCGGATCACCGCATTCCGCTTTGACATTTTGGTCACACCGATGGAAAGCACGATTGTGACAACTGCTGCAAGTCCTTCCGGAATTGCCGCTACGGCAAGGCTGACAGCTACCATAAAGGTATTTAAGATGTTCTGCGGCGTCACGCCCTCTTTTAAAATACCGACAATGAAAATCACGGCACAGATGGCGAGCACCATCACGCTTAAGATTTTGCTGAGCTGGTTCAGCCGCTTCTGCAGCGGTGTGCTCTCATCCGCCGACTGCGTCAGAACATGGGCGATCTTTCCCATCTCGGTTTTCATACCCGTTCCGGTGATAACAGCGCGGCCGCGGCCATAGACAACGGTGCTTCCCATATAGACCATGTTTTTCCGGTCCCCGAGCGGAACCTCGCTGGCTGCGCCGGCGTTCAGAACATCCGCTGTTTTATTGACCGGGACAGATTCTCCGGTCAGCGCTGCTTCCTCGATTTTCATGCTGGCGCTCTCTAAAATACGGCCATCCGCCGGAACAGCATCGCCCGCTTCGAGAATTACAATATCACCGGGTACGAGCTCCTCGCTCTTTTTCACTTCCATTTTCCCGCCGCGCATCACCTTCGACGTGGCTGCCGCGATCTCCTGCAGAGCTTCAATCGCTTTCTCTGCCTTGCTCTCCTGCAGAACACCGAGCACCGCATTAATGATGACAACGGTGAGAATAATGACCACATCAGCGTACGATTCGCCTTCATACGCCGATGTGATGCCGGAAATCAGCGCTGCGGCGAGCAGGATCAGGATCATCGGGTCTTTCAGTTCTTCGAAAAACCGCTGAAGATTACTCTTCTTTTTTCCCGCCGCCAGCCGGTTCGGTCCGTGTTCGGAAAGCCGCCGCGCAGCTTCCGCCTCGGAAAGTCCCTGCTCCGTTGTCTGTAACTCATCAAGAATCTTCGAACTTTTTTCCAGATACTCTTTCATTTCCATCCGTCCTTTCTTCTGAAAACGCTTTTTGCGTTCCTGTGATAAGTTCCCACTGGTACACCGGTCTCTTTCTATATAGAAAAAGACCTATCCGCACCATATTTGTTGATACAGATAAGTCTTGTCATTTCATACAAAGCCAGAAGAAATGCTTTTTCTTCGGTTGTTGGCCTTATAGCGTCACGTATGCCGCCGACTACTCCCTTATTCTTCTTCCAGTCTACCACATCTTCCGGCCTTGTGCAATCGCATTTCTCTTTTATTCTTCTGCGTTCTTTGCGCATCCCGGGCAGCCGCTGCATCCGCCTGCGATCCGGTCGTCCGGCATCAGGTCGAGTGCCTTGGAAATGCAGCAGATCGCCTGTGCGGAAATTCCCTCTTTCTTTCCGGTAAAGCCAAGTCCTTCCTCGGTCGTTGCCTTGATATTGACCTGATCCTCTTCGAGATGAAGCGCCTCCGCCACATTTTTCACCATCGTGTCGATGTATGGCAGGAGCTTCGGCTTCTGTGCAATAACGGTTGCATCGATATTTTCAATCAGATACATCCGCTCCTCGAGCATCTCACCCACTTTTTTCAGCAGTTCGATGCTGTCTGCGCCCTCATACGCCGGATCATTGTCCGGAAAATGGCGTCCGATGTCCCGCAGTGCTGCAGCGCCGAGAAGCGCATCCATAATGGCATGAACCAGCACATCCGCATCGGAATGTCCCAGAAGGCCATATTCATACGGGATTTCCACACCGCCCAGAATCAGTTTCCGGTTTTCCACCAGTTTATGCACATCGTAACCCATTCCTACTCGCATTGTTCGTTCCTCCGCTTCGTTACTTTCTAGTTAAATCCATACAGTTTCTGCGCTACCTTGTAGGCATAGACTGCAATTTTCTGTCCCGGTTTTGATTTGCTGCTCATAACAGTTCCGAAAATGCCGTGGCGGATGCGGAAGTAATCGGCTGCATCCTCCTGTTTCAGGTATCTCCAAAGATCGTTCTTTTTCTCGAGATTTTCTTCCGTTCCAGAGCGCATCATCATCACGGAAGAAACCGTCATAATAATGGTCAGATAGCTGATCATATATTTCCGCAGGTGCTTCGACAGCCCTTTCTGTTCACCAAGGTAATCGATCATCAGCTTGTTGACACGGATCTGCTGGTCAATTCTGCCGATCATGACTTTCTCGTTAACCGACTGGTCGGCTCTCCCGATAAAGTAGCGGTAGAAATTGACATCGAGATAATACATCGTTTTGACGTACGGAAGCGGAATAAACGCAACCAGATTATCCACATAGAAGGTGTGCTCCGGCAGCTTCATGCCGCACTCTCTTAAAAGAGAAGTCCGGTAAATCAGCGAATGCATCAGCAGATAATGTGTTTTGCCGAGAGCTTTCGCCTCATCCCATCCGAAAAAGCGGCCTTCCGGCAGCGATTTCGCATAGCGCATCACACGTTTTCTCTTGGCGCCCTCTTTTTCATACACATAGTTACTGATCAGAAGGTCGAGTGTTTTCGGTCCGCGTACGACTTCTGCCAGAACATTTAAAATCTTCTGGTATGCCTCTGGGTTTACCCAGTCATCACTGTCCACAACCTTAAAGTACAGACCCGTCGCATTTTCCACACCCGTGTTGACTGCTCCGCCGTGGCCCTTGTTTTCCTGATGAATCGCTTTTACAATCGTCGGATATTTTTCCTGATAGCGGTCTGCAATCTCTGTGGTTCCGTCCTTGGAACCATCGTCCACGATCAGAATTTCTACTTCTTCTCCGCCGACCAGCAGCGAATCGATACATTTCTCCATATATGCTTCTGAATTATAGCATGGTACTGCAATTGATAAAATCTTCATCTTTTTTCTCCCTGCTCTTTTTTGCTCTTCTGCCGTTTCAGGCACGTTCCAGATCTGTATATTTTGCGTATTCCGCAAACGCAGACGGAATGGCATATCTTTCAGCCGCGGTTTTCGCATCCGCAAAAATCAATCCGGCTTTTTCTTCCCCTTCCTGCTCCACATCGTTTCCTGCAATTTTAATAGCGTATCCTGTGATATGCCACTCGACATGGGAAAAAATGTGCTTGTACGGCGGCAATGCCTGAATATGAAGCGGCGTCACGCCGAATTTTTCTGCCTCTTCAAGTGCTTCCTGTTCGGAGAGCACGCCATCGAAGTTCGGGAACTCGTAAAGTCCCGCCAGAAGTCCTTTTTTCGGCCGTTTCCGCACTGCTGTGTGCGTACCGTCCAGAAATAACAGAACGGTTCTGTCTTCGATTCTGCGCGGCTTTGCGCTCTTTTTAAACGGATATTCCGTCCAGGTCTGATGCTGTCCCGCCAGACACTGGTCAAAAAGCGGACAGACTTCACATTTTGGTGCGCCGTTCGGCAGACAGACCATTGCGCCGAGATCCATCATCGCCTGGTTGAAGGCTCCCGGATCTTCTGCCGGCATGATTTCGGTCAATTCCGCTTCCACGCGGTTTTTCACGGACTGCTTTAAAATGTCCTCACCGTCCTCCCGGAGGCGTGCCATCACACGAAGCACATTTCCGTCCACCGCCGGCACCGGAATGCAAAACGCGATCGATGCAACGGCTCCCGCTGTGTAATTTCCAATTCCCGGAAGTCCTTTTAAGGCTTCGTAATCTGCCGGAAATACACCGTCATACACTTCCATAATTTTCTGTGCGGCCTTCTGCATATTCCGCACACGGTTATAGTAACCAAGGCCTTCCCAGAGCTTCAAAAGCTTTTCCTCGGGACAGACCGCAAGTGCTGCGACATTGGGCAGTTCACGCATAAACCGCTCATAAAACGGCTTGACCGCCTCCACCCTCGTCTGCTGGAGCATAATCTCGGAAACCCAGATTTCATACGGGTTCTTTTTTTCTCTCCACGGCAGCACTCTTTTATTTTCGCCATACCATTTCAATAATGGCTTTGTGATTGTGTCCTGCATAGTAATCTCCTGTTAATATATCATTCTTATTTTGCCACATTTTCCTCCAAAATGCAAAATAAACATTGCGCTCTCACGTGTTTTTGATTAAAATTAATAAATACTTTAAAAGAATAACCAAAACCCTTAAGATATGGAGGAAAAACTCTTGATCGACAGTATTATTTTTGATGTGGACGGCACCCTGTGGGACTCCACAGACGTTGTTGCCGACGCATGGAATCAGATTATGGAAAAAGAAACTGATATGACACCAAACCTCACCGGAACCGTGTTAAAAGGCCTGTTCGGCCGCCTGCTCCCGGATATCGCCGCCGTCATTTTCCACGAATATCCAAAGGAGCGCCAGTTAGAACTGATCGAGGCATGCTGTGCCAAAGAGCATGAGGCACTTCTTGCGACACCGGCTCCTGTTTATCCGGGACTTGTCGATGCACTTTCTATTCTTTCCAGACATTACCCGCTTTATATCGTAAGCAACTGCCAGGCGGGCTATATCGAAGTTTTTCTGGAAGCCACAGGCCTCGGTCACTATTTCAAAGGCCATCTCTGTCCTGGCGATACCGGAAAGGCAAAGGCAGACAACATCCGTACAATCATCGAACAGAACCATCTGCAGCACGCGGTCTATGTCGGCGATACCGACGGCGACTACAAGGCGACACGCGAGGCCGGAATCCCGTTTGTCCATGCCGCATACGGTTTTGGTCAGACCGAAAACCCGGACTACACCATCACTTCCCCGATGGATCTTGTCACACTGTTCGTACCGGAAAATTAATTTTTAACAGTTTCTTTCTCATAAAAAATACGCATTCCTGTTTTGATAACGGAATGCGTATTTTTTATGTTCTATTTCTTCTTTTCTCAGCTCTCGCCCTTACCTGGGTAATCATCGTCACCCGTATGGTCTCCCTGATCCGGTGCGCTCGGCTCCTGGGTCGGTTCCGGTGTGGACGGGGTCTCCGTCGGTGCTACGGTCGGCTCCGGCGTAGACGGGATCTCGGTCGGTGCTGTGGTCGGTTCCGGCGTAGACGGGGTCGATGGAGTTGATGGGGTTGATGGAGTTGATGGGGTTGACGGAGTTGACGGCGTGTAATCATCGTACGTGTAGGATGGCGTTCTCGTCGGCGTTACTGTCGTGGTATTCGTCGTATCATCGACATTTTCGTCATCTGCTTCCGGTGCCTGTGTCACAGTAAGCGTGTCTTCACTTACCTCATAAGCTTCGGAATAATAAATGATAACCGGTGTTCCGTCATCGACATTGTCATATAATGCCTGTGCCACTGCAGTCGGAAGTGCAACAGATCCTGTCGTCGATCCTGCAGTCAGATACAGGTTTCCGCCGAAACTACTTCTCCAGGAAGCATCGTAGAAACCAATCTCTCCGTTGAACGGAATCCAGGAATCCACATCTCTTTCCCAGGAATAGCTGCCGTCTGCCTGAAGCTCTCCGTGCAGTTTTTTCTGGCTTTCTTTTGCTGCGGTTGTGTAGATACCCGGCTTCGTGTAGCTGCTCTGCTCCATCAGACCGGTTACACAGTCACCGTCGACAACCAGATTTCCATCTTTGTAGAGCCAGATATGCTGACGGCTGGCATCAACCTCAACATACGTCTTGCCGAATCCGTTGTTCTCTGTGGAAGCAGCAAACTCTCTCTGCGCATACTGCGGCTCTCTTGCGTCTGCTGCGTGAGCATCTACTTCTTCTGCGATCTTTGCTATCTCCTGCTCCTGATCCACTTTCCATCCGTAGCCTTCCTGGCTGATGGTCACGCCGCCTTCGATACCGGTTGCCGGGAAGGTGTGATCCTTGCCATCGGTATCAATCGCTGCCGCAAGATTTGCCACATATTCTTTTACTTTTTCATTCCACTGGTTTTCATCTTTGGAATAATTTCCATCCGCATCGACCGCCAGCCAGTCTTTCATGGTATTTCCGTCAAGAACCTGTGTTGTTCCATCCGGCATACTGTATGTGATACTTGCGCGTACCAGTTCATTTAACTGATCCTTCTGTGCATTCAGTGTTTCGTCATCTGCTGTTACCAAGGTTCCGTCGTAAACGCCTGCTTTTTCAAGATCCACTTCGGTATCCGCATTGATCAGCGCGTTTTCGATGCACTGTTTTGCAAGGGTAAGATCCATTCCCTCACCCATAACAGCATCCACAATCTCAAACTCATTGTTCTGGAAGGTGATGTAGGCGCTGGCCGGTGCATTCTCACCGTCTGCGGACTGGAATTCGTCAAATCCATCAATCACCGCATCCAGTTTTTCCTGACTGTACTGCATGGTGACCTGGGAATCTTTCTCTTTTCCGCCATTTCCCAGGAACCAGAGGAAACTGTTCTGTTTCTTTAACACGCTCTCCACGCTGCCGTCTCCGGCGTAGGTGTAGTCGATGTCTTTTCCGCTGACACTCTTCGTATCATTGTCTTTGAATTTTACATTTAAGGTATAGTTTGCAGCCTGCTCTTTGATTTTCGTTTCTGCCTCTTTGGCCGTCATATCCGAGCAGTCTACTCCGTTGATGGTTGTTCCGTTGAAAAAATAATTCTGGTAATGGAACATTTTGCTTCCATAGAAAAAGCCTCCCACAGCAATAACAGCAACGGCTGCAACGGCGATAACCGCACCGCCTTTTCCCTTTTTCTTCTGCGGTTTTGCGCCATGCGGAATGTACTCTTCGTCGTCATCCTCATAATCGTCGTAGTCATCATCCTCATCGTCTATTTCCGGCATTGGGATATGGCCTACCGTGTCGCTGACGAGGCGCTCCATTGCGGCTTCCACCTGATCACCAAGCACTTCTTTCTCCGAACCCTTGGTCTCTGTCTTCTCTTCTCCCAGCAGATCATCCTCATCTGCGAATGGATCGTTGATGATCAGATCATCATCCACCATCACTTCTTCCGGTTCCGATTCTGTTTTTGTCTCCGCCGGCGTCTCTTCGATTTCTTCTTCCTCTTCTGTAAATTCCGGAATCTCGATGTCCTGCGTCACAGGCTCCACTTTGGTCTGCTTCATTTTCTGCTTCGCTTCTTCGTCTTTTGCACGCTCAGTTGCCTCAAGGACACTTCGCAGATTACTTAAATTTGCAGTCTCATCCGGGATGTGATCTTCGCTTTTTGTTTCTTTGCTTTCAAATTCAATGGAGTCTTCGATGTCTGCCAGTTCTTCCTGGAATGTTTCACCGCTCTCCTTTTCCGCCAGGTCACGGTCAATCTCTTTTTGCAGGGCAGCCCAAAGTTTACCGTCCTTTAAATCATCATCTTCAAACTTCATATTTTTTGCTCCTCATAGTTCTGTGTCTGCACTTTACTTACTTCTCTTCTTTTTTCCTTGTTTCAACTCACAGTCGGTATTTTCACGGAGTCTGACATGTCGAAAATAGTTCGACTGTGAC